>OEQO01000279.1_pt1 | contig 11632 bp, 9 predicted proteins | sample 1539751 | NCBI WGS metagenome assembly OEQO01 (sample SAMEA3891237, study PRJEB23780) | metagenome | biome: terrestrial biome; feature: animal house; material: water of meat washing | place: Italy | collected 2015-05-12 | reverse complement strand
CTCTGACGCTGGTACTAAAAGAGCACACGGAAAACCGCTTAAGCCCTGACCATAGGCTAAGTGTCAAACCAATGGGAATGGTTCTGATCTTGTCTGGTGTATTTGCCATGATCTACGGCATGAGCATTCTCAGCGAATATCAACCTCTACCAAATGGCAGCGATACATGTCGTGCTATGTGCGGAATCATCTTGTTGGCATCCGAAGCATTTGGCCAAGCAGTTGCCAAACTGTTTGCCTTCGGCCTGTGGTCAGGAGTGGGGCTATTTCTTTGCTTTGTTGGTTACCACTTGGTGAGGGGAAGAAGATAGCCTTACTGAATGCAATCATGTAAGCCTTGTTAACTCATTGTCTTAATGGAAAAAGAGGGGCCAGCCGGCAAGGCTGGCCCCTCTTTTTCAGGCCGATGGTGTGACAGGTCGCCCTACTCGGGCATGGCCGAATCCTCAAGTTCTCCGTCAGACTCGCCGCGGGTGCAGTCGATGATGGAGCGCTTGGGGTTATTGGGATCGCGCAAAAGCAGAGGGGCTGAGCCCTCGTTGTGCTTCTGCTCGTCGCTAAACTCGCTGCCGTAGGCGTTGTGGGTCAGCCGGCGGGCGTTGGCAATGGGAGTATCGACAAAGAGGGCATGCACTTCAAAGCTTGCGGCAGGCACGATAAAGCCGACCACCGGCAGGCCGTGCAGCTCCTCGTGCACCTTGTACCAGGCAAAGCCGTCGCTCACCTTGTAGGGGGTGTAGTTGGCCAGCTGTAGATTGGCGGCTCTGCCCGTCTCATCCACATAGAGATCGGTAAACTCGCAGGTCGCCAGCCCCTGCCACATCCGCTCGAATGGCGTCGCACAACCCGTCAGTTGCAACCCGGCCAGCAGCACCACCCCTCTCTTCCACATTCCCCGCCCCTTCTTGCAAAAATGAACCGACGATCAGTCAAACGCCCGCAGCCGCGTCACCAGCAGATCGATAAAGCCCGGACGATCCAGCCCCAACAGCACCAGCGCATTGGCTGGCTTGCCGGTCAGACCATAACGATCCACCACCGTCATGCCGCAAGTATGGGTGCCGCCAGTCTCGATATCGACCCGGCACTCGACCCCGTGGAACAGCTCGGGAGCCAGCAACCAGGCAATGGTACAGGGGTCGTGGAGCGGTGCACCAGCAAATCCCCACTTGGGATCCCGATGGTAGATCATGAAAAAGTCGAGCAGCCCGGCCACGCACTGGGCCACCGGATTGGTGATGGCGCGCACCCGCTCGATATCCTCGTCCATCACCTGCGCCTCATGGGTCACATCGAGGCCACACATGGTGATGGGAATGCCCGACTTGAACACCATATCGGCCGCTTCCGGGTCCACATAAATATTGAATTCCGCCGCCGGGGTCCAGTTGCCGGCCCCTGCGGCGCCCCCCATCAATACGATGCGGGCAATGTTGGGTTTGAGCTCCGGGTGAGCCGCCAGCAGCAGGGCGATATTGGTGAGCGGGCCGGTCGGCACCAGGGTCACCGGCTCCGGGCTCTCGCGCAGGCACTTGACCATCAATTCAAGCCCCGTCATGGCTTGCGGCGCAAAGGCGGGATCCGGCAGTTTGGGGCCATCGAGGCCCGATTCGCCATGGACGTTGTCGGCGATGATGAGCTCACGGGCCAGAGGCTTGGCAGCCCCCGCCGCCACCGGGATGTCGTCGCGGCCGAGCAGGGTCAGGATGCGCAGGGCATTGTTGAGGGTCTTGTCCGGCGTCTGGTTGCCCGCGCTGGTGGTGACCGCCAGCACCTTAAGTTCAGGGCTGGCCAGCGCCAGAATGAGGGCAATGGCGTCGTCGTGGCCGGGATCACAATCGAGAATAACGGGCAGTGCCATGGAAAGGGTCCTTACAACATAACAGGGAGCCATACCTTAACAAGCAAGCTTCGGATGAACTCGGGAAGGGGTCACAAAACGGGGCCTTGTTGGTGACCCAGGCGGTTTGCACGGCACACCGCCTCGCTCAAAGCAGCTCATTATCAAGAGGTTGCATGGCGCATCCCGTTCATTTTCCGAGGCAGCGCACCGCCCATTCGCCCGGCCGCGCCGGTTCGGGTATGATCGCCCCCCGTTTCCAGCCCGTGCGTCCTATGTCTGTTATCGTCGACACCTTTATCGCCCCGCCCTGCAGTGCCACCATCGAGATCCTGTTTGAGGATGAGCACTTGCTGCTCATCAACAAGCCAAGCGGCCTGCTGAGCCTCTCGGGCAAGAATCCGCAGAACCTCGACTCGGTGCATTATCGACTGGTGCAGGATTACCCCGGCTGCACCCTGGTGCATCGCCTCGATTTTGGCACCTCAGGCATCATGGTGGTGGCCAAAAACAAGGCCATCAATGCCCTGCTGTGCCAGCAGTTCAGCCAGCGGGCGGTGAGCAAGGCCTACAGCGCCCTGCTGTGCGGCCATCTCGCTGACGATGAGGGGGTGATCGATGCAGCCATTGCCAAGGATCCGGCGATTTTCCCGCTGATGAAGATCTGCGCCGCCAGCGGCAAACCCGCCCGCTCCCGCTATCAGGTGATTGAGCGGCTGGCGCAGCAGATGCAGGGGCAGACCGTGCCTTTGACCCGGGTACGACTGGTGCCGGAGACCGGCCGCACCCATCAGCTGCGCATCCACAGCCAGCTGCTGGGCCACCCCATCCTCGGCTGCGATCTCTATGGCGGCCTGCTGCAACCCGGCTGCGAACAGGCGCCGCGGCTGATGTTGCATGCCAGCGAGCTGGATTTTGCACATCCGGTGAGCGGCGAGCCGATGCAGATCCGCTGTGCAGCGCCTTTTTAGGAGCAATCAGTAGAGGCCGTCAGTAGATGGCAATAGACGCGAGTGTGTCGGGAATAGTGAAAGGGGTTACTGGAGAGAAAAAGGGACAAACGGCGGATAAAGATAGGGGCCGCGCTTTCGCAACGGCCCCCACCCCCCACTCTTTGTGGTGCTATCAGATCAGCTTGCGGGCAGCGCCCAGTACGATCTTGATGGCATCAGATTCGGTCTTCGCCATGGTTTCGGCGTTCGGGATTTCCTGCTGGGTACGGTTGACGATAACGCCAGCTACCATACCGGCACGCAGGCCCTGGCTGGTGCACATGGTCAGCAGGGTGGCAGATTCCATCTCATAGTTCAGCACGCCCATGGCTTGCCACTCTTTCATGGAACCCTGGAAACGGCTCACTACGCGGCCGGATACGGTGTCGTAACGCTCCTGACCCGGGTAGAAGGTATCGGAAGAGGCAGTCACACCGATGTGCAGCTTGGAGCCCATCTCTTTGGCAGTGTTGACCAGCGCGGTGGTGCAGTCGAAGTCGGCAACAGCCGGGAACTCCATCGGTGCAAAGTGCAGGCTGGCACCGTCGAGGCGCACGGAACCGGTAGTGACGATCACGTCACCCACGTTCAGGTGCGGCTGGATGGCGCCGGTGGTGCCGATACGCAGGAAGGTGCGGATGCCCAGCTGGGCCAGCTCTTCTACCGCGATGGAGGTGGACGGGCCACCGATACCGGTAGAGCAGATGATCACGGCCTTGCCGTCCATCTCGCCGCGCCAGGTAGTGAATTCACGATGGCTGGCCAGGTGCACCGGGTTATCCAACAGCTCTGCGATGCGCTTGACGCGCTCGGGGTCACCGGGGACGATCGCCAGGGTGGCGCCTTGCAGATCCGCTTTCTTCAAACCCAAGTGAAATACATCAGACATAGTGGACTCCTGGTTGCCCCCTGCCAGCATGGTCAGGGCGCAAGTTAAGATGATTCTTTATGATACTTTCAAGCCTTTACCCCCCTCTTCGGGGAGGCGCCAACTATGGTCGAAAGCGCTTTCCAATTCCTTGAAGCGCCTCACACTTCCACGCATTGACAGTGACAAACATTGCGCAAAACGTTTGCTAACTCAATGAAATAATTGACAAACGTTTTTCTGAAAAAGGGTCTCGAACAGGGAAAGTCAAGCCCGGTTCAGCGCTTAATTAACGACTCGTGATCGACCCCGTAAAGTTGTAAACAAGATGCTTTTGTATCCCTTTCGAGATGATAGCCTAGCGGCCAACTACCACTTAATGGCTAACTACAGGAAGTCCATCATGGCTACATTCAAGTTCTATATTCCCGCAATCAACCTGATGGGTGCCGGCTGTCTGCAAGAGGCCGCCGCCGATATCAAGGGTTACGGCTATCGCAAGGCACTGATCGTCACCGACAAGATCCTCAACCAGATTGGCGTGGTCGCCAAGCTCACCACCCTGCTGGCTGAACATGGCATTGAGAGCGTGGTTTTCGATGAAACCAAGCCTAACCCCACCATGACCAACGTCGAAGCGGGTCTGACCATGATCAAGGCCAACGGCTGCGACTGCGTCATTTCGCTCGGTGGCGGCTCACCCCATGACTGCGCCAAGGGCATCGCGCTGGTCGCCGCCAACGGTGGCAACATCAAGGATTACGAAGGGGTGGATCGCTCCGCCAAGCCGCAACTGCCGCTCATCGCCATCAACACCACCGCCGGTACCGCCTCCGAGATGACCCGCTTCTGCATCATCACCGACGAAGCGCGCCAGGTGAAAATGGCCATCATCGACAAACACGTTACCCCGCTGATGTCGGTCAACGACCCCGAGCTGATGCTGGCCAAGCCAGCCGGTCTGACCGCCGCCACCGGCATGGATGCCCTGACCCACGCCATCGAGGCTTATGTCTCCACCATCGCCACCCCGGTGACCGATGCCAGCGCCGTGATGGCCATCGAACTGATTGCCAAGCACCTGCGCACCGCCGTCAACCAGGGCGATGATCTGCACGCCCGCGAGCAGATGGCCTATGCCCAGTTCCTGGCCGGCATGGCCTTCAACAACGCAAGCCTGGGTTACGTACACGCCATGGCGCACCAGCTGGGCGGTTTCTACGACCTGCCCCACGGTGTCTGCAACGCCGTGCTGCTGCCCCACGTTCAGGCCTACAACGCCCAGGTGAGCGCCGCTCGCCTGAAAGATGTCGCCCGCTACATGGGTGTGGACGTGAGCGCCATGAACGACGAGCAGGGCGCCGCCGCTGCCATTGCCGCCATCAAGCAGCTGGCGCTGGATGTGAAGATCCCGGCCGGTCTGGAGCAGCTCGGCGTCAAGGCCGATGACTTCGATACCCTGGCCAGCAACGCCCTGAAAGATGCCTGCGGCTTCACCAACCCGAAACAGGCGAGCCACGAAGAGATCGTCGCCATCTTCCGCGCAGCGATGTAATCGCTGCCTGATTGCCAGAAAGGGTCGCAGTGCGACCCTTTTTATTGGCTGATGGATCAATGGCTTTTTACTTCCGTGGAGGGAGTCGGTATGATTTGCCGAGCCAAAAAGACTGTATGGATGATCTGAACTCGATATGCGGATGAAACACCTGATTGCCGCGGCTTTGACCGCCCTCACCCTCTCCGGTTGCAGCCTGGTCTATCGCATTGATATTCCCCAGGGCAACTATGTGGAACAAAAACAGGTCGACAAACTGCGCCAGGGGATGACCCGCGAGCAGGTCAGCTATGTGCTGGGGACCCCCATGCTGCGCGACGGCTTTGACCCCAACACCTGGTACTACCTCTATGAATTCCAGCCGGGCCACGGCGACAAGGAGCGCAAAGAGCTCACCGTCACCTTCGCCAATGACAGGCTGACCACAGTGACGGGTGACTTCCCGCTGCCAGCAGCCTTCAATACCCCGCTCTGATATCCCGCAAAACCGGCCTCGCGCCGGTTTTGTTTTATCCACCCCCCGCGCTATGTATCCTGCCAGGCAACACTGTGTCATCTCCCCCCATTGCAGCTGCCCGCAAATTGCCTGATGCTGATGAGCAGCCACCACTCCATTAACACCATCGAATGACACAGGGAGAATCCCCATGAGCCGGATCCTGATTGCCGGAGCCAGCGGCCTGATCGGTCGCGAACTGGTGCAGCAACTGCCTGCCGAACATGAACTGACCCTGCTCTGTCGCAAGCCGGGCAAGGAGGCGCACCACTGGCTGCCGGTCAATTTTGATGATCTGGCCAGCGTCACCCTCTCCCGCCCGGTGGATATCGCCTTCTGTACCCTCGGCACCACCCGCAAGGAGGCTGGCTCTGCCGAGGCGTTTCGCCGGGTCGATCTCGACTATGTGCTCGCCTTTGCCGAACTGGCCCGCCGCCACGGTTGTCAACGGCTGATCGTGGTCTCGAGCATGGGGGCCAGTGCATCGTCCCCGGCTCTCTATCCGCGTACCAAGGGGGAGATGGAGCAGGCCCTGCTGGCCCAATCCTGGCCACGGCTCGCCATCGTGCGCCCCGCCATGCTGCTGGGGGATCGCCAACCGCCGCGCCGCTCGGAGCAGATCTTTCAGGCTATCTATCCGCTGTTTCGGCCGCTGCTGGTGGGCAAGCTCGCCCGCTGGCGCGCCATCGAGGCCCGTCAGGTGGCCCGCGCCATGATCGCCCTCTCGAAACTGCCCGCCGGGTGCGAGATTGTCGAAAATGAGCAACTGCTGGCCCTCTGAGCACGGCCTTTTCCACCGCTTTCGCATACCGTCGTTAAAACAGAAGGGCAAGCCAACCGGCTTGCCCTTTGCTTATCTGTTGGCGTGATACACCACAACCACCTCTTGCCACTATTGACCGCGCTCGGCAGTCAGGGCAACCGCCCTCAACCGCGAATATGGTCGATAAAGGCGTCGATCTGCTCGCGGGTGCAGGCGGGGTTCATAAAGACGGCCTTCTCCCCGGCGATGTAGGAGTATTTGCCCCGTGCGTCGTATTCGGAGTGGGCCACCGCCTCCACCCAGTTGGTGTAGAGCCCCACCTTGCCGCGCCCCTTGAACAGGCTGCGGTGGTAGTCGGTGTTGCGCTGCAAACGGGCCTTGTAGGCGGGATCGCTGGAGCGGGCCAGCTCGAAGGCGAACTCGGCCTCCGGATCGCTCACCCACTCGGGGTTGTAGATCTTGAAGCCGACGCTCGGCCCCTGATTCTCCTGCGCCACCAGCTTGACGTTGCCGAGCTGGCTTAACCGGAAGCGGAAGTAGTTGGCATTTTGCAGGCAGTGGGCCAGCACGGTGCGATACCCCTCGACCCCCATGTAGTTGAGCGCCGCATAGGCACCGAACAGGCCGCTCGCGCCGCGGGAGCACTCGATGGTGGATTGCAGGTGGGTCTGGCCCTGAATGTCCCGCTCGAAGTAGGAGAAGTTCTCCGGGTCATTCTCCATCGCCTTGAGGTCATCCTGCTCCTTGATCATCACCAGACTGGAGGTGTAGGGCACATAGCCCCACTTCTGGAAGTCGACGGTGAAGGAGTCGGCATATTTCAGCTCGGCAAAGCGCGCCACGTTGCGCTCGATCCCCGCCAGGGTCGCGCTGTTGATGGCGAGCGGGTTGGCGGCAAAGTCGTAATCGAGGAAGAAGATCATCGACCAGCCGATGGCGGCATCGACGTGGATGTGCGGCTTGACCGTCACCTCGAACTGCTCGCAGAGGCGATTGCGCAGCTCGAACACGGGTTTCACCTGATCCACCCCGAAGGTGTCGGTGGTGCCCATGGTGAGCATGATGGTCGGCACCACGTGTTTCAGGGCAAAACAGGCGGTCAGGGTGCGTTCGAGGTGGTCGAGATCGATGTCATTGTTCTCGCCGACCTGAATGCGGATGGTCTTGTTCTCGATATCGACCCCGAGCAGGGAGAGGTTGGTGATATTGGAGTAGTGACCGCCCTGGGAGTTGATGATGCGGTAATCCTGATAGTGGCCGAGCCCCTTGTGCTTGGCCTCCGGCAGGCTTTTGCGAATGCCGAGCAGGTAGCCATAGAGGTTACAGAAGGTCCCCCCCTGGGTGAAGATGCCGGTGGCACGCTCGGGATCATAACCCGCCAGCAGCGCAATCTGGCGCACCACCTTCTTCTCCAGCTCCTCGGCCACCCCGGCATATTCGGAGTAGACCAGATTGGGGTTGGCCAGAATGCCCAGCTGGGCGCCGTAGATGGCGGGATCCGCCGACATGGTGATGACGTTCTCGACGCTGGAGGGGTTCTCCCAATCCTTCGACAGGGCGGCGGCAAACAGCAGCTCGGCCATCGGCTCGCCCGGGGTGCGCATGGTGGCGGGCACCGGCATGGTCTCGCAGAGATCGGCAAGGCGGGCGCGGCCATCTGGCCAGGCGTTCAGACGGGCATCCGGGGCCAGGCCACGGGCCCGAAATTCATTGAGGGTGGCAAATCCGGGTTCGCGAAAAACCGGCCAGAGATCGGGATTGCGCGAGAAAAAGTTGGCTTTTACGGCTGCAAACCGGCTTGAGAACTCGGGGTGGACGGCGTTGACGCTTTCGTCTTTCAGATAAACTAAGTCACTCATTTTTATACCATTAGTACAGCAAATGTGCGGCCGTTATACCCCTGTGCCAGCGGGGCCGACAGCGACAATATCTAATGGCCTACCCTACTTTTTGTCATGTATCAGCCATGACAAGGGCTGGCAAAAAGGCGCCTTTGGGGCGCCTCTTTGCATTTCGTGATCTCGTTCACATGTTGGCTGACAGAGTCCTTACTACCAGACGACCATCAGCGCCACGCCACCCTCAACGCAGGGAGGTCAACAGCCACTGGGCAAACTCCGCCAGCTCGACCTGTTGCTGCGGGAAGGCCGCCAGCCAGGGCTGCAGGCGCGCGGAAACCGCCTCCGGTCGATAGCCGCAACCCGCCAGCTCGGCCGCCAGCAGATCGAACGGGGCGGGTTCCAGGGTATCGCTGAACAGCTGCGCCCGGGTGATAACCCCCTTCTCCACATCAAAGTGCAGCTCCACCCCGCCCCAGCTGAACCGCTCCTCCAGCAGATGGCTGAACGCCGGGGCATGGCCATAGTTCCACTCCCAGCTGCGCTGGCGGGCGAAGGTCTCGGCAAAGCCCGGCAGATCCGGCATCTGCGCCGGGGAGATATGCTCGGGTTCGACCCGCGCACCGTAGTGGTGGAAAAACGCCTCGGCAAGCGCCTCGCTCACCTGCTGATGGTCGATCCCCGGCAGCAGTTCGCACAGATTGGCCACCCGGCTGCGCACCGAGGTGATCCCCTTGGCCGCCAGCTTCTTGGGGTCGGGGTTGAGGTAGTTGGCAAGGCGGCCGAGATCGGCGTCCAGCAGCAGGGTGCCGTGGTGAAAACCGCGATCCAGGGTCTCCCGATAGGCTGACCCCGATACCTTGCGCTCCCCGTCCGGGGTGGCCACCAGCAGATCGTTGCGACCGGAGGCAAAGGCCTCGATCCCCAACCGCTTGAGCCCGTCCAGCACGATGGCGGTGGAGATGCTCTTGTCATACTCCGGCTTGCCCGCCATGAAGGTGAAGCAGCTGTTGCCAAGGTCGTGGAACACGGCGCCGCCGCCACTGCTGCGGCGCGCCAGGGTCACACCATCCTCCTCCATCCGGCGGGTATTGCACTCCTTCCACGGGTTCTGGGCCCGGCCGATCACCACGGTATTGGCGTTGCGCCAGAGGAACAGCACCCGCTGGCCGGGGTCCATCTGGCGGAAGATGCACTCCTCGACAGCCAGATTGAACAGGGGATCGTGAGAGTCGGAGAGAAGCAGACGCAAGCGGGACATAACAGGACCTTATCCGGAACAGGGGGCGACATGATAACACTGACGGGGCCATCACTGACCCGTTTCACCTTAACCGGCGCGCAGCAGCATGGATACATTGGCTTCACACCCGACCGCCCCATAAAAGTATCTTTTGATATAACGACACAACTTGACGTGAAACCGCTAAAAAAATGCAGTCAAGCCACAATGGCAACGATAAAAACGGGAAAAAATGGCTAGAATGCGACCACTTTAATTGGCCATATGGCTCTCTTCTTCGTCACATAACTCGCCAAAAAACAGTATGCGCATATCAAGTGTGATGAATGACACAAAAATGACTTTTAATGTCCCGGACACCCCATTGCAAACGCCTTCACCCCCCTTGCAGGTTACAACGAATTGCTTGAATCTAGCTTAGACACCGCCTCCCGAGAGAACGCTGTATGACGGAGAACGCCGACCCCCGCCAGCGCCCCAGCTGGTTCCTGCCGATGCTGGTCAGTATGGTCATCGCCACCCTGACCTCTCCCCCCTTGCGGGCCGAGGAGCAGGTCATAGTGCAACTGCCCTGGCAACATCAATTCCAGTTTGCCGGTTACTACGCGGCCATCGCCAAGGGCTTCTATCAGGATGCCGGTCTACGGGTCACCCTGCGCGAGGCGAACGACCGGACCGATGTGGTCAGCGAGGTGATCTCGGGAAAGGCCCATTTTGGCATCAGCGGCAGTGACCTGCTGCTGGACCGGGCCGCCGGCCGCCCGGTGGTGGTGCTCGCCGCCCTGCTGCAACACTCGCCACTGGTGCTGCTGACGCTGGAGCGGCCCGATATCCGCAACCCAGCGGATCTGGCCAACAAGCGGCTGATGCTGGAGCCGGGCTCCAACGAGCTGCTGACCTATCTGACCCGGCATAACGAGCGCCGTGACTGGGTCACAGTTCCATATGAGAAAGGACTGCAGGCACTGCTGGCGGGCGAGGTGGATGCCATCAGCGCCTACAGCTCCACCGAACCCTTCTATCTGCAGCAAAAAGGGATCCCCTATCGGGTCTTCAGACCGCGTACCGTCGGCTTCGATTTCTACGGTGACAACCTGTTTACCTCCGAGCGGGAGCTGATCACCCGACAGGATCGGGTCTACGCCTTCCAGCAGGCCAGCCTCAAGGGGTGGCGCTATGCGATGGACCACCCCGAAGAGATGATCAACCTGATCATGGAGCAGTACCCGAGCGGCGCGGGTCGTGAACAGCTGGCGTTCGAGGCCCGCGAAACCAGAGCGCTGATGCAGCCGGATCTTGTCGAACCGGGTTACATGCAGCAGGAGCGCTGGCTGCAGATCGCCAAAACCTATCTGGAGGCGGGCATGCTCCAGGTGCTGCCCAACCTCGACCACTTTATCTACGACCCGGCGCAAGAGCGGCTGCGCCAGCAGCGCAAGTTGCTCGACAAGAGCGTGGCGGTGGCCATGCTCGTCACCTTTACCCTGATGACCCTGCTCGGCATCTTCTTGCACCTCTATCTGCGCCTGCGCCAGGAGGCGCGGGATCGCCAGCGGCTGACCCGTGAACTGGCCCAGAGCGAGCAGCACTATCGCTTCGTGGCGGAGAACAGCGCCGATGTGATCTGGACCATGGATGCCACCAGCTTGCGCTTTCGCTATGTCAGTCCGGCCATCGCCGCCCTGAGCGGCTACGAGGCCCCCGAACTGTTCGCCATGCCGCTCAAGCAACTGCTGCCGGATGCCTCGCGGCAACTGCTGCGCGAGGAGATCTCCGCCACCCTCACCGCCTGGCAACAGGGGGAACACGACCAGACCCGCCGGGTCATCCGCACCCAGTTGCGTCACAAGCATGGCCATCTGGTGGCGACCGAGACCATCACCACGCTCCATGGCAGTGGCACGGCCCAACCCGAGGCGATCCTGGGCGTCACAAGGGATATCACCGAGCGAGCGGCGCGGGAGGCCATGATGCACCGCCTCGCCTTCTACGACCCCCTCACCGGCCTGCCCAATCGCCGCCTGCTGCAACAACGGC
>OEQO01000277.1_pt1 | contig 11762 bp, 7 predicted proteins | sample 1539751 | NCBI WGS metagenome assembly OEQO01 (sample SAMEA3891237, study PRJEB23780) | metagenome | biome: terrestrial biome; feature: animal house; material: water of meat washing | place: Italy | collected 2015-05-12 | reverse complement strand
GTAGTGGGCACGCAGATCCTGCGCCAAATCCTTCACCGAGATCTGGCCGTTGAGGCCGATATGGCTGAACACGGTCAGCGCCGGTTTGGCTTCGTTCATTACCCGGGCCGCCTGCTCGGGGGAGGCGAGGTGACCGGCGATCGCCTTGTAGCCGGGGTTGGCCTTCATCTGCTCGGCAGAGGTCATGGAGACGCAGTGCACCAGCAGATCGGCCCCTTTGGCCTGCTTCACCACTTCGGGGCTGTAGCGGGTATCGCCGGAGAGCACCACGCTGTGGCCGTGGTAGTCGATGCGATAGCCGAATGACGGCTTGATGTTGACCCCGTGGTCGTTGTCAAAGGCGGTTACCTTGACCCCGTCATGGTTGTAGACCACCCCGGCGGTGACCTCGTGGCTGTTGATCTCCACCCCGTCCAGCGGCGTTCCCTCATCCTTGACCCGGGTGGCGATGTCGGTGGCGTAGGCCTGCTGCAAGCCACGGGCGAGAGCTGTGGTGCCTTTGGGGCCGTAGAGTTCCATCGGCGCGTGGCGCTGGCCATAGGCCGGTTGCAGCCAGCCGGTCAGCCAGAGATCCGCCAGCCCGTTGGTGTGGTCGGAGTGAAAGTGGGTGAGGAAGAAGGCGTTGACCCGGCCGATGGGGATATGCAGCTGCCACAGGCGAGTGGCGGAGTTGCGGCCAAAATCGAACACCAGCTTCTGGTTGCCCGCCTCGACCAGAGTGCTGTAGCCGCCGCGACTGATCTGGGGCACCGGGGTGCCGGTGCCGAGCAGGCTGACCCGAAAGATATCGTGCCGGGCTTGAGTTGCTGAGGCAGGGGCCTGATCGTGGTTGCTGATAAAGCTGCTCTCGGCAGCCTGACTGGCGCCGCTGGCCAGCAGACCGACCAGTAATGCGGCCAGATAGGTGCTTTTCATGGGAATTTATCCTGTGGGGAAGGGACGGCATCACTGTATTGGTAACTAAAAGTTGAATAAATTGGCTAAAATCCATTTCTTACTAAACTTTTGGTTGTGAATCGGGGCCCTGGTCGCGGGACAAACGGCCTTGAAACGGGCAAAAAGGAGGGGTTGTGGACCGATTGACCAGCATGCGTATCTTCACCCGGGTGGTGGATCTCGGCTCCTACAGCGCGGTGGCGAGCGAAGAGGGGATCAGCGCCCAGATGGTGGGCAAGCATGTGCTGGGACTGGAGCAGTGGCTGGGGGGCAAGCTGTTTCACAAGACCACTCGCCAGCAAGCCCTCACCGAGCTGGGGCTGCTGTTTCTTGCCCGCTGCGAGCGGGTACTGGAGGAGCTGGCGCTGACCGAGTCACTCACCCAGAATCTGCTGGCCGAGCCGGCCGGACGGCTGCGCATCGCCGCCCCCCTCAGTTTTGGCCACCACCGGCTGGTGCCGCTGCTGCCCGCTTTTCTCGACCGCTACCCCAAGCTGGATCTGGATCTGCAGCTCACCCCGCGCTGGGTCGATCTGGTGGAGGAAGGGTTCGACGCCGCCATCCGTACCCTGCGCCCGCAGGATGAGGCGCTGATCGCCCGTCCGCTGCTGACCCAGCACTACCGCCTCTGCGCGGCCCCCGACTACCTCAATCGCCACGGCGTACCCCGTCATCCGGCCGATCTCGCCCGCCACCAGTGCCTGCACGGCAACTGGGGGGAGCACGAGCGCTGGCAGTTTGTCGGGGAGGATGGCCAGAGCGAGGAGGTGCGGGTCGCCTCGCGCCTGCGCATCAACCACTGGCCAGCGCTGCTGACGGCAGCGCTGGCAGGGGCCGGCATCACTTTGCAGCCAGCCGAACAGGTGCGTGAGCATATCGCTGCGGGGCGTCTGCTGCCGCTGCTTGGCCGCTATCAGAGCCCGGCCAAGACCCTCTATTTCATCTATCCGGCGGCGCGGCGGCAGGTACTCAAGATCATCCTGTTGGGGGATTTTCTGGCCGAATCCCTGCAAGCTGAGAGCGAGCCTGAATAAAAGGCTGCATATTCTCGCCACCGCGCTTAACCATCGTACTTAACAAAGGGGCGGAGCAGGCCTAACATGGCGGGATGTTTTTTTAGTCAGGACAAAAGGAATATGTCTGCGTTGAAAAAGGATCTCGGGCTCTGGCAGGGGATGGGGCTGCTCGCCACCTCGCTGCTCGGCACCGGGATCTTCGTGGTACCGGCGACTGCCGCCTCGCTGGCGGGCGGGGCCTCGCTCTGGGCCTGGTTGCTGCTGATTGCGCTGGTACTGCCCATCGCCTTTACCTTCGCTCGCCTCGGCCGTCGCTATCCCCATGCGGGCGGCGCGCCGCACCTGATTGGCCTCGCCTTTGGCAACGGCGCCGAGCGCTTCTCCGCCTTCCTGTTTCTGGCGGTGCTGCCGGTGGGGCTGCCTGCCGCCCTGATGATTGCCGCCGGTTTCTGGCACGCCCTGTTCGAGATGGGGGAGTGGACCCTGTGGGCCATCCAGCTGCTCACCCTGCTCGGGGTATTTCTGCTGGGGCTGCGCGGGGCGCGCTCCTCCGGCAACCTGCAACTGCTGATCGCCTTGGCCATTTTGGGCCTGACCCTGCTTATCTGGTTCAAGGGGGAGGTGAGCTGGCGCGACGCAGCGCGGCCGCTGCCGAGCACGGATGAGTGGCCTGCCATGGCCACCGCGCTGGCGGTGATGTTCTGGTGTTTCGTCGGGCTGGAAGCCTTCGCCCATATGGGGGAGGAGTTCAAGCGGCCGGAGCGGGACTACCCCATCGCCCTGCTCGGCGGGGTGCTGCTGGCGGGGCTTATCTACTGGGTACACTCGCTGGTGGTGCTCAAATATGGCCTCTACGGCGATGAGGCGAAAAACGCCACCGCCATCCCCTCCCTGCTGGCGCTGCTGTTTGGCCCCACCGCCAAGTGGCTGGTGGCGGTGCTCGGCTACCTCTCCTGCTTTGCCAGCATCAACATCTACATTCAGGGCTTTGCGCGGCTGATCTGGAGCATGGCGCGGGAAGGCAAGTTGCCCCCCTCGCTGGCCGTGCTCACCGCTCGCGGTGCGCCGTTGCGGGCCTTGAGTCTGGTGCTCGCCATCTGCCTGCTCTGTATCACCCTGATCATCTGGCTGCGACTGCCACTCGATGAGCTGATCCGCTACGCCAACGGCAACTTCGTGCTGGTCTACCTGCTCTGCATGGCGGCGGGCTGGCGTCTGCTTGGCGGCATGGGCAAGGGGCTGGCGGGGGTGAGTGTACTGCTCTGCGCTCTGGTGCTGGTGGCGCTCGCCTCCCAGGTGCTCTATGCGGTGGTGCTGAGTCTTGGCTACGGTGGCTTCTCGTTGTGGCGGCGCCATCTGCGCCGTACCCGTCAGCAGGATGCGCTCCCGGTGGCGAAGTAACATCTCCCCGATTGCCGGAAAGATGAGAAAGCCCTGATGTTCAGGGCTTTTTGATTCCGGCATATGGGATGTTCATATGAATACTAGTTGGCACGCTATTTGCCGAAAAGTGCGGTGTCGGATCAACTCAACGGCGATTTATAGCCAAAAAAAGTGGGATCCAGCTCCCGTTTTGCTTAAAGTGATCCCTTCCGATCCCGGTGGTCGGAATGCCCGCAAGGATGCCCTTCAGACGTAAACAGGATGGCCTGGCCAGACTGACTCTCAGAGATGTGATTGCTTCGGTTCTCTTTTTATCTGTCACCTGTGGTGATAGCGCCTTGTTCCGTTCAGTCAGCCCGGGTTTTGCGTCTCTCTCATCGTGCATTGTCACCATCTGCAGCGAGTGAATCATGAGCGAATCGGTTTTTGAGATCCACGACTGGACCCTGAGCGTTGACGACAACATGTTGTGTCGCCCCGACCGCGAGGTCTACCTCGAACCCAGACTGGTCAATCTGTTGCGGTTTCTGGCGAGCAATGCTGGCACCGTGTTTGGCCGCGATACCCTGATCAACGAGGTGTGGGACGGCGCCGAGGTGACCGATCAGGTGGTGACCCAGTCCATCTTCGAACTGCGCAAGATCCTCAAAGATGGTCGCACCGATGCGACCGACTATATCGTCACCGTACCCAAGCGCGGCTACAAGCTGGTGGCACCGGTGCGGCCGCTGCAGGTGGTTTCCGTGGTGATGGCGGACGAGCAGCCCGCGCCTGCGGTCAATACCGCGCTCTCCGACAACCCGACGCTCTCCGATCTGAGCCCGCCCGCGGCTGAGCAGGATGATGATGCACAGCCCAATGTCGCCCCTTTTCCCGCCGGGCCCCTGACCCGCGCCATCTCCACCCATGCCAAGGATGCCCGCAGCCGCTGGAAGATGGTGAGTTTCGATATCTTCGTGGCCATCGTGCTGATCGCCATTGTCAGCATGCTCAGCTACCAGCACACCAGCCCCCAGGTACACACCATGCTGGATCCCAATCTGCTGGTGTTCCGCTTCCACTCCGGCATGGATGACAACAACGAGAACGTGCGCCTCGCCGATGGCATTACCCGCGCCCTGATGGGGGAGGTGGCGGTGGCCACGCCGCTGCGGGTGCAGTACGGCGCCACCAATCTGATGGGGGGCATCCTGCCCGGCAAGGAGCTGAGCGTGCGGGTCACCCGCCAGCCGCGCGGCACCTATCTCGATCTGGAGTATCGCAATATCAACACCAACCGGGTGCTGTTCAGCCATCAGTACCAGCTCAGTCGCCACAGTGTGCACGGCGTGTTGCAGGCGAGCAGCCAGGATCTGCTGCGTGCCCTCGACCAACCCGATGCCGAGCCGGGGATGGGCTGGCCGACCGATGATGCCTCCCTGATGGCGATGATGGAGGCGCAGTACTACATCAACAGCCGGGATCCGGTCGCCCTCAAGCGCGGCATCGATCTGCTGGAGCAGGCGCTGATTGCCCATCCGGATCAGCCGCTGCTGCTGGCGGAGCGCTATCTGGCGGGCGAGGCGCTGGCCACCCTGGCGGGCAAATCCGAGAGCGAGCGGCTGCAGGGGATTGGCACCCATCTCGCCAGCGTGGTGCAAAACAGCGGCGCCCTGCCAGCCCGGGTGTGGGAGGCGTTGACCCTGCAGGCGATCCTCAACGGCCAGCAACAGCAGGCCAACTATCTGCTGGAGAAGGCGGCGAGTCGCGGCCGCTCGGTGCTCTACTACATACTGCAGGGCAAGCTGGCGGAGCTGGACGGTCGCCCCGAGGCGGCGGGGGATGCCTACAGTCAGGCCTTCCTGATGGAGGCGACCGAGCAGACCTATCTGCTCTGCCAGCAGCTCGGTTTCTACAGCAATATGGAGACCCTCACTCCCGCCCTGTTCAATGCGCTGGGCCAGAGCAAGGTGAAGCTCTTCTAACACCGCAGTTTTGGTTTTCCCCCGGTCGGCGCGGTTGCCGACCCCATCCACAGGCTGCCTTCGGGCGGCCTGCGTCGTTTCTGTCTGTCTCAATCCTGCTTGTCTGCCATTGGGGATAGTCGCTCTGGTGAGTCATGATTTATCCCCCGCAGCTCCTCACTATCCCCATTTGTCTTTGTCTTGCATGTGGCATTCGCTGCACTCGAGTTTGCCCGGCTTTGCGCCGCGCGCAGCTTGTGACATCTGCTCATTGTTGGCGGCGGGATAAGCTGTCTGTCTCGACCCATTTCTCATTGCTTACCGGTTATCGCCGTTGCGCTTTACCTCTGAGTTTGGATTGTGATGAGCCGAGCGAAGGGGAAAGCAGGAGGTGAGCGGCCACTCAGGGTGATGATCCGCAGGGCTTCCAAATGGCCGCAAGGGCAGGGGGGCGCAATGGGAGCTGCTTTATCCCGGGTTTATCTGGCCAAAAATATCAAGACGGCGAGATAAGGGGGTTATCAAGGGGCAAAAATGGGGCGGAAGGATATCAAGGTTTTATCAAGACGGCTGTGTGATGTGATGTCAATTTACTGTTTTTAAATGGTTTTTATCAAAAGTGACGAGGCGGCGAAAAAAGTTGGCTCATATTTTTATCCGTTAGCTGGTCTTTATGTTTTCCGGGGATGAGAGGCCTAGTCTGTGCCCATTCTTTGGCGGGGCGTTCCGCCAAATGTGTATGTGACGACCCGACCTTTTATAGAACCGGAGATCTTATGTCCCTAGATACGAGCAAGAAGATTGGCCTTATCGCCTGTACAGGTGTGGTGGCCGGCAACATGATGGGGAGTGGCATCGCGCTGCTGCCTTCGGCACTGGCCACCATCGGCTCCATCTCTGTCTTTAGCTGGGCAATCTGTCTGGTAGGCGCCATGGGCCTCGCCTTTGTCTTCGCCCGCCTTGCTACCAAGAACCCGCAAGAGGGTGGCCCCATTGCTTACGCTGGCGAGATCTCTCCGGTGTTCGGTTTCCAGACCGGTGTGCTTTATTACCACGCCAACTGGATCGGTAACCTGGCCATCGCCATTACCGGCGTCTCCTACCTCTCGGTCTTCTTCCCCATTCTCAACAGCCCAATTCCGGCCGCCGCAGCCACCATCGCTGCCGTCTGGATCTTCACCTTCGTCAACCTGCTTGGCGGTAGCTGGGTGAGCCGACTCTGTACTCTGGGTCTGGTGCTGATCCTGCTGCCGGTTGTCGGTACTGCGGTGATGGGTTGGGGTCATTTTGATGCCACCGTCTACAGCCAGAACTGGAACACCACCAGCGGCAGCGACCTGCATGCGGTCATCAGCGCCGTGCTGATCTGCCTCTGGTCCTTCGTCGGTGTTGAATCTGCCGCCGTCTCTTCCGGCATGGTGAAGAACCCCAAGCGCACCGTACCGCTCGCCACCATGCTGGGTACCGGTATCGCGGGTGTTATCTACATCCTCTCTACCCAGGTGATCAGCGGCATGTTCCCGGCCGGTGAAGTGGCTGCCTCCGGCGCCCCGTTTGCCATGGCCTCTTCCGCCATCTTCGGTAGCTGGTCTGCGCCGTTCGTCTCTGCCTTCACCGCCCTGGCCTGCTTCACCTCGCTGGGCTCCTGGATGATGCTGGTGGGCGAGGCGGGCAAGCGTGCCGCCAACGACGGCAACTTCCCGAAAATCTACGGCGAAGTGGACAAGAACGGCGTGGCCAAGAAGGGTCTGATCCTGGGCTCCCTGAAGATGACTGCCCTGATGATTGGCCTGACCGCCTTCACCTCCCGGTCCGCTCACGCTGCCGATCTCTTCAACGTGCTGACCACAGATGCGGTGCTGCTGACCATGCTGCCCTACTTCTACTCCAGCATTAACCTGATCCGCTTCGAGGGCATGACCTCCCGCAGCATCGGCGCGATGATCTTCTCCGGTGTGGCCTGTGTCTTCTGTCTGGTGGCCCTGATGGGTGCCAAGGGTTCCAACCTCACCGCTACCTTCGTGGTGTCGCTCATCATCCTGATGTTCTACGCCAAAAAACAGGGTCTGCGTCAGCACGACGCCCTGCTGAGCGAACAACCCAGCAACTAATTCCCCCTTTTATCTTCCGAGCGCTCTTCACTCACCATCCCTGATGGAGAGCGCCCCTTTACGTGTGGAGCATTACGATGAATATCATTGCCATCCTCAACCACCTGGGCGTTTTCTTTAAAGAAGAACCCATTCGCCAGCTGCAAGCCTCCCTCGAGCGCAAGGGTTTCGAGGTTGTTTATCCGGTCGACGTTGCCGACCTGCTGAAACTGATCGAGAAGAACCCCCGCGTTTGCGGCGCCATCTTCGACTGGGACAAATACTCTCTGGGCCTGTGCAAGGAGATCCACGATCGCAACGAGAAGCTGCCGATCTTCGCCTTCGCCAACGACCAGTCCACCCTGGACATTCACCTGACCGACCTGCGTCTGAACGTGCACTTCTTCGAGTACCGTCTCGGCATGGCTGACGACATCGCCCTCAAGATGGGTCAGGCCACTCAGGAGTATCAGGACGCCATCCTGCCGCCGTTCACCAAGGCGCTGTTCAAGTACGTGGAAGAGGGTAAATACACCTTCTGTACTCCGGGTCACATGGGCGGTACCGCCTTCCAGATGAGCCCGGCCGGCAGCATCTTCTATGACTTCTACGGCCCGAACGCGTTCAAGGCTGACGTCTCCATCTCCATGCCGGAGCTGGGCTCCCTGCTGGATCACTCGGGTCCGCACAAGGAAGCCGAAGAGTACATCGCCCGTACCTTCAACGCCGATCGCTCCTATATCGTTACCAACGGCACCTCCACTGCCAACAAGATCGTCGGCATGTTCTCCGCACCGGCCGGCAGCACAGTGCTGGTTGACCGCAACTGCCACAAGTCGCTCACTCACCTGATGATGATGAACGACGTGACCCCGATCTACTTCCGTCCGACCCGCAACGCCTACGGCATTCTGGGCGGTATCCCGCAGAGCGAATTCAGCCGCGACACCATCGCTGCCAAGGTTGCCGCGACACCGGGTGCCCAGGCTCCCCGTTACGCCGTCGTCACCAACTCCACCTATGATGGCCTGCTCTACAACACCGGCTTCATCAAGGAGAGTCTGGATACCCCTTACATCCACTTCGACAGTGCCTGGGTGCCTTACACCAACTTCAGCCCGATCTATGAAGGCAAGTGCGGCATGAGCGGCGAAGCGATGCCGGGCAAGGTGTTCTACGAAACCCAGTCCACCCACAAGCTGCTGGCGGCCTTCTCCCAGGCCTCGATGATCCACATCAAGGGTGACGTGGAGGAAGAGACCTTCAACGAAGCCTTCATGATGCACACCTCCACCTCGCCGCAGTACGGCATCGTGGCATCGACCGAGATCTCCGCTGCCATGATGCGTGGCAACACCGGCAAGCGTCTGATCAAGGACTCCATCGATCGCGCCATCTCCTTCCGCAAAGAGATCAAGCGTCTGCGTGATCAGAGCGAAGGCTGGTTCTTCGACGTATGGCAGCCGGACAACATCGACACCGTCGAGTGCTGGAAGCTGGATCCGAAAGATGACTGGCACGGCTTCAAGGACATCGATGACAACCACATGTACCTGGATCCGATCAAGGTCACCCTGCTGACCCCGGGTATGGGTCGTGACGGCCAGCTGCTGGAGAAGGGCATCCCTGCCTCTCTGGTCTCCAAGTTCCTGGACGAGCGCGGCATCGTGGTCGAGAAGACCGGCCCCTACAACATGCTGTTCCTCTTCTCCATCGGTATCGATCAGTCCAAGGCGATGCAGCTGCTGCGCGCCCTGACCGAGTTCAAGCGTGGCTATGACCTGAACCTGACCATCAAGAGCATCCTGCCGAGCCTCTATCGTGAAGACCCGAGCTTCTACGAAGGGATGCGCATTCAGGAGCTGGCCCAGAGCATCCACGATCTGACCTGCAAATACCGTCTGCCGGAGCTGATGTTCAAGGCGTTCGATGTGCTGCCGGAGATGAAGATGACCCCGCACGCTGCATGGCAGCAAGAGCTGGCGGGCAATCTGGAAGAGGTGCCGTTGCGTGACATGGTTGACCGCATCAGCGCCAACATGATCCTGCCGTACCCGCCGGGAGTACCGCTGGTACTGCCGGGCGAGATGGTGACCCAGGATTCTCTGCCGGTGCTCGAGTTCCTCGAGATGCTGTGCGAGATCGGTGCCCACTACCCGGGCTTCGAGACCGACATCCACGGCCTCTATCGTCAGGCCGATGGCAGCTACACCGTCAAGGTGCTGCGTTAATCGACAGTGACAACAGTCGAAAGTGACAACAACGGGCCGCAAGGCCCGTTTTTCCCTCCGGAATTCCTGTTCTTATTGCGTGAGTCGCCAACCATGAAGCGAGTGCTCTCCATTCAATCCCACGTAGTCTTTGGCTGTGCCGGCAACAGCGCCGCCGTTTTTCCCATGCGTCGCCTCGGGATCGAGGTGTGGCCGATGAACACGGTGCAGTTCTCCAACCACACCCAATACCGCGAAGGCTGGCAGGGGATGGTGATGCCCGGCGGCCATATCCGTCAGCTGGTGAACGGCCTGGCGGAGATCGGCGTGCTGGCCGAGTGCGATGCGCTGCTGAGCGGCTACCTCGGCTCGGCCGAACAGGGGGAGGAGATCCTGGCGGCGGTGGCCCGGCTCAAGGCGCTCAATCCGGCCGCCCTCTATTTTTGTGACCCCGTGATGGGTCACCCCGACAAGGGGTGCATAGTGGCACCCGGCGTCGCCGATTTTCTGAAACACCGGGCACTGGCCTGCGCCGATATGCTGGCCCCCAATCTGCTGGAGCTGGAACAGCTCACCGGCCGCGATATCCGCAATGTGCCGGAGGCCATCGAGGCGTGCCAGCAGCTGCGCGCGCAAGGGGTCAAGCTGGTGATGGTCAAGCATCTGGGCAAGGCCGGCTTTGCCATGGACCGCTTCGAGATGCTGCTGGTGTGCGAGGAGGGGACTTTTCACCTCTCCCGCCCGCTCTACCCTTTTGCTCGCCACCCCATCGGGGTGGGGGATCTGCTGAGCGCCACCATGCTGGCCAATCTGCTGGCCGGTTGCACCCCGGTGGCGGCGTTCGAGCTTACCAACGCCAGCGTTGATGCGGTGCTGGCCCGCACCTGGCTGGCGGGGGCCTACGAGCTGCAACTGGTGGCGGCCCAGCACGAGATGGCGCTGCCGCAGGTCTCCATCCGGGCGACCCGCCTCTGAGCTGTTTGTACCAACAGCAGAAACAACAAAGCCCTGATCATCAGGGCTTTTTATATTTCAGATTCGGGGAGAGGGCTTAGTCCTGCGGGCTTTTGAGCGCCTTGATCACATCCTCTTTCGGTTCCAGCTCCTTGACCTGATTGAAGATCTCCAGCTCCCCCTGCGGGCTGACGGTGTAGGCATCGGCATCCTGATAGCTGCCGCTGCCAGCGCTCTCGATGATGACCACCAGCTCGGGCTGCTTGTCGCCATTCAAATCGACCAGCTTCAGCTCCCGGATAAAGCCGTTGCGGGCCATCACCTTGCCATCCTGAAACTCATCCAGTGGAAATTGGGCGTTCTGGCCCGAATAGAGTCGCACGTCATAGCTGCCGATGGAGGCGGGCTCACCGGCCCCCTGCGCCACCCGGATCACCTGCCCGGAGGGGAGGGTCAGTTGCTTGCTAAATCCCTCTTCGGCTTGTGCTTGTGCCGCCAGCGGCAGGGTCAGCAGCCCTGCCATCATCAATGCTCTGTTCATCTTGCAACCTCTTGCTGTCTGTTGAGCGCGGGCTGCCGCGGGAGCCCGCCGTGATGCTGTTACCAGATCTTCACCCGCTTCTGGGGCGGCAGATAGAGCTTGTCACTCGGCTGGATGTTGAATGCCTCGTAGAAGGCGGGAATGTTCGGCACCACGCCGTTGACCCGGTACTCGGGCGGCGAGTGGGGGTCGGAGCGCAGCAGCATCTGCATCAGCTCGGGGCGATACATCCCCTTCCACACCTGCGCCCAGCCGAGGAAGAAGCGCTGTTCGCCGGTAAAGCCATCCAGCACCGGCGCCTCCTTGCCATCCAGTGACAGCTCGTAGGCCTTGTGGGCGATGGTGAGGCCGCCGAGATCGCCGATGTTCTCCCCCAGGGTGAACTGGCCGTTGACGAACTGGCCGTTGATGGGCTCGAAGCGGTTGTACTGGGCCACCAGCCGGCTGGTGCGGAAGCGGAACTCCTTGAGATCCTGCGGCGTCCACCAGTCGCGCATCATGCCGTCGCCGTCGGATTTGGCCCCCTGATCATCAAAACCGTGGCCCATCTCGTGGCCAATGACCCCGCCGATGGCGCCGTAGTTGACCGCATCATCCGCCGTCATGTCGAAGAAGGGGGGCTGCAAAATGGCCGCCGGGAAGACGATCTCGTTGTTGTTCGGGTTGTAGTAGGCGTTCACCGTCTGCGG
>OEQO01000276.1_pt1 | contig 11783 bp, 8 predicted proteins | sample 1539751 | NCBI WGS metagenome assembly OEQO01 (sample SAMEA3891237, study PRJEB23780) | metagenome | biome: terrestrial biome; feature: animal house; material: water of meat washing | place: Italy | collected 2015-05-12 | reverse complement strand
CCGCTCACCTGGCGGCTGCGGGATGACGGCCAGCCGGCATGGCTGGAGGAGTATCAGGCCAAACAGGGCTATGAAGCCGCCCGCAAGGCGCTCGGCCAGATGAGCCCGGACGAGATTGTCAGTACCGTCAAGGATGCCGGTCTCAAGGGGCGCGGCGGTGCGGGCTTCCCCACTGGCGTGAAGTGGGGGCTGATGCCCAAAGACGAGAGCATGAACATCCGTTACCTGCTCTGCAACGCCGACGAGATGGAGCCCAACACCTGGAAAGATCGCCTGCTGATGGAGCAACTGCCCCATCTGCTGATCGAGGGGATGATCATCAGTGCCCGGGCGCTCAAGGCCTATCGCGGCTACATCTTCCTGCGTGGCGAATATGTGGATGCCGCCATCCACCTGCGCCGTGCGGTGGAAGAGGCCAAGGCCGCCGGTCTACTGGGCAAGAACATTCTGGGATCCGGTTTTGACTTCGAGCTGTTCGTCCACACCGGCGCCGGTCGCTACATCTGTGGTGAAGAGACAGCCCTTATCAACTCGCTGGAAGGGCGCCGCGCCAACCCGCGCGCCAAACCCCCCTTCCCCGCCGTCTCCGGCGTCTGGGGCAAACCCACCTGCGTCAACAACGTCGAGACCCTCTGCAACGTGCCCGCCATCATCGGCAACGGGGTCGCCTGGTATCACGCTCTGGCGCTGCCGGGCTCGGAAGATCACGGCACCAAGCTGATGGGCTTCTCCGGCAAGGTGAACAACCCCGGGGTCTGGGAGCTGCCCTTTGGCATCACCGCCCGCGAGCTGTTTGAAAACTATGCCGGCGGCATGAAGAGCGGCTATCGCCTGAAAGCCTGGCAACCGGGCGGCGCGGGCACCGGCTTCCTGCTGCCGGAGCACCTCGATGCCCAGATGTATACCGCCGGTATCGGCAAGGTAGGCACCCGGATGGGGACTGGCCTCGCCATGGCGGTGGATGACTCCATCAGCATGGTCTCCTTGCTGCGCAACATGGAGGAGTTCTTCGCCCGCGAGTCGTGCGGCTGGTGCACGCCCTGCCGCGATGGCCTGCCCTGGAGCGTCAAGCTGCTGCGGGCATTGGAGCGTGGCGAAGGGCAATCCGGCGATCTGGCGACCCTGGAGCAACTCTGCGGTTTCCTTGGCCCGGGCAAGACCTTCTGCGCCCACGCACCGGGCGCCGTCGAGCCGCTGGCCAGCGCCATCAAATATTTCCGCTCCGAATTCGAGGCCGGGATCAAAGGCAGCGGTGATAACCGCAAGCCGGTCAAAGGGATCCAGCCCAATCTGCTGGGCGAGCGCTGGTAACGACACCACAGATTTCACAAAACAGGTTTCAGGGAAGTTGTATGGCAACCATTTATGTAGACGGCAAAGAGTACGAGGTAGACGGGGCAGATAACCTGCTGCAAGCCTGTCTGTCGCTGGGTCTGGACGTCCCCTATTTCTGCTGGCATCCGGCGCTGGGTAGCGTTGGCGCCTGCCGCCAGTGTGCGGTCAAACAGTATCAGAATGCCGATGACAAACGCGGTCGTCTGGTCATGTCCTGCATGACCCCGGCCACCGATGGCAGCTACATCGCCATCGAGGATGAAGAGGCTAAAGAATTTCGCAAGAGCGTGGTGGAGTGGCTGATGACCAACCACCCCCACGACTGCCCGGTGTGTGAAGAGGGCGGCGCCTGCCACCTGCAGGACATGACGGTGATGACCGGCCACAACAGCCGTCGCTACCGTTTCACCAAACGCACCCACCAGAATCAGGAGCTGGGCCCCTTCATCGGTCACGAGATGAACCGCTGCATCGCCTGCTACCGCTGCGTCCGTTACTACAAGGATTATGCCGGTGGCGAGGATCTCGGGGTCTACGGTGCCCACGACAACGTCTATTTCGGGCGGGTCGAGGATGGCACCCTGGAGAGCGAATTTTCCGGCAACCTGGTGGAGGTCTGCCCCACCGGCGTCTTCACCGACAAGACCCACTCCGAGCGTTACAACCGCAAGTGGGACATGCAGTTTGCCCCCAGCATCTGCCAGCAATGTTCCGTGGGCTGCAACATCAGCCCGGGTGAGCGTTATGGCGAGTTGCGCCGTATCGAGAACCGCTTCCACGGCAGCGTCAACCACTACTTCCTCTGTGACCGTGGCCGCTTTGGCTATGGCTACGTCAATCTGGCCGACCGCCCGCGTCAGCCGCTGCTCAAAGATGGCAACGACCAGCTGACCATCACGGTCGATGGCGCCCTCAACCGCGCCGCCGATGCCCTGCGCACGGCCCGCGGCCTCATCGGCATCGGCTCGCCCCGCGCGTCGCTCGAGAGCAACTTTGCCCTGCGCGAGCTGGTGGGTGAAGCCAACTTCTACGCAGGCGTCGAGCAGGCCGAGTGGGCCTGTCAGCTGAAGATGCTGCAGATCCTGCAACAGGGCGGCGTGCCGACTCCGAGCCTGCGGGACATGGAAGAGGCCGACGCCATTCTGGTGCTCGGCGAAGATGTCACCATGAGCGCCGCCCGTATCGCGCTGGCGCTGCGTCAGTCGGTCAAGGGCAAGGCTCGCGAGCTGGCCCGCAAGATGAAGGTCGATCTGTGGCAAGTCGCCGCCGTTCAGACCCTGGGTCAGAACGAGCGCTACCCGCTGCTCATCACCAGCCTCGACACCACCCGTCTGGACGATGTGGCGGCCGACAAGCTGCACGCCCCCTATGCCGATCAGGCGCGCCTTGGCTTTGCCATCGCCAACCTGCTCGACCCGGCCGCACCGGCCGTAACCGATCTCGGCCCCGAGCAGCAAGCACAAGCGGCTCGCTGGGCCGAGCTGCTCGGCAACGCCAAGAAGCCGCTCATCATTGCAGGCTCCAGTGCCCGCGATGTGGCGCTGCTTGAGGCGGCCAGCAACATTGCCCGCGCCCTGAAAGGCCGAGGTCTGGAAGCCAGCATCGCGCTGGTTGGCCAGGAGGCCAACTCGCTGGGTCTGGCCATGCTGGGCGCTCAAACCTTGTCAGACAAGCCACTCGAAGCCGCCCTTGCGCGTATCGAGGCCGAAGAGGGGTTGGCGCTGGTCACCCTGGAGAACGATCTCTACCGCCGCGCGCCGCGCAACCGGGTGGATGCTGCGCTGGCACGGCTGCAGCACCTGCTGGTCATCGACCATCAGGCGACCCCGACCGCCAACAAGGCTGATCTGGTGCTGCCAGCGGCCAGTTTTGCCGAAGCCGATGGCACGCTGGTGAACATGGAAGGGCGCGCCCAGCGCTTCTTCCAGGTCTATGCACCCGCCTTCTACAACGCCGATATTCAGGTGCGTGAAGGGTGGCGCTGGCTGGCGGCGCTGCAAGGGGCGATCGAACGCAAGCCGCTGCGCTGGCAGAACTTCGACCAGGTCAACCATGACTGCGCCACCAGCAATCCGCTGCTGGCTACCATGCTGGAAGCGGCGCCCAACGCAGGCTTGCGGATCCGTGGCATGCGGTTGGCCCGCGAGCCGCACCGCTACAGCGGTCGCACCTCCATGCTGGCGGATCAGAACGTCAGCGAGCCGCGGGTAGCGCAAGATCCCGACTCCCCCTTCAACTTCTCCATGGAAGGGTATGCCGGTGCCCGCCAGAACATGCCGCAAGTGCCCTTTGCCTGGGCGCCGGGCTGGAACTCTCCCTCCGCCTGGAACAAGTTCCAGGATGAAGTGGGTGGCAAACTGCGTGCTGGCGATCCGGGTCGCCGTCTGCTGGAAGCAACAGACCCGCAGGCAGAAGGCAAGGAGCCGCTCGGCTGGTTCACCGCTATCCCCGCCCCCTTCAAGGCATCAGAGGCGCTGCAGGTGGTCAATTATGCCCAGCTGTTTGGCGGCGAGGAGCTCTCCGCTCGCAGCCCGGTCATTCAGGCCCGAATGAACGAACCCGAGCTGGTGCTCAATCCCCTTGATGCAGATCGTCTGGCCCTCCACGAGGGCAGCCAGGTCTCCTTCTCCTGGGGCGGTAGCCACTGGCAGTTGCGCCTGCGGCTTAGCGAGCAGCTGAGCGCCGGTCTGGTGGGGCTCCCCCTTGGGGTGAACGGCCTGCCGACGGCCCTGCAACAAGCCTCAATCACTAACCTGCAGGAGGTGATCGCATGAGCGAGTCGCTGATCGATCTGTTGCTGGAGGTGGGCAAGGCACTGATCGTGCTGGTGGGGATCGTGGGGGCTGGCGCCTTCATGAGCTTCATCGAGCGCCGTCTGCTGGCCCTGTGGCAGGATCGCTACGGCCCCAACCGGGTGGGGCCGTTTGGTCTGCTCCAGCTGGCCGCCGACATGATCAAGATGTTCTTCAAGGAGGACTGGATCCCGCCGTTCGCCGATCGCCGGATCTTTATCCTGGCCCCCATCATCGCCTTCACCGCCTTTATTCTGGCGTTTGCGGTGGTGCCCATCACCCCCACCTGGGGCGTGGCGGATCTCAATGTGGGGCTGCTCTACATCCTGGCCATCGCGGGGCTGGCGGTCTATGCGGTGCTGTTCGCCGGCTGGTCGAGCAACAACAAATACTCATTGCTCGGCAGCTTGCGCGCCTCGGCCCAGACCCTCTCCTACGAGGTGTTTCTCGGGCTATCCCTGATGGGGATTGTGATCCAGACCGGCAGTTTCAACCTGCGGGATATCGTCGAGGCACAGGCAGACTTGTGGAACGTGGTGCCCCAGATTTTGGGCTTTGTCACCTTCCTGTTTGCCGGTGTCGCCGTCACCCACCGCCACCCGTTTGACCAGCCGGAAGCCGAGCAGGAGCTCGCCGACGGCTATCACATCGAGTATGCGGGGATGAAGTGGGGTCTCTTCTTCGTGGGCGAATATATCGGCATCGTGCTGATCTCCTCGCTCATCGTGACCCTCTTCTTCGGTGGCTGGCACGGCCCCTGGCTGCCCCCCTTCATCTGGTTTGCCCTGAAGACCGCCTGTTTCATGGTGTTCTTCATCCTGCTGCGGGCCTCCCTGCCTCGCCCGCGCTTTGACCAGGTGATGTCGTTTGGCTGGAAAGTCTGCTTGCCGCTGACCCTGATCAATATGCTGGTCACCGCGGCAGTTGTACTGATAAGTACGCAGTGAGGCACTCAATATGAAAATTGTTAGCATTATTCAGGGTGTCGGCACCCAGTTACGCAGTCTGGCCATGGTCTTCTCCCATGCCTGGCGGCCCCGTGAAACCCTCAACTATCCGGAGCAGGCAGTCTATGCGGCCCCCCGCTACCGCGGTCGCATCGTGCTGACCCGCGACCCCGACGGGGACGAGCGCTGCGTGGCCTGCAACCTCTGCGCAGTTGCCTGCCCGGTCGGCTGCATCTCGCTGCAAAAATCCGAGCGGGAAGATGGTCGCTGGTATCCGGAGTTCTTTCGCATCAACTTCTCTCGCTGCATCTTCTGCGGCCTGTGTGAAGAGGCTTGCCCCACCACCGCCATCCAGCTGACACCGGATTTCGAGATGGGTGAGTATCGCCGCCAGGATCTGGTGTACGAGAAGGAGGATCTGCTGATCAGCGGGCCCGGCAAATACCCGGACTACAACTTCTATCGCATGAGCGGGATGGCCATCGACGGCAAGCCGAAAGGGGATGCCGAAAACGAAGCCAAGCCCATCGATGTCAAGAGCCTGCTGCCCTGAGGAGTCAATCATGGAACTGGCATTTTATGCCTCGGCCCTGGTGGCCATTTACAGCACGCTGCGGGTGATCAGCACCAGCAATCCCATGCATGCGCTGCTCAATCTCATCATCTCCCTCATCGCCGTGGCCATGATCTTCTTCTGCCTGGGCGCCGCCTTTGCGGGCGCCCTGCAGGTGATCGTCTACGCCGGCGCCATCATGGTGCTGTTCGTGTTCGTGGTGATGATGCTGAACCTGGGGAGTGCCCAGGCACAGGAGAAAAAGTGGCTCACCCCCATGACCTGGGGGGGCCCTGCCCTGCTCTCGCTGATCCTGCTGGGCTTTCTGGCCCACGGCATTCTCGGGGTGACCGGGGGCCTGATCGGAGTGACCGAGGTGACCGCCAAGCAGGTCGGTGTCGAGCTCTTTGGCCCCTATGTGCTGGCAGTGGAGCTCGCCTCCATCCTGCTGTTGGCCGGTCTGGTGACCGCCTATCACCTGGGTCGGGAAGACAAGAGCGGTGAAGTGCTCTCCGTCCCGCGCTCCGCATCCCGCTCTGCACAAGAAGGAGGTCAGCAATGAATGGAATCCCTATGGAGCACGGCCTCCTGCTGGCCGCGGTGCTCTTCTGCATCGGCTTGTGCGGTCTGCTGATCCGCCGCAACCTGCTCTACATCCTGATGAGTATCGAGATCATGATGAATGCCTCGGCACTGGCGTTTGTGGTGGCGGGTAGCCGCTGGGCCCAGGCCGATGGCCAGATCATGTATATCCTGGTGATTTCTCTGGCGGCAGCGGAGGCCAGTATCGGCCTCGCCCTGTTACTGCTGCTCTATCGTCGTTACCACACCCTGAACGTGGACACTGTGAGCGAGATGCGCGGATGAGCCTCTTATATCTGACTTTTCTATTTCCGCTGCTGGGATGGCTGGTGCTGGCCTTCTCCCTCGGCCGGTTTGGCGAGCGTACCTCGGCGCTGATCGGGGTAGGCTCCATTGGCCTGTCGGCCCTCACTACCCTGTGGGTGGGCATCGACTTTCTGGGCAACCCGCCCGAGGGGGGCGTCTATGTCCAGCGCCTGTGGCAATGGATGGCGGTGGGCAACTTTACCCCGAGCTTCTCGCTGGCACTGGATGGCCTGTCGCTGACCATGCTGGGGGTGGTGACCGGAGTCGGTTTCTTTATCCACCTGTTCGCCTCCTGGTATATGCGCGGGGAAGAGGGTTACTCCCGCTTCTTCACCTACACCAACCTCTTTATCGCCAGCATGCTGTTTCTGGTGCTGGCCGATGACCTGCTGTTTGTCTACCTCGGCTGGGAAGGGGTGGGGCTGTGCAGCTACCTGCTGATCGGCTTCTACTACAAGGATCGCAAGAACGGAGCGGCGGCCCTCAAGGCATTTGTCGTGACCCGGGTGGGTGATGTCTTCCTCGCCATCGGCCTGTTTATCCTCTATCGGGAACTGGGCACCCTCAATATCCACGAGCTGCTGGTTCGTGCCCCGACCCTGTTTGCCGAGGGCTCCCCTGCCCTGTCACTGGCCTGCCTGATGCTCTTGGGTGGTGCGGTCGGCAAATCGGCCCAGCTGCCGCTGCAAACCTGGCTGGCGGATGCGATGGCAGGCCCGACCCCGGTCTCAGCGCTGATCCACGCCGCCACCATGGTGACCGCCGGTGTCTACCTGATTGCCCGTACCCACGGCCTGTTCCTGCTGGCGCCGGAGATCCTCCATCTGGTCGGGCTGGTTGGCGCCATCACGCTAGTGCTGGCCGGTTTTGCGGCACTGGTTCAGACCGATATCAAGCGGATCCTCGCCTACTCCACCATGAGCCAGATTGGCTACATGTTCCTGGCTCTCGGTGTCGGCGCATGGGAAGGGGCCATCTTCCACCTGATGACCCACGCCTTCTTCAAGGCGCTGCTGTTCCTCTCCGCCGGTGCCGTCATCGTCGCCTGCCACCACGAGCAGAACATCTTCAAGATGGGTGGCCTGCGCAAGAGTCTGCCGCTGGTCTATGCCTGCTTCCTGGTGGGGGGCTCGGCGCTGGCGGCGTTGCCGCTGGTCACCTCCGGTTTCTACAGTAAGGACGCCATCCTGTGGCAAGTAGAAGCCTCTGGCCAAAGCGCGCTGCTGTGGGCCGGTCTGGCGGGGGCATTCCTCACGTCGCTTTATACCTTCCGGCTGATCTTTATCGCCTTCCATGGCAAAGAGCAGACCAAAGCCCATGCGGGCCACGGTCTGGCTCACCATCTGCCGCTGCTGGTGCTACTGGTGCTTTCTACCGGCATCGGCGCGCTGATCACCCCGCCACTGGCAGGTGTACTACCCGCAGGCCCGGGGGATCATATCGAAGAGGGTCGCCATGCGCTGGAGGTAGCCTCCGGCATCATTGCCATTGCTGGCATCGCGCTGGCCGCATTTCTGTTCCTTGGTGAGCGCCGTCTGGCCACCTCCATTGCCAACAGCGCGCCGGGCCGCCTGCTCAGCACCCTCTGGTTCAACGCCTGGGGCTTTGACTGGCTCTATGACCAGCTGTGGGTCAAACCCTATCTGCTGGCGACCCGACTGCTGGCCCGCGACCCGCTGGACTGGATGATGGGCCTGCCCGCCTGGTTTGCCCTGCGTGGCAACCAGCTGCTGGCCTGGACCGTGACCGGCAAGTTGCGCTGGTATGCCGCCTCCATGGGGATCGGCGCCGTGCTGGTGCTGGCGCTGTTGCTGCTGGGGTAACGCGATGAACAACCGGACAATCATACAGCCAGGCTGTTTGCTCTCCCTGATGGAACAGGGAGCGCAATCTCATATGAACTTGAACGAGAGCTGATACCGTGACCTTACTCTGGATCTTGCTAATTCCTTTTATCGGCGGCTTGCTCTGCTGGCAGATGGAGCGTCTCGGCGGGCAGTTTGTCCGCTGGGTTGCCCTGCTCTCCATGAGCGCCAGCCTGCTGCTCTCCTGTGCCATCTGGCTAAGTGGTGACTTCTCCCTTGCCACGACGGGTCTCGACAGCGCGGGCGTCACCGGTGCTGCCTCCGCCTGGGCCGCCGAGTGGCGCCTGCCGTGGATCCCCCGCTTTGGCATCTCTTTGCATCTGGCGGTGGATGGCTTGTCGCTCTTGATGGTGATCCTCACCTGCTTTATCGGGGTGCTGGCCATCCTCTGTTCGTGGAAAGAGATCGTGCAGCGCATCGGCTTCTTCCACCTCAACCTGCTCTGGATCCTGGGCGGCGTGCTCGGCGTCTTCATGGCGCTGGACCTGTTCCTCTTCTTCTTCTTCTGGGAGATGATGCTGGTCCCCATGTACTTCCTGATTGCGCTCTGGGGCCACTCGGTCACTGACGGCAAATCACGGATCAACGCCGCGACCAAGTTCTTCATCTACACCCAGGTGAGCGGCCTTATCATGCTGGTGGCCATCATCGGGCTGGTGCTGACCCACCAGCATGCCACCGGAGTCTTCACCTTCAACTATCTGGAGCTGCTCAATACCCCGATGAGCAAGGGCGTTCAGTGGCTGCTGATGCTGGGCTTCTTTATCGCCTTCGCGGTCAAGATGCCGCTGGTGCCGCTGCACGGCTGGCTGCCGGATGCCCATAGTCAGGCGCCGACCGCAGGCTCGGTGGATTTGGCCGGGATCTTGCTGAAAACCGCCGCCTACGGTCTGCTGCGCTTTGCCCTGCCGCTGTTCCCCGAGGCGTCCGCCGAGTTTGCCCCCTACGCCATGGTGCTGGGCCTGATCGGCATCGTCTACGGGGCCATCGTGGCGTTCGGTCAGACCGACATCAAACGGCTGGTGGCCTACACCAGCATCTCCCACATGGGCTTTGTGATGATCGCCATCTACTCGGGTAGCGAGCTGGCCCTGCAGGGCGCCGTGGTGCAGATGATCGCCCACGGGCTGTCTGCTGCCGGTCTCTTTATCCTCTGCGGTCAGCTCTACGAGCGGTTGCACACCCGGGATCTGCGCCAGATGGGCGGCCTGTGGGGACGCCTGCGCTATCTGCCCGGCGTGATGCTGTTCTTCTCGGTGGCGTCGCTCGGCATGCCGGGCACCGGCAACTTTGTCGGCGAGTTCCTGATCCTGGTCGGCAGCTTCCAGGTTGCCCCTGTCATCACGGCAGTCGCCACCTTCGGTCTGGTGCTGGCCTCGGTCTACTCCCTCATCATGTTGCAGCGCGCCTGCTTTGGCCCCGCCAAGGATGAGAGCGTGCTCAAGGGACTGGATCGCCGCGAGCTGACCATGATGATGGTGATTGCGGGCCTGCTGGTACTGCTTGGCCTCTATCCCCAACCCGTGATTGATACCGCCAGCAGCAGCCTCATCAACGTGCTGCACTGGTATCTGCTGCCGACTGCTGGAGCCCTGCAATGACTTTCTCCGCTTCCCAACTGCTGGCACTGCTTCCCCTGCTGTTGACCACCGGGGCCATGGCGGCCCTGATGCTGGCCATCGCCTGGCGCCGCTGTGTCACCACCGCCTTTACCGTGACCATTGTTGGCCTCAACCTTGCTCTGTTCTCGCTGCCCATCGTGATGGCGCAGGGGGATCAGGGGGTCACCCCGCTGCTGCAAGTGGACAGTTACGCCGTCTTCTACATGGGACTGGTACTGATCGGCGCCCTGGCCACCTGTACCTTCGGCCAGTCGTGGCTGAAAGCCTATCCGGACAACCGGGAGGAGTTCTTCCTGCTGCTGCTGATCGCCACCGCCGGTGGTCTGGTGCTGGCCTGCTCCCGCCATCTCGCCTCCCTGTTTATCGGGATCGAGATGCTGACCCTGCCGATGTTCGGTCTGGTGGGTTACGCCTACCGCGAGCGCCACTCGCTGGAAGCCGCGGTGAAGTACATGGTGCTCTCTGCCGCCGCCACCGCCTTCCTGCTGTTTGGCATGGCGCTGCTCTATGCACAGGCAGGCAGCCTGAGCTTTGCCGCCCTGGGGCAGACCCTGGCCGAGAGCCCGGCTCACCATCCGCTGCTGATGGGCGGTTTGGGGTTAATGCTGGTCGGCTTTGCCTTTAAACTCTCCTTGGCCCCCTTCCACCTCTGGACCCCGGATGTCTACGAAGGTGCCCCGGCACCGGTCGCCACCTTCCTCGCCACCGTCAGCAAGGTGGCGGTCTTTGCCGTGCTGCTGCGCTTCTATCTGGCGGTACCGGCGGCGAGCGATCCCATGATCCACTGGCTGCTGGCAGCCATGGCGGTCATCTCCATCCTGGTCGGCAACCTGCTGGCCCTGGTGCAGACCAACGTCAAACGGATGCTGGGTTACTCCTCCATCTCCCACTTCGGTTACCTGCTGGCGGTGATCGTGGCGAGCCGCATCGGCCAGATGCCGGTGGAAGCAGCCGGGGTCTACCTGCTGATGTATCTCTTCACCAGCCTGGGTGCCTGTGGAGTGCGCGATGCTGTCGGGCCGGAAATAGAAAACCGGCAGCCAAGGCTGCCGGTTTTGCGGGTAATGAGGGGTAGCGACGGTAAAGGTTACTGCAATACCACGTGCTGGAACCCTTGTACCAGGCTGATGACCGGCTGGGGATAGAGCCCCAGCAACACCACCAGAGCGGCAGAGAGCAGTACCACCACGCCACCGGAGGAGAGTGCCCAGTCGGCGCTGGCATCGCGCTGCTGCATACCCGGTTCGCGCAGATAGAGGGTCACCATCACCTTGAGGTAGTAGTAGAGACCCAGTGCGCTGCCGAGCACGATGGCACCGGAGAGCCACCAGAGCTGCGCCTCGACGGTGACGCCGATGAGGTAGAACTTGCCGATAAAGCCGAGCGTCATCGGGATGCCCGCCAGGGAGAGCATCATCACGGTCATGACCGCAGCCAGAACCGGCTTACGCCAGAACAGGCCGCGATAGGCATGCAGGGAATCCGCATCCGGCCCGGTGTACGGACTGGACATCAGACTGACCACACCGAACGCACCGAGGCTGGCAAACAGATAACCGGCCAGATAGATACCGGCTGTTTCTTCCGCCAGTTTCGGGTCATTCACCGCGATAAAGGCCACCAGCAGATAACCGAGGTGTGCGATCGAAGAGTAACCCAGCATACGCTTGATGCTGTTCTGGGTGATCGCCATCAGGTTACCGAACAGGATTGAGGCAATCGCAATCACCGTCAGAACGGTCTGCAATGTCCCGGAATCCGCCATCGGCGCGAGTACCAGC
>OEQO01000274.1_pt1 | contig 11828 bp, 12 predicted proteins | sample 1539751 | NCBI WGS metagenome assembly OEQO01 (sample SAMEA3891237, study PRJEB23780) | metagenome | biome: terrestrial biome; feature: animal house; material: water of meat washing | place: Italy | collected 2015-05-12 | reverse complement strand
CCTCTACGCCTATAAACGGCTGCCCCACCCGCCCTGCGTCCCCCGCTATCCAGTTAGGGGCTATTGTGGGGTTACCATCCCATAAGCGATAACGAACCCCGCGACTGCGGCCATAGTCAAGGTCTGCCCCGTAAATACCTCCGGCGAGCATTGAATCTACGTCTACCAAAACATCAAAACCGAACACCAGCACTGAAGCGGTTATCGTGCAACCTTCAGGTCTTGCGGCCACAGACGGGGTGTAATCCGTTGACTCTATGTACTGAACACCAATACATTCTCCGCTGACCAGAGCACCGTTACCGCGAACCAGTTTAGTGCCGGAGCCGACTTCGTTCGATACGCACCTACCTCTGAAGATAATTCCATTGCACACGTTTGTAGCGTTGAACGATCTGAAAGTAGAGTGCCACAGATTTTTGGCGTCCACTGCGGTTTTGAAATTGAAGATTTGAATATCTTCAAAAGAGACGCCGGTAGTGCGCTTGCTGACGTCCTGACCCGGGTCCACCTTAATTGCGGTATAACCGACAGAGTTTGCCCCGACTCCAAGCATGGTGAAGCCACCAAATTTACGACCGCCTACCACATCAGATGACGTGAATTTAATGCCATCGCAGCCAACTGGATATAGTTCAGCTACTGAAAATTCCCCGGTGACATTACATGCTGGACCAACGGTCGGCGTTTGTGTGTACCGGTACTTACCTTTACCAAAATGGACGTTGAGTAACTTATCTTTTGCGACATCGAAACAGCGCAAAATGGCGTCAGTGTCATCTACATCATCGCCCTTTGCGCCAGCTAGATAGGGGGTTACTTTTTTATGGTATTGGCGAACCCACGCCCCCGCCGAACCGGATGGCTTAAATACGAAAACGCCATCATCTATCAAGGTGCTGTCTTCCACCCAGCGGAATTTTCCTCCGCCCACCGGGGGGGCTGATGAGGCCGCCCAGCCGGAGCCATATGAAGATAATATCAATTTGTCACCAGATGACCCAATTATACTTCTCATGGTGACAACATCAGGGCACTCCCCAATATATGAAAAACCATCGCTGCCACTAAGCTTGCCCTCTAGCAATGAATCAGTTGCTGGCTTCCACATCCCGCCAGCCGTGGGGTCAGTTCCTGGTGTGACGACATATCCTCCTGGATATGGTATTTCGCCAATGTATGAATACCAGTTTCCATCACCATGAGTTGGTGGGTTATACCATGCAATATTCCTCATTCCTGGCATAACTGTAAATCCAGTTGTGAAATCTCCAGACCCAGGTTTAAAACCGGACTTTTCTACTGCTCCCTCTATTGTTAATCTTTTGTATCCGAATCTATCAGTAAATGTGTGAGAGCTGGAGCCAGAGAACTCATCAAAACTCTTTGCGTTATCAAACATGTCGCGCACGTCTGTGGATTCAATTGGGTTTCCTGTGTTATACCTAGTAGACATCTCTAATCCTCGTTTGTGTTTTTGGGATTATACCATTCTAGCCATGCGTTTAGTTTGATGGACCAAGTTTCATCTGCGCTATCAAGTCGACACCATGATGTGTCGCTAATCATGACTGCGCATATGCTTTTGCCTTCTGCATATCCGAACTCGCATCTCGTACCTGTTGATTTTGATGCGGCCCAAACCGCATCACCGAAATCACACATTCTGGTATGTCCGCTCGTCGTAGTTGATGCAGGAGATTTTCACTGTGCCGTCAGATGATGGTTGCTTGTCTGTTATCACGTACAGATCAGCTTCTTTTTCTGCTGTGGTTCGGATGATGAAGCGGCTCCCAACTTGACTGTTAATCTGGTCGGCAACGTATGCGCCAGTCATCTGTGATGCGGTTGTGAATGATTGCTCATCCCATGAGGTCAGCTCAACCCAATCAGTGGTTTGGCCGTTAGCCTTGGTGCATGTGGCCCAGTAAGTTACTCCGGCCTCCAAGTCTCCGAGCCACGCGCTTGACGTGTAGGTGTTGCCAGATATGCCAATCACCTCACCATTTACCACGTATTCGTCTGCATACTCAACGAAGCGCACCATGTCCCCGAAGCGAGGGATGAAACCATCATCAACCACGTTAAAAGTGACTGACTCGTTTTGGTAAATCAGCTTGTTAAACTCAAGCTTTGCCCTGTGCATGGCCTGAGTTTCGTTACCGCAACCAAGGAATTTAATCTCCTTTGGGTGGAAGCTGTCAGATTCAATAACGTTTCCGTTATTATCTAATGCCAAGTTGATGTAGCGCTTCTTGTTCTTGTCGCTTACATCCACCCATTCAAGCCTAACGCCAGTGTACTGGTCTTTGAGCATGAAGGAGTAAGTCTTGCTGTATTGGTCATCGGCAAGGTTGTAAGCGTCAAACTGAGCAACAACAATGCTTCGAGTTTCATCCCTGACAAAGAACTCCTTTATTCCGTCATAGCTAGTCTCAACGTCTAGCAGCAGAGCCAGTGTCTTGACGCGATCCCCTAGCGCTTGGTCTGCATCGTCAAATGTGATTGAGCACTTTGTCAGCTCTGGATTGATTGCATAAACCTTGTCGTGTATTGCGTAAAGTTCGTCGACGTCAATTTCATCAGCTGATCCACCACCCATGACAATGTAATTGTGCAAAATTCCATCAGCTGCAAACTCGCTGGCCCGAAGGTATGCTGGCAACTCTGTTTTTGTTGCAGCATTCCAGCCGCGAACAGTTGAGCCATCCCACCAGATCATTTTCCGGCTCGCCATGACGTTGAATTTCATCTCTGTTCCAGTCTCTGCGTTACCTGCTGTTGACTGGATTGTGAGGGTTGTATCCTCTGGATGAACAACGTTTGTTTTGACGCGAATGGCCGCGATTGATTCAAGTGTTGACTGGCTTGAGCCGTCATCGTTTGAGTTGTTAGTCCTTCTCGCCCTTACTCGATAGTAGCTAGATGGCAGAGACTGCGCCTTAAACGTAAATGATTGGTCATCAAATGTGTCGTCGCTATATGTGGCTGTTGAAAATAATGATGCACCAGTAGGATTACCTTGTGAGTCGCAAGGCTGATATTCAAACTCAATAATCGCCTCACCTTTTAGGCCGCGACGAAACACAACGTTAAACCATAACTCAGTGCACTCAACTGTAGATAGGAACCATCCTACGTAAAGCGACTTAACCTCTGTTATGCCTATCTCACCAACAAATCCTCCAAAAAATCCAAGGTCTCCATTGAAATTTTCAGATGTTATTGTGTATTTATCGGAAACTGAGTCAAAATCTATTGAAGCTGATGACGCTGTGTAGCTGAAACTTTCTTCATATCCAGTTCCAGCTCTTTGCGTTGTGTAATCAAACCTTACCGCATCTGATGGTATCTTGTTGTTTGGAGTTCTGTTGTTGTACCAATTTCCAAGCTGACCGCCTCCTCCTGATGATGGCGGAATAGTTGGAGTTGGGTTTGCGTATACTACCGTGAATGTTTTACTGGCATCTAGCGTTACCGATGAAGGCGTAGAGAAGAACGAAGGCGCTGACGGGTCTGGCTCAACCTCGTTAACTCCTTTCAACTCAGTTCCTGATGAGTCAATTTCAGGGAATGAGAATTGCTCTCTTACCAGCGGGTTAACTTCACCAGGATGATAAACTGTGTAGGTTGACTCCTGAAACGTTGCCAGATTTGAATCAGAGAATCTGAATTGTGTAAGGTCATAGTAGCCAAGACCTATATTGAAATAGTGAGTCAGAACCTTCTTGTTGTTGACGTACTCAAGCAAAGCCTCGCCAATCAAATCTGGATATGCCCTCACCTTTCCATAGATGTCAGGTCGCTGGCTGTAAAGGCGAGCCGTGTTTGTCTGGCCTGTGAACTCGGTATTACCTGACGATTTTCCAGACCTGTCGCTAATATTACCCATCGCCCTGCGAGCCAGAACAAAGGAAACGGCGGAAGCGGCAATTGCAACACCGATGGCGATGGTGATTGGGTCGAATGCTTGCGGCCTTACACAGATGGTCAGAACATCGCCACCATTCGGCATTGCATTGCAATCAAACTTGCGATTCTTGATTCGCTTGCCGTTGAGATTAATGGTGGTGAAATCAGGATCTAAAAGTTGTGGATGGGCCGAAAGAATGTTTTCAGCCCATGTTTTTGAGGTGTCAAGCGGTCGGCGAATCTTCTTTAGTGGTGTGTCGATTATCAACATGTCGATAGAATTCCAATCTGTGAGTGCGCATTACACCCATTCTATCGCATTGAACGCGCGTTTTTCTGGAATGCAGGATGAACTCACCTCCGCCAACAACAATGCCAACGTGGCGCGGTTCTCCCGAGTGATCGAATGCCATGAAAACCACTCCAGCATCCTTTTTGTCACAAGGCTCCCACGCGCCAGATTGAATCTCATGCTCAAAACCTCCAGCAATGTCATCACTGTAGGAGTTATCAAGCTCAACGCCAAGAACGTCCAGATAGTAGCGCACGACCAGAGCCCAGCAGTCGATGCCTGACTCATCGTTACCTCTAACGCGATATGGCCTGCCAACCCAGTGGCTAATAAATGCTTCTTCTGTCACAAGTTTTCCAGCCCTGTCCAGTCATCAATGGTGTAGATGCGAGCCACTGAGCGAGTCATGTTATTCAATTTTTCTACCTTGAAAGTTACGCTATCAACTGACATTGAAACGCCTTCATTGCTCAAATCCAGCTCATAGCTGAACATCGGCGCTGTCAGGTCTGAGTCTGACCAGTGAGACATAACAACCTTCACAGGCTCCTTGATTCGCATGAATGGCGGTATGCTGCGAATGGTGCGCTGCACTATGTCACCAACCACAGGGCGAGCCATTGAGAAGCTAGCTTCAGGCTGCGACTCTCCATCAATCTTCGGGTATTGAACCTCCACATAGCAAGACTGGTACTCGTTGCCAAGCAAAGTGATTGGGTCGTACTGGTTTGCCACAATGCGGATGGTCTCAATGGATGAGTGGCTAAACTCAATCGTGTCAAACTCCAGCACCGGAGCCTTTGTCGTCCATATCGTTGCGTTATCTGGCATTACGCCTCCGGTAGTTGCTGGTTCATTACCAAGTCAAACAGGCTGCGTTGTGCGAAGAATTCAGAGTTAACCAAGTCTTCATGGTCAAACCACCATTGCGGAATTGGCACTTTGCGGGCTATTGCTGTCGCTTGGTAGCTGAATACGTTGTGCGCCTCTTGCGTCTGCGAGAATGTATCTGGCGTTAACTGTAGGGTGTGCAGCAGCTTGCCGAACTCTGTATCTATCTCAAGCTGAAACTGATTGCGGCCCATCGCTAGGCCGCTGGCGCTCATGCTGTAAAACCAAGTCTGGAACTGTGCGGCTTGGTCGCGGGTCATTCGCCAAGTGAGGTCATAGGTCACTGGCGCGTCGTTGTTCAGCCGTTTTACGTAGCCAGGCCCTCGCAACGGTTGCACAAGCTGGAATGTCTGCGCCTGAGTGCGACTGATGCTGATGAGCGGCTTTGGCACTGTGCTTGGGTAATCTACGATTGCCATCTCAAATCCTCCGTTAATGCCTACATTCTAACACGGCATCAAAAAACTCAACTGGTCGGAGCAGTGTTTTGGATTTTTTGTCGTATAGTTCATTTCAACGGCGCGGCAGAGCAAGGCGAGGCTTTGCAAGGCGAGGCCAGGCAAGGGAGCTGGTCAACTCAATAAACTGACCGCCTAGCCATAAAGGCATTGATTAGTGTTTTTATGGCTAGGCATGTCAATGCAGTGCCAGGCATAGCATGGATCGGCGGGGCAAGGGAGGTGGCAGACCTCATTAAAAACTGCCGTCAAATAAGCGCATTCGATGAGTGTTTTTATTTGAACCGGTGCGTGGCCCGATGATGAGGGGATAGGCACGGCGGGGCAAGGTGCAACAAATTCCGGTTTGTTGCTTGATGCGGATTCGATGAGTCTGCATCAAGCAATCAATCAACAATTAAGGCGAGGATGTAAAGATGGCTATTTTGAAACTTAAAGTTGTAGGCGTTTCACCAATGCTGATGCAGGCTGACACGCTTGTTGACCCGCTGAATCCGCTTACCAAGGCACACAAGGAAATCACTGGAAAGCGCAAGAAAACCGATGATGACCACGAGGCGATTGCCTTGTCGGAGATGCGCAGCTATCTGTATCACAACGATGAAATCGGCATTTACATTCCAGCGGCAAACTTTGAGGCCAGCCTTCGAGATGGCGCAAAGCTCAATAAGTTGGGCCAGCATGTTAAGCGAGGCATTCTGGTGCTAGATGACGCAAAGCTGATTTATGACGGCCCGCAAGACCCTGATGTCTTGGTGCGCACTCGGTCATTTCAGTATGCTAAAACGGTTGTAGTGCAACGCGCTCGCCTGATGCGTTACCGCCCTATTTTCCACAAGTGGTCGTGCGAGTTTGTTGTTAGCCATGATGAGCAAATCCTGAATCGTGACGAGGTGCTGACAATCGCCGAGAATGCTGGCAAATTCTGCGGCCTTGGCACTTGGCGTCCGCGCTTTGGTCGATTCAATGTTGAGGTAATGGAGGGTTAATCATGTCATATAATGCAGAAACAGCGATGGATAGATTCAAATCGCTTGGTCAGGAGTATGGCGGATTCATTAGCCACGCAGATGTTGAGTACATAATCCAGATAAACGAGGACTTGCCTAAGTCTGGAATTGAAGGCGCTCCGCTTGCAGAGGTTCTTGAGCGTAGGCAGTGGGAGGTTCTTGGCAGATTTGATAGCTTCAAGTCGATGATGCTTGAGGATTTCAATATGCTGCTAGTTAATGTGCGAGGTCAGGGGTATCGCATCGCAAGCCCGTCTGAACACGCAGAGCTTGCAGCTAGAAACTTCTCTGATGCCGTTCAAAAGGCTGGCAAGCAGTCAATGGAGATTCTTTGCAACGTAAACAAGGATTTGCTCACCAGCAAAGAGCTGTCTCGCCATGCTGATGTTGAGGTTCGCCTAGCTGGATTGAGCATCCACATCAAAAACAACATCCCGCTGGCTGATAAGTACAAGCCAAAAAGCATTGGATAACAATAAGCCCCTTGCGGGGCTTTTTCATTGGGCCTTCCATTTCAATCCTGTCGATGATGATAGCGCCCTGCCAACACCGCCTCGCCGCTGACTGATTTGTTTTGCCACCTCTCCGATAACGACTTCTAGCTGCTTGCCATCCATTGACGTTTTCGTCTGTACATTCTCGCCAGAGTAGTTGTGCACCTGAACGTTTTGGCTGAATCCACCGCCGCCGATTTGGTCGTTTGGAATTACCTTGCCGCCGTCACCTGGAATCATGAAGTTTTTCCCGCCGGACTGGAAAATCTCTGGCGCTCCACCCTCACCAACTCGGTACATCTTGCCAGCGTCAACTGGCCCTCCGAACTCGCGGGCGCCACCGTAGTTAACGCCAGCAATGCCAGATGCAATCTGACCGCCAAGTGCCACCGCTTGCGCTATAGCTGGGAAGTTTGCAGGCCAAGGCAATGCTGATGCGTTGGCGATGGCAGTCTGGAGCTGCAACGCTGCGTTGGCAATGGCAAACCCTTTGCTTATGGCAAACAACGCCTTGTATGCACCAGACTGCTCACCAGCGAAGGCGCCAGTTAAGTCAGCCATACCACCGAAGAAGTCTGACGATGCGCTCAATATCATTGAGTTTCTAGCAAGCTCAATTGCCGCTCGCTCATCGGCAGCCTGCTTGATGATGTTGTTTTTTGTTGCTTCATATTCCTGCAAGCTAATAATGTCGGCTTGGCGGCCAGCCTCCTCTGCCTCGCGCTGCAACTGCCGATACTCTTCCAGCTTCGCAAGCTTCGCCTGCTCTTCAATGTCAATCTGCTCAAGCGGCGATGCTGCGTCGAATGCGGCTTGCTTCACAAAGCCCTGCGCCTCTTTCTTCTGCGCCTCAAGCCTGCCTTGTTGCGCAATCTGAGCCGTGATTTGCTTCTGGGCAAGAATTTGCTGTGCCAGCGCCTCGACCTGTCCCTCTGTCGCCTCTTTGTTTAGCTGCTGTTGTGCAGCAAGGCGGGCTGACTCGATACTGTATCTTGATGTTGCGCCTGACGCCTCATCAGCGCCAGCCTTCAGGTTTGCCAGCTCAAGGCGAAGCTGCTCTGTTTTCAGCTTTGCATCAGCAATAGCATCGGTGTTTTGCTCCCTAGCCTTGGCTGCTTTCTTGGACGCGCTTTCCGCTTCCTTATCTGCCTTTGCGGTTTCCTTTATGTTCTTTGTGTAGTCTGGTCGATCCTTTTTCTCTTGGCCTTTTGATGCATCTATTGTTCGCTTCTTTTCTGCATCCTGCATGTCTCGCAGTTCTTTGTTTATGTCTGCAAGGCGCTGCTTCATTAGTGCAAGCTGGTCAGTGCTTGTTGGTGAGTTACGCTCAACCTGATTTATTGATTCTTGTAGTTTCCTTCTATCCTCAAGCAGCCCATTAAATTTCTCTCTATCCTGAAGCTGCTTGCTGAATGTAACCTCAACGCCTCTCGCGAGAATGTCGAGGAACTTGGCAATGTTTTGTGACGCGCCGATCTCCTTGTCAACTCTACTTATTGCGTCACCAAACGAGTTGACTAAGGCATTACTTGCTTGCGCCACGGTTCGTGGCATCTTGGCAAACTCTGCGTTTACGGTGCTTACTTGGCTGTAAATTGCATCAAGCACCTTCTTGCTTGTCAGCTCACCTGCAAGCATTTGCGCTCGCAACTCACTAAACGGAATGCCAAGACCTGCTGCAATCTGGCGCCCAAGCTCAGGCATTTGCTCGATGATTGAGTTGAACTCTTCTGCTCGCAGCGTCCCGCCGGAAATTGCCTGACCCAACTGACGTAAGGCGTTTGACATCTCTTCTGCGCTTGAACCACCGACTACGCCAATTTTTTGCAGCGTTTCAACAAGAGTTTGCACATCACCTGATGTAGCGCCAAACTCTTTAAGTGTTGCGGTCAACCCCTCCCACAGCTTGACGGTATCGGCAACGCTTGAGCCAGTCTTGTTAGCAATGGCAACAAGGTTATCGAAGTTCTGCGCGGCGGTTGCTGCATCTTCCGAAAGCCTAGTCACGCGAGAGCGAAGCAGGTTGAAGCCTTCGGATAGCTTTTGCAGGGCTGCAAGCTGCTGCACACTTATTGCTGCCGCAACGGCAATGCCAACCTTTGTTAGCGCGGTTGATAGCTTTCCAGATGTTGCAGCGGCACCGTTCATTTTGCTTTCCAAGCTAACAATCTGCTTTTCGGCTCGCTTGGTGTCGGTAATCATCCTAGCCGTATCGACATCAACGGTATAAATCAACTCGCCTGCGCTAGTAGCCATTATTTAGCCCCTTTCTTTTTCTCGATGTCGCGCATTAGCGCCATGTAGGTTTCTTTGTTCATGATGTCGCGATCTGGTTTTTTGGCGTCTGGATATGCTTGGTCAATCAGGCGCTGGAAGCGGGTCATAGTTAGCTGTTCAGCCTCTGCAAGTGGCAGCTTCAAAGCCGTGCGGGCAAGGTCGATGAACTCCGCCGGATTCCACTGCTGCACGTAGTCGCCGCCGCCATCTGTTTTCTTGGTGCCAATCATTCCGTGCTTCAGTAGTGAGCGAGCAAGCGCGATGATGTTTTCAGTTGGCATCTTGCCGACCTGGTAGAGAATCTTGGTGCCGTGGTAGTTAGGAGTGAACCCACCTAGCAGCCTGACCAGTCCTCCATCATCCTCGCCCTCATAGCACGAATACAGAATGTGAAGCGCAGCCTGCAACACTGACTTGTGCGCAAGCTCCATCAATCGCGGCATAAACGCGCTAGGGCACTCCCGCAGCATTCCGTCATACGATGCGCCGTACAGGTCTCCGAAGATGCTCACAATCTCGCTAGGCGAGCCTATGCGTGACAGGTTTTTGAAGCTGGGGCGGAATACCCATTCCGTGACTTCTCCGGTGGCCGTGTCGATGTGTTCCACCATGCAATCGCCAGACGTTGTATCGATCATGAATCCTCCTGTGATTGCATGATTTTACCACGTTGGCATTACTTGCCGTGTCGATGAAAATTACTCGTTGTACTTGCAGCGTCAGATGCATCATCATTCAATCACACCAACAAGGAGGTCTTATGAAAGTCCTAGTAATCAACGAAATTATCCCTGAAGAAACAAACATTGCTATCGTCGACATGACTCAAGAGCTTTACGACCAGCTCAAGTGCTGCCACGGATACACTGTAAACAATGAGCATGTTATTCGAGAGGATGCAGAGAAGGCGGTTCTGGCAATAGGATACGCATTCGACACAAATCCAGATCATCTTGCTTTTTGTGAAACTGAGTTAGACAGAGTGCTGTTTATGACCTTCAAAGACATTGCTGGCACAGATGAGGCGAGAGACTTGTCTGGCGTTGAAAAGATGATTCACTGTTCTTTCTTGCTTTGAGGGTTTTGTGATGGAAAATATTGATGTTTTTAAGCGTCTTGTTTTGTGTGCGGACGGTCAGCCAATCACTACATCTCGCAAGGTTGCTGATGCGTTTGGAAAGCGACACTCCGATGTGCTTCGCGCCATAGACAGGCTACAGTGCAGCGATGAATTTAACGAACGCAATTTTGCGTTTAGCTATGAAATCAATGAGTTAGCAAATGGAAAGCCTGAAAGGGTTTGCAGCATGACAAAGGATGGCATGGCTTTCCTAGTAATGGGCTTCACTGGCAAGGATGCAGCAAAGTGGAAGGAGGCTTACATTTCCGCCTTCAACTGGATGGCATCCAAGTTGCAAGAGCGGCATGAGATTGACATGCTCATGCATGATTTTACTAGGCGCGAGTTAGCATCAGTTTCTGATGGTTCTTTTCATGGAAGAGGTCTGGCAAAGCGAAAGGTATATAAATCTAATCTTGCTGATGAGTTGGCTTCAATAAATAGCAGATTGCAATTGGCGCTAGAGTTGATTGAGAAATAAACAAAGGGGCATAAAGCCCCTTTCTCATGCGTTAAGCACTGCTAGTTTCAGCCCGACAGCGCCAGTGATTGTAACCACACCTTTGAAGAACTCGGAGCGTGAGTTGACGTTAACCATGCGCGACTCACCTTGAGGAACAACCACTGAAACTCCAGATGATGTGCTAACTACACCAACACCAGACACTGTTACGTTGGTTGATGCTCCACCCTTAATCAAGGCAGTTAGCGAGCCAGCGGTGGTGTTGTTGAACAGTAGATACTGGTTCTTTGCAATGGTGATGGTGTCGCTTGCCGTGAGTGTGGAGAATGACACACTAAACACACCATCTTGAGCCAGAGAGATGCTTGGAATTGCAGCCATTTACACCCCCTTGAGTTCTTTCATGATGTTAAACTCGAAGCTGTAGGTAGCACCACCATCATAAGGCTCGCCGCGCTCGAAGTTGGTAGCCATGCCGAAAAGGTAGCTGGTGGTAAGCTTAGGGTGCTCGAACTTAAGCCACATATACGGCTGGCTATCCTGATTTGTTGCATCAGGAAACACGATGGCATCTTCGAGCTTATCAAGGTTTCCAGTGGAATCAAGGATGTAAATGCCATCGACAGAAAGGGTGTTTTCCTTGAAAGTTACGATGGATTCCTTGTTGAATTGCGGACTGTCGCAGTTGGTAGTATCGGCGACATCCCAAGCTGCGGTCTTGGTCTTGCCGCGAGTGCCGCCAACGTGAAGGAAAGTGCGAGCTGCAACGGTTGCCAAAGGCTCACCGCCATCACTAGGCTTGCACACGCTAAAACTAAGTAGCCGGTCACGGCCAGTATATGCGGTGGTCAATTTCTAACCCTCTTTGTTTGCCAATATTCGTAAATTGATTTGGCAGTATGGCCTGCCGT
>OEQO01000271.1_pt1 | contig 11876 bp, 10 predicted proteins | sample 1539751 | NCBI WGS metagenome assembly OEQO01 (sample SAMEA3891237, study PRJEB23780) | metagenome | biome: terrestrial biome; feature: animal house; material: water of meat washing | place: Italy | collected 2015-05-12 | reverse complement strand
GACGTGTACAGGTCGTGTAATTTTCGGGCCTCGCATGATCGCGGCCATAGCCGCAGGTGGATTGGTGCGAGGCAGGGCCAGTCCAAGTCAGGGTGCGGTCATCGCGGCGCCTGCAACTCTCAAAAACCCATCGCCGTAGCGGAGGTCTTGTAATCGCATGTCATTACGCACGCCCGATTTATTGTTCACAGCGATAGCACCTGCCATTTGGGGCAGCACCTACATTGTCACCACCCAATACCTGCCGAACTTCTCACCGATGACGGTCGCGATGCTGCGGGCGTTGCCGGCGGGTTTATTGCTCGTGATGATCGTCCGACAGATTCCAACGGGAATCTGGTGGATGCGCATCTTCATCCTCGGCGCACTTAATATTTCGCTATTCTGGAGCTTGTTGTTTATTTCGGTCTACCGCCTGCCGGGCGGGGTCGCGGCGACGGTAGGCGCTGTGCAGCCGCTGATGGTCGTGTTCATCTCTGCCGCTCTGCTAGGTAGCCCGATACGATTGATGGCGGTCCTGGGGGCTATTTGCGGAACTGCGGGCGTGGCGCTGTTGGTGTTGACACCAAACGCAGCGCTAGATCCTGTCGGCGTCGCAGCGGGCCTGGCGGGGGCGGTTTCCATGGCGTTCGGAACCGTGCTGACCCGCAAGTGGCAACCTCCCGTGCCTCTGCTCACCTTTACCGCCTGGCAACTGGCGGCCGGAGGACTTCTGCTCGTTCCAGTAGCTTTAGTGTTTGATCCGCCAATCCCGATGCCTACAGGAACCAATGTTCTCGGCCTGGCGTGGCTCGGCCTGATCGGAGCGGGTTTAACCTACTTCCTTTGGTTCCGGGGGATCTCGCGACTCGAACCTACAGTTGTTTCCTTACTGGGCTTTCTCAGCCCGGGGACCGCCGTGTTGCTAGGATGGTTGTTCTTGGATCAGACGCTGAGTGCGCTTCAAATCATCGGCGTCCTGCTCGTGATCGGGAGTATCTGGCTGGGCCAACGTTCCAACCGCACTCCTAGGGCGCGTATAGCTTGCCGGAAGTCGCCTTGACCCGCATGGCATAGGCCTATCGTTTCCACGATCAGCGATCGGCTCGTTGCCCTGCGCCGCTCCAAAGCCCGCGACGCAGCGCCGGCAGGCAGAGCAAGTAGAGGGCAGCGCCTGCAATCCATGCCCACCCGTTCCACGTTGTTATAGAAGCCGCATAGATCGCCGTGAAGAGGAGGGGTCCGACGATCGAGGTCAGGCTGGTGAGCGCCGCCAGTGAGCCTTGCAGCTGCCCCTGACGTTCCTCATCCACCTGCCTGGACAACATTGCTTGCAGCGCCGGCATTCCGATGCCACCCGAAGCAAGCAGGACCATGATCGGGAACGCCATCCATCCCCGTGTCGCGAAGGCAAGCAGGATGTAGCCTGTGCCGTCGGCAATCATTCCGAGCATGAGTGCCCGCCTTTCGCCGAGCCGGGCGGCTACAGGGCCGGTGATCATTGCCTGGGCGAGTGAATGCAGAATGCCAAATGCGGCAAGCGAAATGCCGATCGTGGTCGCGTCCCAGTGAAAGCGATCCTCGCCGAAAATGACCCAAAGCGCGGCCGGCACCTGTCCGACAAGTTGCATGATGAAGAAGACCGCCATCAGGGCGGCGACGACGGTCATGCCCCGGGCCCACCGGAACGAAGCGAGCGGGTTGAGAGCCTCCCGGCGTAACGGCCGGCGTTCGCCTTTGTGCGACTCCGGCAAAAGGAAACAGCCCGTCAGGAAATTGAGGCCGTTCAAGGCTGCCGCGGCGAAGAACGGAGCGTGGGGGGAGAAACCGCCCATCAGCCCACCGAGCACAGGTCCCGCGACCATCCCGAACCCGAAACAGGCGCTCATGAAGCCGAAGTGCCGCGCGCGCTCATCGCCATCAGTGATATCGGCAATATAAGCGCCGGCTACCGCCCCAGTCGCCCCGGTGATGCCGGCCACGATCCGCCCGATATAGAGAACCCAAAGGAAAGGCGCCGTCGCCATGATGGCGTAGTCGACAGCAGCGCCGGCCAGCGAGACGAGCAAGACCGGCCGCCGCCCGAAACGATCCGACAGCGCGCCCAGCACAGGTGCGCAGGCAAATTGCATCAACGCATACAGCGCCAGCAGAATGCCATAGTGGGCGGTGACGTCGTTCGAGTGAACCAGATCGCGCAGGAGGCCCGGCAGCACCGGCATAATCAGGCCGATGCCGACAGCGTCGAGCGCGACAGTGCTCAGAATTACGATCAGGGGTCTGTTGGGTTTCACGTCTGGCCTCCGGACCAGCCTCCGCTGGTCCGATTGAACGCGCGGATTCTTTATCACTGATAAGTTGGTGGACATATTATGTTTATCAGTGATAAAGTGTCAAGCATGACAAAGTTGCAGCCGAATACAGTGATCCGTGCCGCCCTGGACCTGTTGAACGAGGTCGGCGTAGACGGTCTGACGACACGCAAACTGGCGGAACGGTTGGGGGTTCAGCAGCCGGCGCTTTACTGGCACTTCAGGAACAAGCGGGCGCTGCTCGACGCACTGGCCGAAGCCATGCTGGCGGAGAATCATACGCATTCGGTGCCGAGAGCCGACGACGACTGGCGCTCATTTCTGATCGGGAATGCCCGCAGCTTCAGGCAGGCGCTGCTCGCCTACCGCGATGGCGCGCGCATCCATGCCGGCACGCGACCGGGCGCACCGCAGATGGAAACGGCCGACGCGCAGCTTCGCTTCCTCTGCGAGGCGGGTTTTTCGGCCGGGGACGCCGTCAATGCGCTGATGACAATCAGCTACTTCACTGTTGGGGCCGTGCTTGAGGAGCAGGCCGGCGACAGCGATGCCGGCGAGCGCGGCGGCACCGTTGAACAGGCTCCGCTCTCGCCGCTGTTGCGGGCCGCGATAGACGCCTTCGACGAAGCCGGTCCGGACGCAGCGTTCGAGCAGGGACTCGCGGTGATTGTCGATGGATTGGCGAAAAGGAGGCTCGTTGTCAGGAACGTTGAAGGACCGAGAAAGGGTGACGATTGATCAGGACCGCTGCCGGAGCGCAACCCACTCACTACAGCAGAGCCATGTAGACAACATCCCCTCCCCCTTTCCACCGCGTCAGACGCCCGTAGCAGCCCGCTACGGGCTTTTTCATGCCCTGCCCTAGCGTCCAAGCCTCACGGCCGCGCTCGGCCTCTCTGGCGGCCTTCTGGCGCTCCTGCTGCGGCGTCCGCTCGTGGGCCGTGGCGCGGGTCCGCGCGCCGGCCTCGTGCGCCTGGCGCTCGCGGGCGAGGTCCAGGGCGGCCGTCTTCACGTTCTGCCTTGCGCAGATGAGATAGGGGAGCCCGCAGAATTCGGAAAAAATCGTACGCTAAGGTTTTCCGGGCATCCGTAAGGGCCGAAACTTCCCGTCTTCCAGTCTGCGGCTCTGCCGCCAGACGTAATCGCCGGTTAGGTTGATGTGCTCCCAGCCCAGCGGCGACAGGAATTGCAGCAGCTCGCCGTCCACCGGCTTGCCGGCCTCGACCAACCCCTGGGTGGCGCGTTCCAGGTACACCGTGTTCCACAGCACGATAGCCGCCGTCACCAGGTTGAGGCCGCTGGCCCGGTAGCGCTGCTGCTCGAAGCTCCGATCCCTGATTTCCCCAAGGCGGTTGAAGAACACCGCCCTGGCCAGCGAGTTGCGCGCCTCACCTTTGTTCAGGCCGGCATGCACGCGGCGGCGCAGTTCAACACTTTGCAGCCAGTCCAGGATGAACAGCGTGCGCTCGATCCGGCCCAGCTCGCGCAGGGCCACGGCCAGTCCGTTCTGGCGCGGGTAGCTGCCGAGCTTGCGCAGCATCAGCGAGGCGGTGACGGTGCCCTGCTTGATCGAGCTGGCCAGGCGCAGGATGTCGTCCCAGTGGGCACGCACGTGCTTGATGTTCAGGGTGCCGCCGATCAGCGGGCGCAACGTCGGGTAGGCTTGCACGCCCTGCGGCACGTACAGCTTGGTTTCGCCGAGGTCGCGGATGCGCGGCGCGAAGCGGAAGCCTAGCAGGTGCATCAGGGCAAAGACGTGATCGGTGAAGCCGGCCGTGTCGGTGTAGTGCTCCTCGATCCGCAGGTCGGACTCGTGGTACAGCAGGCCGTCGAGCACATAGGTGGAATCGCGGACGCCGACATTCACCACGCGGGTGCTGAACGGCGCGTACTGGTCGGAGATATGGGTATAGAACAGCCGTCCCGGCTCGCTACCGTACTTCGGGTTGACGTGCCCGGTGCTCTCGCCCCGGCCACCCGCGCGGAAGCGCTGGCCATCGGAGGATGAGGTCGTGCCGTCGCCCCAGTGGGCGGCAAAGGCGTGGCGATACTGGTGGTTGACCAGCTCGGCCAAGGCCGCCGAATAGGTTTCGTCGCGGATGTGCCAGGCTTGCAGCCAGGACAGCTTGGCGTAGGTCAGGCCGGGGCTCGACTCGGCCATCTTGGTCAGCCCGAGGTTGATCGCATCACCGAGGATTGCGGACAGCAGCAACGTCCTGTCTTTGGCCTCGGCCCCGTCCTTCAAGTGGGTGAAGTGGCGGCTGAAGCCCGTCCAGTCGTCCACGTCCATCAGCAGTTCGGTGATCTTGATGCGCGGCAGTAACTGGCTGGTTTGGTCGATCAGCGCCTGCGCCCGATCCGGCACCGCCGCATCCAGCGGGGTGATTTTCAGCCCTGACTCGGTGAGGATGGCATCGGGCAGCTCGTTGTCCTTGGCCAGGCGGGTGACGGTGGCCAACTGCTCGTCCAGCAGCTGCAAACGCTCTTCCAGGTACTGGTCGCTGTTCGGGTTGATCGCCAGGGGCAGGGCCTGCTCGCGCTTGAGTGCGGCGAACTTCTCGGCCGGCAGCAGGTAGTCGTCGAAGTCGCGGAACTGCCGCGAGCCCTTGACCCAGATGTCGCCGGAGCGCAGGGCGTTCTTCAGCTCGGACAGGGCGCAGATTTCGTAGAATTTCCGGTCGAGGCCTTCCGGGGTGATCACCAGCGGCTTCCAGCGCGGCTTGATGAAGGCCGTGGGTGCATCGGCCGGCACCTTGCGCAGGTTGTCGGCGTTCATCTCACGCAGGGTCTGCACGGCTGCCAGCACGCCTTGCGCGGCCGGCGCGGCGCGCAGTTCCAGCACCTCCAGCAAGGCCGGCGTGTAACGGCGCAGGGTGGCGAAGTTCTCGCCGACCAGGTGCAGGTGGTCGAAGCCTTCCGGCCGGGCCAGCAGCTCGGCCTCGCTGACGCTCTCGGTGAACTCGTCCCAGGGAATCACCGCCTCGATGGCGGCATAGGGGTCGCTGCCGCTTTCCTTCGCTTCCAGCAGCGCCTGGCCGATCCTGGAGTACAGGCGCACCTTGTCGTTGATCGCCTTGCCCTGCTTCTGGAACTGCTGCTGATGCTTGTGCTTCGCGCCGCTGAACAGCTTGACCAGGATGCGGTCATGCAGATCGACCAGCTCATCGATCACGGTCGCGGTGCTCTCCAGCACCACGGCGGCCAGGGTCGCGTAGCGGCGCTGCGGCTCGAACTTACCGAGGTCTTTGGGCGTCATCTGCCCACCCTCGCGGGCCAGCTTGAGCAGGCGGTTCTGGTGGATGTGCCGGCCCAGGCCTTCGGGCAAGTCCACCAACTGAAATGTCTTCAGCCGCTCGATGTGTTCCAGCATGTGCCGAGAGTTGGGTTTCAGCGGTGCCTGGCGCAGCCAGGTCAACCAGGTGATGCTGCTGCCGGCCTTGAGCTTCAACAGCTCGTCCAGCTTGGCCCGATGCGAGTCCGTGAGTGGTTCGACCAGGGCGCGGTAGACCCGCCGATTGGCTCGCGCAATGGCTTCCGAGCAGGCCCGGTCAATCACGCTCAGCGCCGGCAGGATGCGTCGTTTCTGCCGTAGGCTCTCCAGGGCCTGACCGGCCAGCAGCAAGCCTTTGTCGGTCTGCTGGGCCAGCTCGGTTAGCTCGCGCACCAGGGCGCGGAAGTCGGACAGGCCGAACGGGGCCAGTTGCAGGTAGGTGCGCAGTTCCTGGGCATGCTCGCGACGGGTCACGTCGCGCTCGCCGTACTTTGCCCAGCTCGCCGGCTCGGCCTGGACTTGCTTCGCCACCCACAGGATGACCGGCTCGGGCAGCTCGCTGTCGGTTCCCAGCGCGTAACCGGGGTAGCGCAGCAGGCAGAGCTGCACGGCGAAGCCGAGGCGGTTGGCGTCGCCGCGTCGCTGGCGGATCAGCGACAGGTCGGAGTCGTTGAAGGTGTAGTAGCGGATCAGGTCATCCTGGCTTTCCGGCAGCGCAAGCAGGGTGTCCCGCTCCGTGGCCGAGAGGATCAAGCGACGCGGCATGTGTCAGTCGTCCGTGCGGAGGTACTGGTAGAGGGTTTCCCGGCTGATGTTGAACTCGCGGGCAAGCTGCGCCTTGGGCTCGCCGGCCGTCGCTCGCTGCCGCAGGGTAGCAGCCTGCTCATCGGACAGGGCTTTCTTGCGGCCCCGGTACGCGCCACGCTGCTTGGCCAAGGCGATGCCCTCACGCTGCCGCTCGCGGATCAGGGCGCGCTCGAACTCAGCGAAGGCCCCCATCACCGACAGCATCAGGTTGGCCATCGGCGAGTCCTCGCCAGTGAACACCAGGCCCTCCTTCAGGAACTCGATGCGCACGCCGCGCTGAGTCAGCTTCTGTACCAAGCGACGCAGGTCATCGAGGTTGCGGGCCAGCCGATCCATGCTGTGCACCACCACTGTATCGCCTTCGCGGACGAAGCTCAGCAGCGCTTCGAGCTGGGGGCGCTGGGTGTCCTTGCCCGATGCCTTGTCGGTGAACACCTTGCTCACCTGGGTTTGTTCCAGCTGGCGTTCCGGGTTCTGGTCAAAGCTGCTGACCCGGACGTAGCCGATGCGGTGCCCCTGCACGATGTCTCCTTGGTTGAAGGCGGCTTAAGTGCACTTTCTGTTCCGTTGTGCCTCAAAGCCCATTTCTGTCAGGCTGAAATCTATAACCTTCGCGGGCATGTGTCAAAAAATGGGAAAGCAGACTCTATTCTGACGAAGCGGCGCGGCCCTGCCTGACATCAAGTTAGGGTATAGCCTAGATTGACATGCGCGATGCAACCCTTAACTTGCTTGCACCTATCGTTTCCATGCTAGCTTTATCGTAACGCTCAAGAAATTGGGCTTAATGCCGAAAACAATAAAATAAAACAGCCAACCCTTGAGGTTCTTATGCGCCAGAATTTACCAGTGACGGGTCGAAACTTAGAACTCCCAAAAGATGCCAATATTCTTTCGACTACCTCCCCTCAAAGCCATATCACGTACGTTAATCCTGACTTCATTAAAATCAGTGGTTTCACTGAGGAAGAACTATTAGGCCAGCCTCACAACATCGTAAGACACCCAGATATGCCGCCTGCTGCATTTGAGCATATGTGGAGTACATTAAAATCTGGCCGCTCATGGATGGGGCTAGTAAAAAATCGCTGTAAAAATGGCGACCACTATTGGGTAAGTGCTTATGTAACGCCAATAGCTAAGAATGGTTCGATTGTTGAATACCAGTCTGTAAGGACCAAGCCTGAACCTGAGCAGGTTTTGGCTGCGGAAAAATTATATGCTCAATTGAGAAGCGGGAAGGCCGCGAGGCCGAAATTGGCTGCTAGCTTTTCCGTGAAAATACTCTTGCTCATATGGGGTAGTATTATATCAAGCGCAATGGCTGCCGGCATGCTTACTGATACATCAATAAGCAGCTTATTGTTAGCCACTTTAATGTCAGGAAGCTTAAGCTCTGTTAGTGTTTTGGCTATTCTCTCTCCTCTTGGAAGACTGGTTGAAAGAGCCAGGAATATTTCCAATAACCCATTAAGTCAATCCCTCTACACTGGGCGCACCGATGAGTTTGGCCAAATAGAGTTTGCTTTACGAATGATGCAAGCTGAAACAGGCGCCATAGTAGGTCGCATAGGTGATGCATCAAATCGGCTTAGCGAACACACCCGAGGCCTACTAAAGGATATTGAGTCAAGCAATGTACTTACAGTTGAGCAGCAGGCAGAGACAGATCAAATAGCAACGGCAGTAAACCAAATGGTGGCAAGCATTCAAGAGGTTGCGAGCAATGCACAGCATGCTGCAGATGCGGCCGGAAGAGCAGACACTGAGACGGCATCTGGCCAGCGTCTGGTAGCCCACACAAGCCAGTCAATCACTGCCCTTGAAGGTGAAATTAGGCAAGCCGCTCAGGTTATTCATGAGCTTGAAGGTCAAAGTAACGAGATATCAAAAGTTCTTGACGTTATACGAGGGATCGCCGAGCAAACGAATTTGTTGGCACTCAACGCAGCAATTGAGGCCGCGCGTGCTGGTGAGCAGGGGCGTGGTTTTGCTGTTGTCGCCGATGAGGTTCGCAGTCTTGCTGCTCGCACACAGCAATCGACAACGGATATTCAAAGCATGATCAGCGCTCTACAAGAGCGAGCGCAATCCGCTGTTACAGTCATGGAGCAAAGTAGTCGGCAAGCGCACACGAGTGTAGCTCACGCAGAGGAAGCAGCTACAGCTCTTGATGGAATTGGCCAACGCGTTAACGAAATTACCGACATGAACGCGCAAATAGCGACTGCGGTCGAGCAGCAGGGAGCAGTAAGTGAAGACATAAACCGCAGTATTATCAATATACGCGATGCTGCTGATACCAATGTACAGACCGGGCAGAATAATTTGCAAAGTGCGAAATCTGTCGCTCAGTTAACTAGCGCTCTGAGCGAACTGGCAAAACAGTTTTGGGAAAAACGAGGATAACGCTTTTCAGTATCTCGACAGGGATAACTTACTTTACCATCGGTTATCCCTTTTAGCCGCACAAATTTTAGCCATGGCTTTTCAGGAAGTCAGGGCTATCAGAATGGCCTTAGAAAGCCTAGTCAAAGAGCTGTCACGAGAACACCGTTAGCTTAGCGTACGATTTTTTCCGAATTCTGCGGTTCCCCCTTAAAACCACAAGCCGCATGCTCGTCACAGATAAACGCCTCTGTGTTTGGTGCCCAAATCGCCGAAGTGTCTTCTCGGCGAAGCCTTACAGAAAAATTATTTGTCGCCGGGTTACGGCAACCGGCAATGATACAGGAGGTCCAGCACTTATTCTGGCCATGCCTTCGGTCTATATTTTTTATCCTTAACAAATAAAGACTTACCTCTTAGCTCACAACGTTCAGCCAAAATGTGGCCAACTAACTAAATCCTTATCATGGGGTAACAGGGGATGTAAGCCGGAACCCCAGAAATTTCCGTCACCCTAGTTGGGTGGGCTCAACACTCGTGTCACCAGCTACCTTCTGGAGAATCGAGCTCGGCCATCCCTCCCTGGACGGGCATCGCTCGACGATGTTCAACGGCTCCCTCACGGGGCCGTCGTTTTGTGGGGGCTATTCCATCCACAAGTCGTCGAGGTTCTTGAAGTTCCAGAGCGTCGGGTCTTCGGGGCCAGTGATACTGTCCTTGCAACTCGTGGCCGCCAGGTCGATGGTCTGCATCGGGATCGGCTCTCTCGAGCGTAGCGAGAAGAACACGCGAACCTTGGGAGTCAGCAGTGATTCCATTCCCGGCTCAACGACAACGGCCAGACGCTGAGAGGACAGGCGAACCAAGGAGCCGACGGGGTAGATGCCCACGGCCTTGACGAAGGCGTGGAAGATGCGTTTGTCGAAATGGCCCTCCCACTTGGCCATCTGCCGCATCGCCGCGGACGGGTCCCACGGCTTTTTGTAGGCTCGCTCCGACGTCACGGCATCATAGACGTCGCAGATTGCGCCCATGCGGGCCAGGAGTGAAATGGCGTCACCGGCCAAGCGATCCGGGTAGCCGGTTCCGTCGATCTTCTCGTGATGGTGCAGGGCAATGTCCACCACCCCGGGCTCGGCCCCGCCTGCGCGCAGCATCTTTGCGCCCTCCACAGGGTGGCGCTTCATGATGGCGAACTCGGCATCGGTGAGCTTGCCTGGTTTGTTAAGCACTTCCAGCGGCATCGCGGCCTTGCCTAGGTCGTGCATCAGTCCGCCGATGCCAGCCAGGCGCGTTTGCTCCTCGTCTAGATCGAGATGCCGGGCCAGCGATAGCATCAGGGCGCAGACGGCAACCGAGTGCAGGTAGGTGTAATCGTCGTGCGTTTTGATGCGTGCGACGCTGATGAGGGCATGAGGTTGGCGCAGCACCGAGGCAGCGATTTCTCCGACCAGCGGCAACGTCGTGCTTGGGTCGACGGCCTTGCCAAGCCGGGCTTCCTGGAACATGTCCATGACTTGGGACTTGGCCGCAAGACAGAGTTTCCGTGCATAACACATTTCGCTCTCCATTGAGGTTGCGCCGTCACTTTTCTTGCTTAGTGGACTAGACGGCAGAGATTGCTCCTCCGACAATTCTCTGGGCTCTGGGCTCTCTGGGCTCTCTGGGCTCTCTGGGCTCTCTGGGCTCTCTGGGCTCTCTGGGTCGACTTGGCTTTTGGCCAAGTCGACCCAGACCTCCCCGACGCCACATTCTCGAATGGCAGAGAGATCCTGAGGCTCGGTCAGCAGGAAGCTGCCGCGCCAGAATGGGTGTCGAAACCAAGAGCCGGCGAGCTTGTGGATGTACATGCCGAGACGAAGCTCGGATACGGGAATGCGTTTTACCAACTTATTTTCCTTTCTGAGTTGGGTGGTTAGGCGTGCGCCGAGGCTGGCACCCAGCGGTAGAGCGGAGGTAAGGTCACGCCAAGATTCTTGGATCAGCCGGAACCGCCGAAATTGGGATTCCGGCGTACAACCCCTAACAGGGGCATCAACAATGAAGTGGGGCCCACTGACCCCACTCAATCACCGTACTCCCTGTCACCATACTCTCGATACTCCCGCCCGAGGCTCATAGAGCTACGCCGCGGCTCCAGCTCAATGTTCAGGGCTTCAATTTTTGGCTCAATGTCTCGACTTGACCGCTCAAGTGCAACACCTGCTTGCTCAAGCTCCCCACGCTCTCTCGCAATGCCCGGTTCTCGGTAGAGGTGGCCTCGAACATCTGCCGCAAATCGCTGTAGGCGCTCTCCCAGGCCGCGTGCTGCGCTCTGTACCCGCCTTCCAAGCTCTCTAACGCTTTCAATAACTGCCGCTCTAGTTCCGTCATTCAGTACCCCTCCGGGATCCTCCAGGGATATTCCCCTCTCTCTGATTCCTCTTCGCGGCCATAGGCCAACTCCTTCAAGTCCATCTTCACGCACAGCCGCTGGTCCTTGCCGCACGTCGACAGTTCCAATTTTCCGCCCTTCGCTGCCAACTGCTCCAATGTCTTGTTCTGGCGTGAGATCTCTACCCAGTTCTCGGCGATGACCCTGCCCTGGTACCACACCACGACCCAGCTGATCCCCAGCAGAAACGCCACCCCGATCAACGGAAAGACCCACCCCTTCAACACCAGCCAGCCCCACCTCCGGTTCTGGGCGTCGATAGCGGTGTTCAATCTCCGCGCGCTTGATTCCAACGCCGCGAGAATAGCTCTCTCGTGCGGCTCGAACGCGTTCTTCACGCTCGTTTCGATATCGCTCGCCTGCTGCTTCGAGCTCTCTTCGAAGGTCTTGGCCAGCTCTAAAATCTTGCTCATACAGGGCCCCTTTTAGCCGGATATTCCGCCCCCCTTCCGGGTCGGCAATACTGACGCTATTTTTCGTCACTCTGACGATATCGAACCCCGCATCTGTCAGGGCTTCCATCACGTCTTCCCTGTTTCTCACCAGCCCCGCCCCAGCCAGGTTGAGCAAGCCTGCGGTGATCGCCTCGGCGGCCTCCTTCTTGGCCTTGGGCAGGTCTTTGGCTGAGATAACGGCCTGTCGGTTGATCGGGTCGTCCGGGTCATGCAGGCCCAATTCGCCATTG
>OEQO01000270.1_pt1 | contig 11929 bp, 16 predicted proteins | sample 1539751 | NCBI WGS metagenome assembly OEQO01 (sample SAMEA3891237, study PRJEB23780) | metagenome | biome: terrestrial biome; feature: animal house; material: water of meat washing | place: Italy | collected 2015-05-12 | reverse complement strand
TTCGTTTGGAGCAAGCGCGGGGCATCTGACATGTGCGGAATTTGATAAGATGGATAGAAACCAAAAAACAATACTGAAAAAATCTTATGAATTCGGCAAAGAAGAAGGTTACGAGCATACGTTAGCCGCAATCGCTTGGAAAGAATCCCGAGCAGGCGAAGCCTTGCATCGTCGCGATATTCGCGGTGGCTCGCATGGTGTGTTCCACAATCTTCTTGACAATGTATTATTCCGCGAATACGGAAAACGTTTAAGTGGAAAAAATGCAGCGTCTCCGCGACTCATAAGGGCGACAAAGAAACGCCTAAAGTCGGATTTTAATTTCGCCGCAAAACATGCGGTACTCGAACTGCAATATTGGAACGAGAGAACTTGGAATCTGTACTATGTGTGGGCTGCCTACAACGGTGGTTATAACGCATTTAGTACTGCGGATAATAAACGCGCACGAGACAAGTCATTAGATTATGCTGATGACATCCTACGACGTGTGTATCTAGTCAGAACATGTAACAACTCACCAGTTCATGGCGGTCGATGACCGCCTTATTAACCTTTAATCCTTCACGGAGAAACAAAATGCAAAAATATATCGTTGGCGGTGCTGTCCGCGACCATATCATGGGCGTCCCTGCCAAAGACCGTGACTGGGTAATTGTAGGGGCTACACAACGTGACATCGAAAAATTAGTCGCATCTGGCTATAAACAAGTAGGTGCAGACTTCCCTGTGTATTTGAATCCGTTCACCAACGAAGAATACGCTCTTGCTCGTATTGAGCGTAAAGTTGGTGACGGATATCTGGGTTTTGAATGTGAGACCCAAAACGTTACCTTGGAGCAAGACCTGCTCCGCCGCGATCTTACTATGAACGCAATCGCTTACGATCCTGTAAGCAAACTGATCGTTGACCCGTACAATGGACAACAAGATATCAAGAACAAAATGATCCGCCACGTTTCTGATGCTTTTGCTGAAGACCCGGTGCGGGTATTGCGAGTTGCACGTTTTGCAGCTCGTTACAGTTTCCAAGTACATGATAGCACTAAAGCTCTCATGGAAAAAATGGCGAAGAATGGTGAACTGAAACATCTTCAACGTGAGCGCGTGATGCAAGAAATGGTCAAGTGCGTTACCGAAGGTTCCAGTGCTTTCACTTTCATCCGCACTCTGCGGAACTGTGGTGCGTGGGATCAAATTTTCCCAACCATCCCAGCGCCAATGAATGAACATCTGGAAATCATTGATCGTGCAACGACTAATTGCGCAAGCTCTGATGCTATGTATCATTTCGTGGCAAGTTTGCTGTATCGTCTGCCTGCTAAAAAAGCAGAAGAAATTCAAGCAGCAGTTGTTTTTCCGAAACAGTACTTCCAATTCGCTGTATCTGTTATCAACAGCGTAAATGTTCTTCCCAAGTTCAATGAACTGTCACCAACACAAATTGTTGAGTTTTTTGATAAGCTCAACGTTCACAATAAAGGCGGTGAAACCTTCCTGAAACGGTTGAACGATTTTGTGTTTGCTACTGGCAATATGACTCGTAATCTGGACGACTACATTCTCAAAATGTACGATCTGTACAGCTCTATCGACATCATGCCTGTTATTGAAAAGCACAAAGAAGAAGGTAATCCGCTTGTAGGCCGAGCAGTCCGTGATAAACTCACCGAGCTGCGCGTAAACAAGATCGGAGCAGCAATTGAGTAATTATGTTTTCTTTTATGGAGGTTACTTTAGTAACTTCCATGAATGTAGTATTGAGTTGGATGGCTTGAAGTTTCGTAATTCCGAAGCAATCTTTATGGTGTACAAAGCCATGCACTTCGGCGATGCTAAAATTGCCGCAAAAATGATGAAGCAACAGTTCCCTGCTAAGGTGAAAGCTCTTGGCAGACAAGTATCAGGTTTTGATGATTTTGAATGGTCTAAGGTAAGGTACAATTACATGCTATCAGCATGTCGTGCCAAATATAGCCAGAATGAATATTTGAAACAAGCATTACTGAACACTGGTGATAAAATTCTCGTGGAGGCATCGCCAACTGATTGCGTATGGGGTATTGGCCGTGGCATGGATTACCTATTCCTTGAAGACGAGTCTAAATGGCTTGGTGAGAATCTTCTCGGAAAAGTACTCATGCAAGTACGTAAGGAGTTGAGAGATGAGTGATCATATCGTAATGCTTTCCCCTGCCGACATGTTAGCTGACGCATTTGAGCTAGCAAGCAGAGTTCATCGACATCAAAAAGATAAAGCTGGCCGTCCTTATATTCTGCATCCTGTACAAGTGATGCTGAACTTAGGGCTCGAAGCTGACGACGAGCAACGTGCTATTGCCATTCTGCACGATGTTGTTGAAGATTCAGACATAACCCTGATAGAACTACATCGGCGTGGTTATTCTCAACGTGTGCTTGATGCACTGAGTCTGCTAACGCATGATAAAAACGTAAGTTATGATGTGTACGTTCGTGCTATTGGCACCAATTTGGATGCAACTATCGTGAAACGTGGTGACTTGCGCCACAACAGTGATATCACTCGCATGAAAGGATTGAATGATCCTGACGGTATCACTGATAAGGATTTTGCTCGCATGACTAAGTACCATAAAGCATTTGCTTATCTGGAACATCGTTTAGCTGAGCTGAAGAAAGAAGGGTGCTGCTAAGGCACCCTCATTAACAAGGAGGACATATGCTGATAAGTGTATATGATCTTGCACAAACCCCTGATTTCAAATTATACGTTGATCAATTAAGAGTTGCAATGTGCAATAAGGAATTGACCAAATCAATAACACCTCTAGCAACAGTTGACACATTATGTCAGGCATATGCTGCGCCAGGGTACCCATCTTATTCTGTAGAGACTTTCTTTTCCATTAAGGATGGAGTTCTGCACGGCATATTGCAATATCAAGCTATGAGTTACGAAAACGGCTTTATTCATTGCACAGAATCACTAGCATTTCACATAACAAAAAATGATCTTACGTTTGGCCGTGACTATCGCCAATATTACGAATTTCTGAACAATAACGTTCACAAGGTCAACATCTCAATAATGGGAAACTTCAATGAAGATGATTTTGCTGTGAAATATGGCAAACCATTTGAAGCACTATTGCGTCATCTTAAACCATACGGTGGAAGATATGTTGGTTGCTTTGAAAAGCATACAACCAATGCGCAAGGAAATATAGTTGATGTTCATCTCATTGAATACATTACAAAACTGGGTAAAGAAACATTTTATAACAAGTCCGTGTAAATTTGTTATAATGTATTACAAACATATAACACGGAGACAGCACATGGCATTATCATGTGGCATCCTTTTTGTTCGTGATGGACATTTGTTTATTGGGCATACTACAGGGCAATCTCATTGGGATATCCCTAAAGGTAAAATTGAGCCCGGTGAAACTCCTATCGAAGCAGCCATTCGCGAAACATATGAAGAAACTGGGTTTGTAGTAAAAGATCAATCTAAACTGCGCGATTTAGGCGAAGTGCCGTACCGCAGAGGTAAACAGTTACATCTGTTTATGTATTCTGGGAACAATATGCCTGATGTCATTAAATGCAAGGATATCATTAGCAAACGCGATGTTCGTGAGCTTGATGATTTTATGTATGTTGACTTTGGCGATGCTCCCAAATATTTGAATGCCCGTATGCTACGAGCAATTGGCCGGGCCGTTTTTCAACGTCTTGAAAAGGAAAAGAAATGAGTAAGATCAAGTTGGGCCTTGACATTCATGGTGTTATCGACCAGAATCCCATCTTTGAACAGCTTGCCCGTTCCGGACTGTTTGAAGTACACATCGTTACTGGCATCAAAGAAGAATTGGACGATGAAGTAAATTTCCCGTACGACAAATGGTTCAGCATTCACCAAGAATGTCTGGATCAAGGTATCCCTGTTGAATATGACGACCAAAATCGTCCGTGGGTTAATCCTGCTATTTGGGATAAGATGAAAGCGCAGTATTGCGAACGCGAAGGCATTGATCTCATGATTGATGATTCCCCTTCGTATGGCAAGCACTTTGCTGGTCTGCACACTGCCTATCTGCGTTATGAAAATACTCATCGCACCAATTGGCGACAGGATGGCAATTACAAAAAGGATAATGAATGAGAACATTTGAAATCACCGAAGATCATCTCAAGCTAGTACAGAACATGTACTTTGAGGAAGGGTATTGTGAAGCCTGCTCACCCGCAGTTGATCAAAAACGCCCTTTTGGTAATTCGGATTGGGAATGGGATGTTGTTCGTATTCTGCATCCTGATCAATATGAAGATCTGTTGGAACGGTGGAATGAAGGTCAAGCAGAAGATGAAGTTGATGCCCTGTATTGGGAAGCCTCTAGCCTGATGCAAGAACTTCCCACCGTTCTTGAAATTTGCGCTCGCACTCTGTCGTTTGTTCCCGGCAAATATACAAGCGATGATTATAAATCCAATTGGACACGAGCCGAATGAATTTCATCTACACTTTGAAAAATTTCAAGTGTAACAAGCATTGCCCGTATTGTATCAGCAAATTACTAAAACCTCGCAAACGTGAAGACATTGACATGCTTCCGCAGTATCTACAAGATGCAAAGGATGAAGGTAAGGTATTTGAAGAGTTCGTGCTCTCCAGCAATGGAGAGCCTACTATGTATTCACTTGAAAAGTTAAAGTTCATAGCAGACACTGTGAATGCAAGTTCCATGTTTAAACGATGCCGAATTCAAACTTCTGGCATGTTATTCTTTGAACGTGATAAACTCGAAGTGTTTAATGGCTGGCTTAAAGAAATCACTGTCGTTAGTACTGATTTCGCAGAGGACTCAAAAATCCTCAAATATAAACGAAATTATTTCAAATTAGCTAAGGTTTCCGGCGAAATTCGCGCAAATCTGGTCATTTTGAAAGACATTTCTAAAGTCAATGCAGACATACGTGAATTGCTAAGTTTTTCAGATACGGTAGCGTTGAAGGTGCTAGATGGCACAAATCCATGGATCAAAGGTAACGCTTTGTCATGGGATGATGCCGATACACTTGTTGAACATGTAAGTGCAGAATTTGGCGAAGCTGAGTACAATTCAGTTCAAGGCAGATACATTTGGAATTCAGATGGCAAGTTAATTACTATGAGTTATGGTAAAAAACGTGCGCACGATCACATAATCATAAACGTTAAGGGATGATGCCCTTAACGTTCCATTAATATGTTGTTATAATATAGTGTAACAACACAACAGCGCACAATGCGCAAATTCCTAATAAACAGGAGATGTAATATGAAACAAATTATCGTTCTGTCCGAAGAGAGTGACAAGGTAAGCGGTCTCGTATCTGTACTAGCTGCCAATGATTACCAAGTCCACGTAGTTCACAGTGCAATTGACTTGGAACTTTCTCTTCTTTCTAATCCACGCATCCGCGGAATTGTGGCAAGTATTACCCAGTCAGGAGTGGCAACTGAGATTCGCAACAAGCACTTTAGCGAAAAACTCGGCATCATCACCATTGACTTGGCAGTATTTTCTGACGTTCCTGAACTGATAGATCAGATCGCTGGTGCAGTGGTTATGGAACTGAACGCCATAGTTGAAGATTACACCAACTCCATGCTGCCTCCGTTCACCAAGGCACTGATGGATTTCACCAAGCAAGCACCATTTGTTTACTGTACTCCTGGTCACTTTGGTGGTTCAGCATTCAACAAGTCCCCTGTTGGTACTGAATTCTATGATTTCTACGGCGACAACATTTTCAAATCGGACCTGTCCGTTTCCATGGACTCTCTGGGATCTCTGCTGGACCACTCCGGCCCGCACAAAGATGCTGAAGAGTATATCGCCAAGGTAGCCAACGCCGATCGTTCTTACATCGTCACTAACGGTACCAGTACCGCTAACAAGATCGTAGGTATGTTCTCTGCTCCGGCTGGCTCAACTGTTCTGATCGACCGTAACTGCCACAAGTCACTGACTCACCTGATGATGATGTCTGACGTGACTCCGACTTACTTCCGACCGACTCGTAACGCATACGGTATGCTGGGTGGTATTCCGAAGTCCGAGTTCACTCGTGAAGCCATCGCTGGCAAAGTTGCCAAAGTGAAAGGCGCACACACTCCGGATTACGCTGTTATCACTAACAGTACCTATGATGGCCTGTTCTACAAGACCAAGTACATCAAGGAAAACCTGGACGCCAAACGGATCCACTTTGACTCTGCTTGGGTTCCGTACACCAACTTCCATCCGATCTATGAAGGTCTGTATGGTATGAGCGGTGAAGCTGTTCCGGGTAAACTGATCTTTGAAACTCACAGTACTCACAAGCTGCTGGCTGCATTTAGCCAAGCAAGTACCATTCACATGAAGGGTGAGTTCGATGAGCATACTTTCAACGAAGCCTACATGATGCACACCAGTACTTCACCGAACTATCCGATCGTTGCCAGTACTGAACTTGCTTCTGCAATGATGGCTGGTCCTGAAGGTAAGCGGTTGATGCAAAATGCAATTGACGTTGCGATGCGCTCTCGTGTAGCACTGGCTACCAAGTACAAAGCTGCTGTCAAGAATGGCGACTGGTACTTCAAGCCGTGGCAACCGGATGACATCAGCACTGCTGAATGTTGGGAGCTGAAAGATGGCGATGCATGGCACGGTTTCAAGAACATCGACAACCAACACATGCACTTGGACCCGATCAAACTGACCGTTCTGACTCCGGGTATTGAAAACGACAAGATCGCTGAGCACGGTGTTCCTGCCAAGCTGGTCGTGCGTTATCTGGAAGACAACGGCATCATCGTTGAGAAAGCTGGTCCGTACAACATCCTGTTCCTGTATTCCATCGGCATCGATGATCAGAAAGCACAAGCTGTACTGACTGCACTGGATAACTTCAAGGCTGCGTTCGATCGTAACGACACCATTGAAGACTCTATCCCGAGCCTGTTCGCTGTTGATCCGGAGTTCTACGCCGGTAAGCGTCTGCAAGAAGTTGCACAAGGTCTGCACGATGTAATGAAGAAGTACAAACTGCCGGAAATCATGTTCACCGCGTTTGACGTGCTGCCTGAACTGGAAATGACCCCTCACGCTGCTTTTGCAGAAGTGCTGAAAGGTCACACTGAAGAAGTCTACTTGGAAGATTCCGTAGGTCGTGTTCAAGCTAACATGATTCTGCCGTATCCTCCAGGAGTACCGCTTGTTCTGCCGGGTGAGAAGATCACCGAAGAGTCCAAGCCTGTACTGGACTTCCTGCTGATGCTAGTAGAAATGGGCAAATACTTCCCGGGCTTTGCTACCGATATCCACGGTGCTTACCCGCAAGAAGACGGTCGTTACACCGTACAAGTAATCAAGCAATAAGAAAAACACTAAGGGAGCGTATAAACGCTCCCTTTTTTTTGCGTTATAATATAGTATAAAGCAAAGCAATTAACTTAACCGGAGTCCACCATGTCTACTATCATTGATCGTTTCAATAATGTAACTCTGCAATCCGTTAAAGCCTCTTACGAGTTCATCGTATACCAATCCCGCAATCGCATCCTCGCTTATGTATTCTGCAAAACTGGCCTGAGCATGAACAAAATGCAAAACGTCAACGCCATGAGCGAAGAAGATCAGGAAGTGTTCATGCGGGCACTGGAAGGCATCAATGGCGAACAGATTCGCGAGTGGTGGAAAACTGGCGGTGAGCAAGAATTTGAAACCAAGCGCGCAGAACAACAGCGCCTTGAATATCAAGCTAAGGGTGCTGTAGTGTTCCGCATTTGTGGCGGTGGCGTAAACAAGTTCTTCGCTGGTTGGGATTCCGAAGGCGATGCAATGACCTGTGTAAAGCCGGAAGACGCCAAACAGTTTGAAATCGGTGATACTGAAACTACCGATATCTGCAAATACACGCTGGAACAGTTCTTCGCGGACTGTGGCGCAACTATCAAGGTAATCAATACCAAACGTAAGGAAGTATAAAATGCTGTACGAAAAGATTGGTCAAATGCGTATCGCGGCTATGAAGGCCAAGAACAAAGGCGAACTGAGCACCCTGACTACTTTGAAAGGTGACATTGATCGCCGCCGCGCAAATATGAATGATGCTGTAGCTGACGAAGTAGTAATTGCTACTGTCAAGGCCACCATCAAAGCGCTGAAAGAAATGATCGACGAAAAAGTTAAGCACGGTATGGAAGCAGAGCAAGAACAACTCGAAGTTCAGTACCTGCAACAATTCATGCCGCAAGCTCTCGGCGAAGATGAGATCAAGGTGCATCTAAATGATGCGCTTGCTATGCACGGCGATAGCAAAGCGTCCATGGGTAAAATCATGGGTTACCTGAAAGGCATTGACGGCATGGACATGGCAGTTGCTAAACCGCTTGTTCAAGCTGTACTGAAGTAAAATGCCATGATGGAAATAGCCGGATGGATAACGTTCGGCTATCTTTGTTTAGGACTCACGCTGTATTGTTTTGATGTCTTTGATGAAAATACCGACGTAAAGTATTTTAACAATCGCGATGCGATTACCTACACATTATTAGGGGGTCTAATATGGGTAAAAATGATTATCGTGGCCACTCGATCAGTTACTTTTGGGGGCCTACCCTTGCCAAAAGTTGGTGGTATTATATGCCACATCAGATATACGTTCCGCCGAAATTTTAAGGATTAGTCGGATGAAGAAACCCAGAAAAAAGAAAGTCAAATATCAAGCTCCTGACCTGTACGATTACAACGGCGAAAATCCGTTTATCTTTGATCAGGAAACTTACGACAAGTTGCACGATGGCTTCGACCTTGCCGCAGTTGATCATCGTAAGCGCCTCAAGCGTTGGAAAGAGCGCGAGGAGGCAAGAGCCCAGATGGCAAAAGATCTGGGTGTTACCTTTGTTCCAGTCCTTACTCCAGCTAAAGAGATTCTTCAGCAATTGTCTGAAGAGTCCGCCGATAACCCCGAATAAATATTTTTGTACCGGGGTATAAGGTACGACGATAAATCATCATTTATGGAGGAATGTCTTATGTGTATTCGTGATCAACTGGCAAACGGCACTTTCGAGAAAACCGAAACCACCACACAGAATATCAATATTATCGAGTTTGAAGTTCCGGAAGGTAATTTCTTCATACTCGAAGATAAGACACGCGGACAACGTATGGAGAAATCCACGAGAGCTCGTGAGTATCGCCATATGTTACGCTCCATCAAACAACATCGTCATAGCTTAGGTTATAGCGCCTAAGTTTGGAGGAAAAAGGGCCGCAAGGCCCTTTTTTTGTTTGTACGGCTCTATTAATTGTTGTTATAATAATGCAGGAGACGTATGAAGCAACACATACAGCACGGAGATCTTATTGAGAGTATTACTCCCTTTGATGATTCACCAAACATAATTGTTCACGGCACGAACTGTATCGGATATATGAACTCAGGGTTTGCAAGAGCTCTGCGTGATCTATATCCAGGCGTTTATGAAGTGTTCAAGAAAGAACACGATACCCATGGGCTACAGCTTGGACATATTACCACGTACCAGCTAGGATCGCTCACAATCGTAAACGCAAACACTCAGCAGTACTGCCGAAATTACAGACATCCTGATGGCACTGTTGAGCCGCAGGATAAAGTATTTGTTGACTACGATGCAGTTCAAGAAGCGTTCCAACGCATTGCTGCATTGGCTAACGTTACAGGTGCTCATATTCACTATCCGCTTATTGGGGCAGGTTTAGCGAATGGCAACTGGAACGAAATTGATCGTCGAATTTCTATGGTGTTGGATGACACCTATTTGCAACACACTCTATGGATAAAGGAGTAAAGATGTACCCACAGGTAGCTAAATTAGTTTCTTCTGAAGAAGTAATCGGTTATTTCAATGAAAGCACTGATTTCTATACTATTACGTATCCCATTCGGGCTGTGATGGTAGGAAATGGCAACGTACAGTTTGTACCATTCATTGCAACTTCGGATGCTGAGAGTATTGATATTTCCAAGCGTCATATCATGACTGTTACTGAACTGGACGTTGAGACTGCCAAGACCTATGAAAAGGTTGTTGAGCAGATGAAGGCGCCCAACGTTATCATTCCGGATAACAAACTCGTTCTGTAACGAGTGCGGAGTTTATTCTCCGCAATTAATAAAAACAAAAATCCACAGGAGCCAATCGCATGTCAATCGATTCTCAGTTCAGCCGCGATATCCAACGTGTTCCGTTGCTTACTCGCGACGAAGAGATTCAGAAGTTTTCTCGTTTAGACGAGCTTCGTAGTGAACTGATCAAGCAGCTCAATCTTACTGCTGGCATTTATAATAAAATTCCTGGTATGCTGTTTATGCTCCAAGATGGCTACGAAGCTGTAAAGAATTTTATTGAGCCGCATAAACATCGAATTAAAGCCGACGAGCTTACCGGTGTTGTTTGTGATCTGCTAAACCAGTACAAGACTGTATATGAGCAGTCTGTAATTCAAAATACACAAGATGCGCAAGATAAGCTCTTCGAGTGTACCGTTGCTATTCATTTTGAACCAACTGTTATTGACAAAGTAGCCTCCGACATTTTAGGTTATACTGGTACTGATCCTCTAATTGATCTACATATTACGCAAAGCGAACTTGATATTGTTTGGGTTAATATTTCACGCATTATTCGTGAGATGCGCCGCATAAAAGCACATATTGTTAACGCGAACTTGCGTCTTGTTCTCAGCATTGCACATCAGTATTATCGACCTAATAGTCATATCCAATTGTCCGACCTTGTACAAGAAGGTTCTATTGGACTAGTAACTGCCGCTGAACGTTTTGATGTTACAGCAGGGCACAAATTCAGTACAATGGCTACTTGGTGGATTCGCCAAGGTATGTTGCGTTACATTGAGAATAACTCAAGAACTATCCGCTTGCCGGTAAACGTGCAAGAGCATATCAACAAAGCGTTGAAGGTTTATGAGTCGTTTATTATCCAATATCGTAGACAGCCAACTGACAAAGAAATGGCCGAAAGACTGGGTATTACGCCGGAACGGTACTACGAACTCAAGCAATCAATGGGTACTGTATGTTCACTGGATGCTCCAGCAAATGAAGGTGAAGAAGGTGGCGAACTAACATTGCAGGATGTTCTCACGGATTCAACTCCTACACCCGAACAAGCAATGATGTCCGAATACAAAGCTAAGTTGATCCAAAAAGCATTGGATCATCTAGATGAATTTGAACGTACTCTTATTGAGATTCGTTTTGGCCTAGGAGATAATGACGAGAGCTCGTTATCCGACGTTGCTGATCTTTTAGGCGTTTCCCGCGCTACTATTTTCAACTACGAAAATAAAGCATTGGAAAAACTGAAGAGAATTTTACGGAAGGCTGACTAATTGTTATAATAAAGCAAGTGCAAAACGCGCTTGCTTTACATTAATATTCACGCTGTAATGTGTTATATTGCATTGTAAAGCATAAGCAATACAAACACACACGCAAGCATTAAACGCGCTGCAAAGCGCTTACAAGCATATAGCACGACAGGATGTCGTACAAACATACGCAGAAAGAAATGGCCTTCTGAGAGGAAGTGTACCAACCCAACGGAGAGGGGCTGTATGAGACGAGCTATGCGTCGAACTCTAGATGTGCTGGCAGGTACTCAATAATAAGAAAAGACTGCGAGAGGCGAGAGTATAAACATAGACCGCGTGGCGTGAAGCTCTTATGAGTGCGTAGTTAAGTCCATTAAAAATACAAAAGGAAGTTTCCACGAGGAAACAGGTATATGAACTGCTTGTATAGTTTATATGCTGAGTGTTGTGAAGAACAACGACCGTTGCACGGGACCGCAGTAGAGAGAAACAGGGCAACTCGCTTTCGCCTGTCCATAAGACAGAAT
>OEQO01000260.1_pt1 | contig 12183 bp, 10 predicted proteins | sample 1539751 | NCBI WGS metagenome assembly OEQO01 (sample SAMEA3891237, study PRJEB23780) | metagenome | biome: terrestrial biome; feature: animal house; material: water of meat washing | place: Italy | collected 2015-05-12 | reverse complement strand
TCGACGGTATTTTCAGCCTGTTCAGCATGGGTATGACAGGTCTGGGTCTGGTCACGGCCTATTTCGTTACCCGTCCCTACGATGAGCGCTTCCAGTACGGCTACGCCCACTTCGAACCCATCGCCAACGTGATCAACGGCCTCATCATCTTGCTGCTCTGCCTGGGGGCACTCTATAACGGCATCACCACCCTGCTGGAGGGTGGCCGCGAGATAAACCTCGGTCACGCCCTCATCTGTGCGGCCATTTCCACCTTCCTCTGTTCGCTGCTTTATCTGGTCGAAGCCCGCTTGGCCAAGCAGTTCAACTCCGAACTGGTGCGGGTTGATTCCGAGGAGTGGCTGGTCGATACCATTTTAAGTGCCACCCTGCTGGTCGGTTTTCTGGTCGCCATTGGTCTGGATGCCATCGGCCACGGCCAATACAACCGCTACATAGACCCGGTGCTGGTCTCGCTGCTGGCCCTCTGTGCCACCCTCATTCCCATCAAGGTGCTGAGCAGAAACCTGCGGGAAGTATTCAAAATTGCCCCCAAGGGCGATGTGTCACAGCACGTCGAGCGGGAAATAGAGACGCTGCGCCAGCGTTATGGCTTCGAGTGCTACAGCCATCTGGCGAAAAGCGGTCGCCGCTTCGATCTGGAATTGAACATTCTGGTGGCACCGGATCAGGATTGGCCGGTCGAACGGCAGGATGCCCTGCGCCATGAGCTCTGGTCCCGCCTCGGCGATACCCTGGGCGATGCCTGGCTCTCGGTCTGCTTCACCCGCGAAAAACGCTGGTTGTAACGACCGCACGGGGGAGCGCGGCGCGGCCGCCTCCCTCTCAGCGCAGTCCCGTCACGCCCCGTTGATGCTGCACTTGCCAAATTGGCGCCAATCGTTATCATCAGGGCTCATTTTTTACCCGAGGTTTTATTGCCCATCATGGACAATCCCCGAAGTTGCCCTTCGTCTCTCTCTGTCAAAGCCTATCTTTTTCTGCTTAATCAGCGCCTCTGAATAACACCTTTGCCTTGCTGTTACTGCGGCCATCGCGCGCCGTGATCACTGTTTGCTCTGTCTGTTTTTATTGAGGTCATACAATGGAATTGCTGCTGGATCCCCATATCTGGATTGGTCTGTTTACCCTGATCATTCTGGAAATCGTGCTGGGGATCGACAACCTGGTCTTTATCGCCATTCTGGTGAAAAAACTGCCCCCCGCCCAGCGGGACAAGGCGCGCATCATCGGCCTGTCGCTGGCCCTGCTGATGCGACTTGGGCTCTTGAGCGTCATGTCATGGCTGGTCACCCTGACCACCCCGATTTTGCACCTGTGGGATCACCCCTTCTCCGGTCGGGACCTGATCCTGATGGGGGGCGGCCTGTTCCTGCTGTTCAAGGCTACCTCCGAGCTGCACGAGCGGCTGGAAGCCAAACCCCATGATGACGGCCCGGTCGGCGCCTACGCCAGCTTTGGGGTGGTGATCGCCCAGATCCTGGTGCTCGATGCGGTCTTCTCGCTCGACTCCATCATCACTGCCGTCGGCATGGTGGAACACCTGGGCGTCATGATGGCCGCCGTGACCATCGCCATGGTGGTGATGGTGCTCGCCTCCAAACCGCTGACCCGCTTCGTCAACGCCCACCCGACCGTGGTGGTGCTCTGCCTGAGCTTCCTGCTGATGATCGGCTTCAGCCTGGTGGCGGAAGGCTTCGGCTTCCACATTCCGAAGGGCTACCTCTACGCGGCCATCGGCTTCTCGGTGCTGATCGAGTTTTTCAACCAGCTGGCCCAGCGCAGCGCCGAGCGCCACGAAGCCAAACAGCCGCTGCGCGAGCGCACCACTGCTGCCATCTTCAAGCTGATGGGCAGCAAGGCCTATCAGGATCAGCCGGATGACGATCTGGACGCACCGGCGCCTGCGCCGCTGAGCTTTGGCGAGGAGGAGCGCTACATGGTGACCGGCGTGTTGTCGCTGGCCGAGCGATCCATTCGCACCATCATGACCCCGCGCTCCGAGATGGCCTGGATCGATATCAACGACTCCAGCGACGAGATCCGCGCCCTGCTGCAGCGCGAGCCCCACAGCCTGTTCCCCATCTGTGACGGGGATCTGGACGAGGTGATCGGGGTGCTCAAGGCGCGCGACCTGCTGTTTGCCTTGAATGAAGGGCAATCCTTAAGCGAACTGGCCAAGCAGAACGACCCCATTATCGTGCCGCAGACCATCAACGTGATCCGCCTGCTGGCGGAGCTGCGCAAAGCCAAGGGGAGCCTCATTCTGGTCTCCGACGAGTTTGGCGTGATCCAGGGGCTGGTCACCACCCACGATCTGCTGGAGGCCATCGTCGGCGAGCTGCCGGACGAGGACGAAACCCCGGATATCGTGCGCGATGGCGAAGGGTGGCTGATCAACGGCAGCACCAACATCCACCATGTGGAGCAGGTGCTGGAGCACGAAGGGCTGGTGAGCGAGAGCGACGAATACGTGACCCTGGCGGGCATGCTGCTCTCCCACTTCGGCACCCTGCCGACACCGGGCCAGCAGTTGCAACTGCAGCAGCTCAACTTCGAGGTGATCGAGGTGAGCGAGCGGCGCATCGAGCGGGTGAAAGTGATGCCCGCCACGGCTTGAGCCTGCCACCAGCAGAATACAGAAGAGGGCCAGACGGCCCTCTTTTTTATGCTTCAACTTTATGCCTCAACGCCGCCGTTCCCGGCGGTTTGCGCTGATTGCTGCATCAAGCGCAATTCTCTTGTGCAATTACCCCTCTTTTTCACAACAAGATGGCGGCATAAAGTGGCCTCACTTCCACCATGAGGAACTCAAGATGAGCCACGATCACCTGTTCTGCCCGCTGCGCCTCGGCCAGCTGCACCTTGCCAACCGCATCGTCATGCCCCCCATGACCCGCTCCCGTGCCAGTCAGCCGGGTGATGTGGCCAACGCCATGATGGCCAGCTACTACGCCCAGCGCGCCGAAGCGGGCCTGATCATCAGCGAAGGCACCCAAATCGACCCCATGGGCAAGGGCTACGCCTGGACGCCGGGCATCTACAGCGCCGAGCAGATCGCTGGCTGGAAGCTTGTGACCGATGCCGTGCACGACAAGGGGGGCACCATCTTCGCCCAGCTCTGGCACGTGGGCCGGGTCACCCATCCGGACAACATCGGCGGCGCCCAGCCCATCTCCGCTTCAGCCCTGCCCGCAGTGGGCGTCAAGGTGTTCGTCGATAACGGCAGCGATGCGCCGGGCTTTGTCGAGACCGTCACTCCGCGCGCCATGACTCAGACCGATATCCATGCGGTGGTGGGCCAGTTCCGTCAGGCGGCCCGCAACGCCATCAGCGCCGGTTTTGACGGCATCGAGCTGCACGCCGCCAACGGTTATCTGATCAACCAGTTCCTCGACTCCGAATCCAACGCCCGCACCGACAGTTACGGCGGATCGCTGGAAAACCGGCTGCGCTTTCTCAAAGAGGTGACCGAGGCGGTCAGTAGCGAAATCGGGGCCGAACGTGTCGGGGTGCGTCTTGCGCCGCTCACCACCCTCAACGGCACCGTCGATGCCAATCCGCAGGAGACCTATCTGGCCGCCGCCCGCCTGCTGGGCCAGCTCAACGTGGTCTACCTGCACATTGCCGAAGCGGACTGGGACGATGCCCCCCTGATGCCGGAGAACTTCAAGCAGGGTCTGCGGGATGCCTTCCCCAACACCCTGATCTACGCCGGTAAATATGATGGTGATCGCGCACGCGCCGCCCTCGAAGCGGGCTGGGCCGACATGATTGGCTTTGGCCGCCCCTTCGTCGCCAACCCGGATCTGCCGAACCGGCTGCGCCACGGCTATCCGCTGGCCCCCCACGATCCGGCCACCCTGTTTGGCGGCGGCGAGAAGGGGCTGACCGATTACCCCGTCTATCAGGCAGAGGACGCAGCAGCCAGCCGCTGATTGCCAATGGCCAACCGGCCACGTAACGCAGGCCCCACAGGTTGGGGCCTGCCGTATTGTTGCGCATTAGCAACAGTGATATGACTGACCGAATCACTGTTGCAATGATCTCGTTGTTCTCTCCCCTCGCTTTCACAAGGAGTCATCATGAATCACACCCAAGCCTGGTGCTGGCATGCCCCCGGTGAACCGACCCAGCTTACCCTCGCCGATCTGCCCCTGGCACCGCTCGCCCCTGACGAGGTGCTGGTAGCCAACCGGGTCATCGCCTTCAACCCGGTGGACTGGAAGCTGATCGAATATGGCCACTCCAACTGGCAGGATGGTCAGGTGCCCGGCGTCGATGGCATGGGCACTATCGTGGCCCTCGGCGCCAACGTCAGCCATCTGCGTCTCGGCGCCCGGGTCGCCTATCACACCGACCTGCGCCACCACGGCAGCTTTGCCCGCCACACCCGGGTACCGGCCCGCGCCCTGCTGCCGGTGCCCGATGCCCTGAGTGACGAGGCGGCCGCCGCCCTGCCCTGTCCCGGCCTCACCGCCTGGCAGGCGCTGGCCAAGCTGCCGCGCCTGCACGGGGAAGCGCTGCTCATCACCGGTGCCGGCAGCAGTGTCGGCCGCTTTGCGGTGCAGCTCGCCCTTAAACAGGGGGCGCGGGTCTTTGCCAGCGCCAGCCCACGCCACCATCACTGGCTCAAACAAATCGGTGTGCAGGGCGTAGCCGATTATCGGGATCCCGCCTGGCTGGCCACCTTGCAAGCCGCCAACGGCAACGAGCCGTTTGAGGGGATCATCGATCTGGTCTCCAGCCAACAGGCAGAGAGCCTGCTGCCCGCCCTTGGCTACTACGGCCATATGGTGACTGTGCTCGGGCGCATCCCGCACAATCCGCTGCCCGCCTTTAGCCATTGCCACTCATTGCACGAGATTGCGCTGGGCGCCCAGCACGCCTTTGGCACCGACAAGCAGTGGAGCCGACTGGTGGCCGCCGGTGTCGCCATGATGGAGCAGATGGCGAGCGGCGAGCTGACCCTGCCGCCGCTGGTAGTGGGCAATTTCGAGGCGCTGCCCACCCTGCTCGAGCGCTTCAAGCGCGAAGGACAGGGCGAGAAGTTTCTGGTGCGAGTGGCATAACGCTGACCTTCCCCGATAACCACACCGACCATTGAAACGAAAGAGGCCCGCCAGTGATGGCGGGCCTCTCTTTATATCTACTGCATGTCATCTCGACTTCATTAGCGCCTGACTCAGTGCAGGATCACCCCGTGGGTCGCGGCATAGCCACGGATCTCGCGGGTCAGCCGCGCCTTGTCAGCCAGAGAGAGCCAGCTCGCCTCAACGGCATTGAGCGACAAGCGGCAGAGCTGACTCATGGTCGCGCCAAGGCCATCGGCCAGCGCCACAAAGTTGGCATTCATATAGCCGCCAAAGTAGGCGGGATCGTCCGAGTTGATGGTGACGCAGAGCCCCTGCTCCAGCAGCCGCAACACATTGTGCTGGGCCATATTGCCGAACACCTTGAGCCGGGTGTTGGAGAGGGGGCAGACGGTGAGCGGCAGCCGGGTATCGGCCAGATAGCGCAGCAGCTCGGGATCGTCGGCCGAGCGCACCCCGTGATCGATGCGGCATACCTGCAGCTCGTTGATCGCCTGCCAGATGTAGTCGGCAGGCCCCTCTTCACCGGCATGGGCCACCACCGGCAACCCCAGCTCGCGGCAGCGGGCAAAGACCCGGGCAAACTTGCTGGGCGGATTGCCCTGCTCCCCCGAGTCGAGGCCGATGCCGTGAATGCGCGACAGGAAGGGCATAGCCTCTTCCAACGTCGCAAAGGCATCCTCTTCGCTGAGGTGGCGCAAGAAGCTCATGATCAGCCGCCAGCTGATGCCAAACTCCTTCTCCCCGGTCTGCAGCGCCCGCTCGATGCCGCCCAGCACAGTGGCAAAGGGAACGCCGCGGGCGGTGTGGGTCTGCGGGTCGAAGAAGATCTCCACATGCACCACCTTGTCGGCGGCGCAACGCTCAAGATAGGCCCAGGTGAGGTCGAAAAAGTCCTGCTCGGTAATGAGCACGCTGGCACCGCGATAGTAGAGGTCGAGAAAGGATTGCAGGCAGTCAAAGTCATAGGCGGCGCGCACGCTGGCCACATCGGGCCAGGGCAGTGGCACGCCGTTGCGGCGGCCCAGCTCAAACATCAGCTCGGGTTCGAGGCTGCCCTCGATATGCAGGTGCAGCTCCAGTTTCGGCAGTCCGGCGATAAATTGCGCGGCGGTGAGGTGTTCGGGTGTGACTGGCTTGGGAATTGGGGTGTCCATAGCGACGGCTCCATCAGCAAAGTGATCCGGCGTCAGCCCCTCCACCAGACTGACCCGACGGCAGCTTTATTGTGCACCGAAGTGGCGAGACAGGGGAGACTTGTCATCAAACAGACTTATAATGGCGTCACAAAAATCATAAATGATTGAACATCTTAACGATTGGCGGCTCGCCTGCGCCCTGACAAGGAGTTTTCATGAAGAAGAACGTCATCTGCGATATCGACGGTGTCATCCTGCACAACAACGATCTCATCCCCGGTGCCGACCGTTTCGTCCATCGCCTGCTGGAGCAGGGCAGCAAGCTCTTGTTCCTCACCAACTACCCGGCCCAGACCCAGAAAGATCTGCAAAACCGCTTCCGCTCCGCCGGGATCGAGGTGCCGGAGGAGTGCTTCTACACCTCCGCCATGGGCACCGCCGACTTTCTCAAGCGTCAGGATGGCAAGAAGGCCTATGTGATCGGTGAAGGGGCGCTGACCCACGAGCTCTACAAGGCCGGCTTTACCATCACCGATATCGACCCCGACTTCGTGGTGGTGGGCGAGACCCGCAACTACAACTGGACCATGATGCAGCTGGGCGCCAAGTTCGTCGATCAGGGGGCCCGCTTTATCGCCACCAACCCCGATACCCACGGCCCCATGATGCACCCGGCCTGCGGCGCCCTGTGCGCCCCCATCGAGCGAATGACCGGCAAGAAGCCGTTCTATGTCGGCAAGCCGAGCGCCTGGATCATCCGTGCGGCGCTCAACCGGATGGAGGCCCACTCCGACGACACCATCATCATCGGCGACAACCTGCGCACCGACATTCTGGCGGGCTTTCAGGCCGGTCTCGAGACGGTGCTGGTGCTCTCCGGGGTGAGCAAGGTCGCCGATATCGACCGCATGCCGTTTCGCCCGAACCATATTTTCGACTCCGTGGTCGACATCGATATCGTCTAATCACCACCCAAGCGTTAAACAGGGCAGGTCTCTCCTGCCCTTGCAGGATCTGTTATGGAACCCATTCTGATCGCCGTGGCCTTTGGCTGCGGCATGGTAGTCAATCTGATTGGCCTGCCCCCCCTGCTCGGCTTTCTGGCCGCCGGTTTTATCCTCAACGGCATGGGATATGAAAATACCCCCGCCCTGAGCGAGGTGGCCGATCTCGGCGTCACCCTGCTGCTGTTCACCATCGGCCTCAAGCTCAATATCAAGACCCTGATGCGGCGCGATGTGTGGGGCACCACCAGCCTGCACCTGCTGCTCTCCACCCTGCTCTTTACCGTGGTGCTGCTGGTCTGCAAGGGACTGGGGCTCCACCTCGCCCTGTCGCTGGACTGGAAGCTGGCGCTGCTGCTGGGCTTTGCCCTCTCCTTCTCCAGCACCGTCTTTGCGGTCAAGGTGCTGGAAGATCGCAGCGACATGAATGCCCTCTACGCCCGCATCGCCATCGGGGTGCTGGTGATGCAGGATGTGTTCGCCGTGGCGTTTCTGGCGTTCTCCAGCGGCAAGTTGCCCAGTATCTGGGCGCTCTGGGTGCTGGGATTGCCGCTGCTGCGCCCGCTGCTGTTCAAGCTGCTGGAGCGGGCCGGTCACGGCGAGCTGCAGGTGCTGTTCGGGGTCTTTCTGGCGCTGGTGGTGGGGGCCGCCGGTTTTGAAGTGGTCGGCCTCAAGCCGGATCTCGGTGCGCTGATCATCGGCATGCTGCTCGCCTCCCATCCGGCTGCGGCAGGGCTTGCAAAGGCGCTCTTCAACCTCAAAGACCTCTTTCTGGTCTGCTTTTTTCTCACCATCGGCCTCAACGGCCTGCCGACCCACGACACCATGTTGCTGGCACTGGCGCTGGTGCTGGCCCTGCCGCTCAAAAGTGTCCTCTACTATCTGGTCTACAGCGGCGCCCACCTGCGGGTGCGCACCGCCCTGCTCTCTACCCTGGCGCTCACCAACTTCTCGGAGTTTGGCCTGATCGTCGCCGCCATCGCCGCCAAGGCGGGCTGGCTCTCCCACGAGTGGCTGGTGGCGGTCTCGCTGGCACTGGCGGCGAGCTTTATGATCTCCGCTCCCCTCAATGCCCAGAGCGAGCGCATTTATCACCGCATCGGCCACTGGCTGCGGGGATTGCAGGCGAGCAACCTCCATCCGGAAGACAGGCCCATCGAGCTGGGCGATGCCGAGGTGATCATCCTCGGTATGGGGCGGATCGGTCAGGGGGCCTACTTCGAGCTGGAGAACAAATACGGCAACGTCATCCTCGGGGTGGAGAACGACAGCGAGAAGCTGCCCACCCTGCGCGCCCAGGGGATGAACGTCATCGAGGGGGATGCCACCGATACCGACTTCTGGGACAAGGTGCTGCTCTCCAATCAGGTCAATCTGGTGCTGCTGGCGATGCCCCACCACTCGGGGAATCTCTACGCCATCGAGAAGCTGCGCAGCCACGGCTTCAACGGCAAGATCGCCGCCATCGTCCGCTTCGAGGATGATATTGCCTCCTTGCAGGAGCAGGGGGTGGATGCGGTGTTCAACGTCTACAACGAAGCGGGCAGCGGCTTTGCCCGCCATGTGATCCGCCGCTTGCAGCCGCTTTGAGTCGTCGGCCAGCAGCCCTTGGCAAGGGAATGCGCATCGTTTAAGTTATGCACAACCTCGTTTAATAAAACGAACAAACGCGGGGCCGGGATGGCCCCGCTTTCATATCCCCATTGCCAGGGAGGCACCATGAAGACCCTTAACGACTGGATTTTGCTCGACCGCCACGAAGCGGCTCCCACCCCGCTGATGCCCGCCCCCGAGCGCATTAAAGCGGGCCACCCGGCGCAAACGGTGTGGAACCACTACTCCGACCCAAGCCAGCAGTTTCACGTGGGCTTCTGGGCTTGCGAGCCGGGCCGCTGGGCCATCCACTACACCGAGCACGAGTATTGCCAGCTGCTGGAGGGGGATGTGGTGATCCACGACAGTCAGGGCGGCCAGCTTGCCCTCAAACCCGGCGATCAATTCGTCATTCCCGCCGGCTTTGTCGGCGAGTGGGAGACCCTCACCCCCTGTCGCAAGGTCTATGTGATCTTCGAACCCGCCTCGACTTGACGTTCACGTCACCCGGCCCCAGCCCCACGACCAGCGCCACTACAGGTCCCTTATCCCGGTGATCCGCTTGACGCTTACGGCATGATTTTCTGCGGTTTTCCCGCTTGCAAAAGGTTTTTCCGCTAGGCATTGTGTCTGACGAGGAATGTAAATGGAATTTCGAGCCCGGACGTGGGGGGCTCATATAAAAATCAAGAGGATTACCGCCAATGTGTTCAATTTTCGGCATTCTGGACATCAAAACTGACCCGGCTCTATTGCGCAAATCGGCGCTGGAGATGTCCAAGCGACTTCGTCACCGCGGGCCTGACTGGTCCGGCGTCTACAGCTCCGACAAAGCGATTCTGGTGCACGAGCGCCTGGCCATCGTCGATCCGGGCAATGGCGCCCAGCCGCTCTACAACCCCGAGCGCACTCACGTATTGGCCGTCAACGGCGAGATCTACAACCACAAAGAGCTGGAGAAGAACCTCAAGGTCGACTTCCAGTTCCAGACCAAATCCGACTGTGAAGTGCTGCTGGCCCTCTACAAGGAGAAGGGCCCGGCGTTTCTCGACGATCTCAACGGCATCTTCGCCTTTATCCTCTATGACGCCGAACAGGATGCCTACCTGATTGGTCGTGACCACATGGGGATCATCCCCCTCTATACCGGTCGCGACGAACACGGCAACTTCTATGTCGCCTCCGAGATGAAGGCGCTGGTGCCGGTCTGCAAGAGCGTCGAAACCTTCCCGCCGGGACACTACCTGTGGAGCAAGGATGGCGAGCTTAAACAGTGGTACAAGCGCGACTGGATGGAGTACAGCGCGGTCGAGCACAACGTCAGCGACAAGGCCGAGCTGAAAGCCGCGCTGGAAGCGGCGGTCAAACGCCAGCTGATGTGCGACGTGCCTTATGGCGTGCTGCTCTCCGGCGGGCTGGATTCGTCCGTCATCTCCGCCATCACCAAGATCTACGCCGCCCGTCGGGTGGAAGACGATGGCAAGAGCGAAGCCTGGTGGCCGCAACTGCACTCCTTCGCCGTCGGTCTGGAAGGGTCGCCGGATCTCGCCGCCGCCCGCAAGGTGGCTGATCACCTCGGCACCATCCACCACCAGATCCACTTCACCGTGCAGGAGGGTCTGGATGCCCTGCGCGACGTCATCTATCACCTCGAGACCTATGACGTCACCACCATCCGCGCCTCCACGCCGATGTATCTGATGGCCCGCTACATCAAGGCGATGGGGATCAAGATGGTGCTCTCCGGCGAAGGCTCCGACGAGCTGTTCGGCGGCTACCTCTACTTCCACAAGGCACCCAACGCCAAAGAATTCCACGAAGAGAACGTGCGCAAGCTCGCCTCCTTGCACCTCTATGACTGCCTGCGCGCCAACAAATCGATGGCCGCCTGGGGCGTGGAAGGTCGTGTGCCCTTCCTCGACAAGGAGTTCATGGACGTGGCGATGCGCCTGCAACCTGCCGACAAGATGTGTGGCAAGGGCAAGATCGAGAAGCACATCCTGCGCGAAGCGTTCGAGGATCTGCTGCCCCACGAAGTGGCATGGCGCCAGAAGGAGCAGTTCTCCGACGGCGTAGGCTATTCGTGGATCGACAGCCTGAAAGCCATGGTGGAACAGGAAGTGACGGATCAGATGTTCGAGGCGGCCGCATTCCGCTTCCCCATCAACACCCCGCTCACCAAGGAGGCCTACTTCTACCGCGCCATCTTCGACGAGCACTTCCCGCTGGAAGCCGCCGCCCGCACCGTGCCCTACGGCAAGTCGGTCGCCTGCTCCACCCCCACCGCGCTGGAGTGGGATGCCAAGTTCAAGGAGATGGCCGACCCGTCAGGCCGCGCCGTGATGGACGTGCACCAGCAAGGCTACTAAGCCCGAACGGGTTCACCCGGCCGGATAACGCCAGATAGCAAAAAGCCCTTCACCACGGTGAAGGGCTTTTTCATGTCCCCGCGGTCACGCCTGCCAAATCACATCAGACCATCGCAGATAGTTGATTTTTCATAAATATTTAATTTTTTTACCGAGTGACCATGCATTGACAGGGAGCGCGTCGATTGACTATGCCTGAAGGGTGATCAACAGGATCACCACGATGACAACAAGGATCGGGAGGGGGCATGGACGCTAACACTCTATCAAGGATCGGCCTGCTGGCAGCACTGCTCGTCAGCCCGGCTGCGATGGCCAATGACAATATCGTGGTGCTGCAACTTGGCAACGCCTTCAGCAATGAAAAGCTCGACATAAAAATTGCCGATGCCAAGTTCCACCATATGTTTTGGCGTTGGGGAGACTCAGGCTGCCAATTTGGGCTGGGGGTGCGTGGCGGTACGCTCAAGGTAGAAGATGAAGAGACCGCCAGACTGGGGGGCGGCGCCCGTATCGAATGCCAATGGGGTAACTGGGTGACCTGGCTCCCCGGCGAAATGGTCTGGCTCGATCAGTACCAATTTGGCACTCGCGGCCACGGCTACAAGGATTACGGCGGCCCCTTCCAGTTCGCCCTGGGTATCGGCCTCGGTTACGCCATCACCAAGAATTGGCTGATCGGCTATCAGTATGAGCACATGTCCAACGCCTATATGTATGACAAGAACCCGGGGCTCGACAGCCATACCCTCCATATCGAGTACCGGTTCTGATTACAGGCTTATACCTTGGTCTGCAGACTACGCAGCGGAATACAGGTGTGCATGGTCCAAAACGACCAGACGATAACATCGTTCACCAACGGCGATGGCACCCAGAAGAAGAATATCGACGTGCAGCTAGAAGAAACGCAGGAGTGATAACTGGATCCGAGAATGGCCCCACAATGTGGGGCCATTCTCATTTCTGTCTGACAGCACACCGA
>OEQO01000257.1_pt1 | contig 12285 bp, 15 predicted proteins | sample 1539751 | NCBI WGS metagenome assembly OEQO01 (sample SAMEA3891237, study PRJEB23780) | metagenome | biome: terrestrial biome; feature: animal house; material: water of meat washing | place: Italy | collected 2015-05-12 | reverse complement strand
GCAAGGGAGCGCTCACCCCGGCGGTGTTGGCGGACGAGCCCTGGGTCACCTGCCCGCGCCACGACTCCCACCTGCGGCTGATCGCCATCCTCGGCAATCAGGCGCCGCTCTATCCACGGCGGGCGGGCTCGCTGCGACTGGGGGCGGCTATGGGGGGCGCCGGGGCGGGGATTGCCTGGTTGCCCCGTTCGCTTTGTCCGCCCGGCTGTACCGTCGCCGAGCTGGCGGCCTCTTCCTTCAAGCGGCGGGTGGGGCTCTGCTACGCCCCCGATGCGCTGCGCTCGGCAGCGGTGACTGCCCTGCTGGAGCAGGTGCGTGGGATGCAGCTCCCCGCCTGATGTCGGGATAAAAATGTCGGCATAAAAAAGGGCCATCCGGTTGGGATGGCCCTGTTGCAGGCAACGATGCTGCTTGGCTAGAGCGACGCCCACCAGAGCCGCAGCTGCAAGCCCCACTTCGAGCTCCAGCCGGTGGTGCTGCTCACCAGCTTGCCATCCTTGATGACGAGGAAAGTCGGGGTGACCCCCACCTGCCACTTGGCGGCCAGCGCTCCCGACTCGTCGTTGTGGGTCGGGAAGGTGAGCCCCTTCTTGCTCATCCCCTTGCCTAACTGCTCCGAATTGCCGGAGCGCAGCGCCACCGTCAGCACGTTTTCCCCCTCTTGCCAGAGCTGCTGCACGGTCGGGGTAGTGAAACGGCAGACGCCGCACCAGCTGGCCCAGTAGTAGACCAGCAGCGGCTTGCCCTGACTTAAGGTAGCGAGATCCGTGCTGCTGCCATCCTGCAGGGTGACGGGGGCGCTCATCGCCCCCTCTGGCAGGGTCGGGCTGCGCCACAGATCCAGCAGGGTCGAGATGACCAGCGCCATCAGCAGCAGCCAGAGCGCCTCCTTGCCCCAGCGTCGCCAGCGGGGTTGAGGATTGATTGTTGTCATCCCTTACCCCAGCTTGGCCAGTTCGGCCTGCACCAGTTGCTCCAGCTCCTCATAGGGGATGGCGCCCGGCACCAGCTGGTTGCCGATAAGCGTCGCCGGTGTGCCCTGTACCCCCAGAATGGTGCCGATGCGCAGGCTGTTGCGCAGCTCCTCGGTCGCCTTGCCCTCCGGTTTGAGCGCCACATTGCCGGTGGCTGCCAGCGCCTTGTTGATATCCGCCTCGGTCAGCATCCCCTGCTTGCTCATCAGCTTGTCGTGCAGGGTGAGGAAGCGGGCGGGATCCTGCTGCCACAGGGTCAGGCTGTATTGGGCCGCCTTGGCGGAGGTCTGCCCCTTGAACGGCAGCAGCTTGATCACCAGCCCCAGATCGTCCGGATAGGCCTTGAGCAGCTTGGTCAGCTGGGGATCGAACTGCTTGCAGTAGGGGCAGTTGTAGTCGGTGAACAGCACCAGCGTCAGCTTGGGGTTTTTGGCGCCGAGGCGCGGGCTGGTGGCGCTGTTGAACAGCACATCCTTGTTGCCCTTGATGAAGTTGCCAAGCTGCGCCTGCTGGGCGGCCGCGTTCTGCTTTTCCCAGGATTCGGCCGCCTCGTCGAGGATCTTGGGGTTGGCGATCAGGGTCTCGCGGATCAGCTCCTTGATGCGCGCCTCCTGCTCAGCAGTGAAGGGGGCGGCGTGCAGAGCCGGGGTTAGCAGGGCTGCACAGAAAGAGGCCAACAGGGGCAGGGCGCTCAGGGTTGATTTCATTTGGTGTCTCCTTGAGAAGTGGCAATGCCTGCTTGCGCCAGGGTGGCAAGCAGGGTCGGGCGGTCCAGCAGGGGCGAGAGGATCTCGCCACCTTGCAGGCTGGGCCCGTAGATCTGGTTGAAGGGAATGGCCACGCTACCGCGTTGGCGCAAGAAGTCGGCGATGCTGGCAGAGGGGCGGCTCCAGTCCCCACGCAGGGCCACCACATCGGGGGCGCTCAGCGCGTTTTGTACGTCATCTCGCAGCAGTACGTTGAATTTGTTGGCTTTACAGGTAATGCACCAGTCGGCGGTGACATCGACAAAGACCCGCTTGTTCTGGGCCAGCGCATCCTGGATGGCTTGCTCCGTGAGCGGCTGCCAGTTGACGGTATCTCGCTGGGGCTTTCCTTCCATCGTAAAGGCGCCGCCCAGCAGCAGGGCCCCGCCCAGTAAACAGCCCAGCGCCAACCCCAGGGTCACGCCCCGAATGCCATGGCGCCACACGACGGCCAGCAGCAGGGCGGCCAGCATCAGCGCCATCAGGATCAGCATCCAGAATTGACCGACATGGTTGCCGAGCAGGCTGAGCAGCCAGAGGCTGGATCCCAGCATCATCAGGCCGAGCAGCATGCGCAGTCGCCCCATCCAGCGACCCGGCTTCGGCAGCCAGAGCGCAAGACGGGGGAAGGCGGCGATCAGCAGCCAGGGCAGGCTCATGCCGAGGCCAAGCGCGGTGAAGATAAGCCACAGCTGACCGAGTGGCGCTGCCAGCGCAAAGGCGACCGCGGTGCCAAGGAAGGGGGCGGAGCAGGGGGTGGCGAGCAGGGTAGCGAAACTCCCCTGCAGGAAGTGGCCGCCGAGGCCGTTGCCGCCGCTGGTGGCGAGGCGGGTGCTGAGATTGCTGGGCAGCCGGATCTCGAACAGCCCCAGCAGGTTGGCGCAGAACAGCGCCGTCACCACCACCATAAAGCCGATAAACCAGATGCTCTGGAACTGGATGCCCCAACCGACAGCGCCTTGCGTGGCGCGCAGCAGGGTGCTCATGGCCGCCAGTATCCAGAAGGAGGCGATGATCCCGGCGCTGGCGGCGAGGAACTGCTTGCGCACCGTTCCCTGTTCACGCTCCTGATGTTGCAACACAGTTCCCAGTTTTAGTGCCAGCACCGGCAGCACGCAGGGCATCAGATTGAGGATCAGGCCACCCAACAGGGCGGCGCCCAGCAGCCAGAGCAGCGAGTGGCCCTGACTCGGCAGGGTCAGCGGGTCACCTATCTTGAGTTCGCTCTGCCAAGCCTGTTCACCGTTGGCCAGTACCAAGCCGAGTGGCTGGTTACGGATGTCGGGCGCATCGCCCTGCCAGCCATCGCTGACCGGAATGCGGGCGATCAGGGTGTTGTCTTGCACCTCCAGCTCGGGTTTGCCAAATTCGGCGCCCTCCAGCCGCTGGAGGAAAATCTGCGGATCCTGCCAGCCCTGCGGGTTGTCGGCAGTCAGCTGCAGCTGGTTTTGCTGATAACCCGCTTTGAGGATGACGGTCTCCGGCATGGCTTGTGGCAGCTTGCTCATCGCCTGGGCGTAGGCAAAGTCGAACCCTTCCGGCGCAGTGCCATCCAGCGCCAGGGTGAAGGGGTAGTCAGTCAGGATGCAGACATTGCTACAGGTTGAAAGGCGCAGGGTGCCCGTCAGCGCCTCGCGGCGGCTGTGGGCAAGCGTGATGGGGAGGCTGACGGTCTTCTGATAGCCCTGGGTCGAGATGCCGCTGACCTCAAACCGCTCCGGTACGGGCCAATGCCACTGCTGCGCAGCTTGCGGGTCATCCCAGAGTATTTCAGGGGCAATGCCGCCTTCCCCCGGGTTCTGCCAATAGGTTTTCCAGCCGGATTCGAGCGCCAGGCTGAGCAGCACGCGCGTTTGGGCGGGATCACGGGCGTCGGCTTGCAGCCGCACTTTTGCGTGATCGTTCCGGGGACTGGCAAGCCAGCCGGTGTCGCTGGCCAATCCCATGGATTGCCACAGCAGACCGCCCATCAACAGGGCAGTCTTGATGATGTTTGACATTTTTCTGTCTCTTGAAAATGGAAGTTAGGGTGGTGTAAACCGCGGCTAACTCATTCTCGCCAGACACAGAGAGTAAGATGCAGTCGCCGTTCAGGCGGAGATATGTTCCGAGGTGGGGGCAACGCGGGTGAGCGGCGCGACAGCGGCGCCAGCAGGGCAATCACGAAGGCGATGGCAAAGAAGATCTGTTCAACGCAGAGCAGGGTAGCGGCGCTCAGCCACTTGCCATTGAGCTGGCAACTGGTGGGCTGCGGGCTGGCCGGTTTGGCATCCTCTTGATCCGCCGCGGCGCTTGGCACAGGCAGTGCCTGACAGCTGAGGGCCTGATCGAGTTGGGCCAGCCGGGCCAGCGGCTGGGCCGCACAGTTGAGCACCAGAATGCAGACCAGCAGCAGGAGTCTTGTCGCCACGCGTTGTCGCAAAATCATGCTCGCCCTACCCTGTTGAATGGTGCATATCCTATCGATCAATAATGTCAGGGGCAAGTCAGCGGGATTCGATAAGACCATATGTGCGATGCGGGGTGGTCAGTTCTGTCTGGCGAACGCTTGTTCGCTAAAAGGGGGATCAGTATACTGCGCCGAGTTAAAACTCGAGGTGTTCGATGCTCAAAATTGCCCGTGTGCTGCTGCTTGGTCTGCTGCTCATTTTCTGGTTCCTGTTCGGCCTGCTGCTCTGTCTGGTTCGTCCGCGCCATCCCAACAACGTCTATGTCTTCGCCCGCATGTATCACGCGGTCTGCCCGCTGATCGGGCTGCGAGTCAAGGTGACGGTGGCCGACGAGGTCAAATCGGTCGGCCCGGCGGTCTACGTCTGCAACCACCAGAGCAACTTCGACATCTTCACCGTGACCGGTGCGGTGCAGCCCGGTGTGGTGGCGGTAGGCAAGAAGAGCCTGCTCTGGCTGCCGCTGTTCGGCCTTATCTTCTGGCTCTCCGGCAACGTGCTGATCGACCGCTCCAACCGCTCCCGAGCCATCGGCACCATCGGTCAGGTAGTGGATCGCATCAAGAATCGCGGCACCTCCATCTGGATGTTCCCGGAAGGGACCCGCTCCAAGGGACGCGGCCTGCTGCCGTTCAAGGCGGGCGCTTTCCACACTGCGGTACAGGCTGAAGTGCCCGTGGTGCCCATCGTCTGCTCCAGCTACTTCGGTCAGGTCGACCTCAATCGCTGGGACAACGGCGAAGTGCTGGTGGAGGTGATGGCGCCGGTCTGCAGCAAGGAGCACGGTGCCAGCGGCATTCGCGATCTCTCCGACACCTGCCGTGCCCGGATGGAGGCCAAGCTGGCCGAACTGGACAGCAAGCTGGGCCACAGCCACGCCGCCTGATAGATAGCGCAGATGAATCGACAAGGGAGCCACCGGCTCCCTTTTTTGTTGGTGAAAATCACCAACTGGTTGGCTATTCTCACCAACAACCCCTTCTTGAATTTCCTCAGTAAATTCCCATCTATATGTAAAACAACAATAATTTTTCTTGGCACGGCTCTTGTAATGCAATGGGAAGAGATAGCCATCCCATCAACAAGGAGCCAGACCATGAGCGTATTCAGCCGCCTGACCGACGTGATTAATGCCAACCTGCACAGCCTGCTCGACAAGAGTGAAGAGCCGGAAAAGATGCTGCGCCTGATGATCGAAGAGATGGAGCAGGTGCAGGTCGAGATGCGTACCCAGGCCGCCCGCGTGATTGCCGAACAGAAACAGCTGGAGCGTCACCAGCAGGCGTTGCAGGCGCAGATCCTGGAGTGGTCGGCCAAGGCCGAGCTCGCCATCCAGAAAGGGCGTGAGGATCTGGCCCGTGCCGCCCTCACCGAGAAGCTGGCGGAGGTCAAAAAATGTGAACAGCTGGAGCAGGACAAGGCCCGGGTGGCCGAGGTGCTGGCCCAGCTCACCGCCGACAGCGAGCGACTGGCGGCCAAGCTGACCGAGGCGCGCGAGAAGCAGAAACTGCTGACCCTGCGCGAGCAGACGGCCCACAGCCGCATTCGTGCCCGCGCCCAGGTAGACAACCAGCGCATGCATGAGCTGATGGCGCGCTTTGACGGTTTTCAGGGCCGGGTCGATCAGCTGGAAGCCCAGCTGGAGGCGGCCACACTGGGGCAGAATCCCTCGCTGGAGGCCCAGTTCCGCGAGCTGGAGCTCAATGACGAGATCGAGCGCGAGCTGGCTCGCCTCAAAGGCCAGAAGGCGGAGGTGTAATCATGAGCCCCTGGCCCAAGGATCTGGTGCATCGCAAGCTGACCGGGGTCTGCGCCGGTATTGCCAGGCGGTTGGGGGTCTCCAGAGTCACGGTGCGGGTGGTGGCACTGCTCGCCCTGATCCTGATGCCGCCGCTGGCACTGGCCGCCTATCTGCTGGCGGTGCTGGTGATGCCGCCCCGTTATGAATTGAAGCGCTGGCTGGATTGACCGAAGGGTTGACCAGCCGGCAGACAAGGTACTGATAAGGAGCAAGTTATGCTGGAATTTTTCATCTTGCTGGTGGTGCTGCTGGTCATGGCACTGACCGGTTTTACCCTGGTAGCCATGTTGCTGGTGAGCGGCCTGTTTGTGCTGCTTGGGGCGCTGGGCGGCATGCTTGCTCTGATCATCAAGCTGGCCCCCTGGTTGCTGCTGGTGCTGGCGGTTTGCTGGCTGATCAGCAACCGCAGCAAGCGTTCCAATACCTACCTCTAACCCGCCTGAGGTTGTGCAAGACGTTGTGTGATGCTCCCTGATTTCCCCTTTCCGGCCACTCATCGAGTGGCCTTTTTTTGCCTGTCATCCTCAAGGCCGGGTGGCTGCGGGTAACCATTGCGGGCTCCAGCTCTGCCAGAGCGCAGGGTGCAGGATCAGCTGCTCCTTGAAGGATTTTGGCTGCTGCTTGAGGCGATATTCGATGCGCAGGGCCGCCCCCTTCTCACCGACTTCCTGCTGCCACGCCAGCGTCAGCGGCCCCTTGCCGCGCAGGGCGCGAGCGCCCTTGCCACTCTGGTGCTGGCGCAGGCGGCGCAGCGGATCCGTGCTGATCCCGGTATAGAGCAGGCCGGTGGCGGTGCGCACCATATAGACAGACCAGCGGGAAGGCTCGGGCGGTTGCGGCGCGGGTGTGATTGTCGCGGACTCTCTCATTCAACGTCTCTGTGCCAAACTCAAAGCAGCTCAAGGAGGTGCGATGAGAGTCTGGTTCTGGTTGTGGTTACTGTTGTCGGTCCCGGCTCTGGGGGAGACGATCCGTCTCTACGATTACCATCAGCATCCGCCCTTCAATACCGGTGGAGAGGCTGGGTTGAGCCACGAGCTGGTCAAGTATCTCAATGAAAAGCTGGGGGGGGAACCCAGGATCGAGCTCTGGCTGGTCAATCGCGCCCGGCTGGCGCTGGAGATGTCGGATCCCGACTTCGACGGTCTGGTGGTCTGGGTCAATCCCGCCTGGGTGGGGGATCCCCAACGCGAGCGCTATCTCTGGACCTTTCCGGTGATGCGCGACACCAACGAGCTGATCTCGAGCATCGACAAGCCGATCACCTATCGCGGGCCAGATTCCCTCAAGGGGCTGGTGTTTGGCGGGGTGGAGGGCTATCGCTACCAAGGGATCGATGAGGCGGCCGCCGGGGGGGAGCTGGTGCGCCACGATGCCAAGAAGGTGAAGATCAATCTGGATCTGCTGGTGCGCGGGCGCATCGATGTGACTCTGGTGCCCGGGTCGGCCCTCGCGTTTTTCACCCATGTCCCGGCCTATGAGGGCAAGCTGTTTGTCTCGCCCTTTCCCCAATCCAGCTATACCCGCCATATTCTGGTGCCCAGATCTCGTGCCGATCTCCATGCTCGTCTCAACGATATCGCCGAGCAGATGGACCGGGATCCCCGCTGGCACCAGGTACTGGAGTCCTATCGCGGTACGCCCTGAGGGCGGCGCTTGAGCCGGTGCAGCGGTAGCAGGCTCACCAGCAAGCCCGACCAGACGAAGGCGAAGCCGACCGTCTTGATGGGATCCGGCGCCTCACCAAACCAGTAGATGGCGAGCAGGAAGGCGAGGCTGGGCTCGATATATTGCAGCAGCCCCACCGTGCTCATCCGGGTTCTTGCCACCGCGTAGCAGAACAGCCCCACCGGCAGCAGGGTGGCGGGGGCACTGCCCATCAGCAGCAGCTTGTCGGCCAGATCCCCGTTCACGAATGCCCCTTCCCCGTGCCACGCCAGCGTGCCGATGATGATCAGCGCGACGGGCAGTTGCACCATGGCTTCCAGATAGAGGCTGGTGCCGGTGTCGTAGTGGATCTTCTTCTTGATAAGGCCGTAGCAGGCGAAGTTGGCCCCCATGATGAGGGAGAACCAGGGGAGCTGGCCGTAGCAGAACAGCATGTAGGCGAGCCCCGCCAGCGCCAGGGCGACCGCCAGATGCTTTTGCGGGGTGAGTCGCTCTTTGAGGAAGATGACGGCGAATACGATATTGAACAGCGGGGTCATAAAGAAGGCGAGGCTGGTGGTCAGCACCTGTCCGGTGGTGAGGCACCAGGTGAACATGCACCAGCTGATGGACATCACGGGGCCCGCCAGCAGAATGAGGCCGAGCTGGCGCGGCTCGCTGCGCAGTTGTGCCCACGGCACCTTGTGGCCAAGCAGCAGAAACAGGACGCCCAGCAGCACCACAGACCAGAGCACCCGGTGGGAGATCAGCTCCCACATGTTGACCTCGGGCATGAATTGATAATAGAGCGGCAGCATCCCCCACAGGATGAAGGAGAGGGTCGCGGTGCCGGTACCTAGCCAGTTTTTCATTATTGTCCGTTTATTAAATTAAACACCCATGGCGATAGTAGGGGGCGCGCCTTGTTTCCACAAGAGGGAAAACAGGGAAATGCTGGTACTATCAACATCATGCAGCAAATCGATAAGTTGTTTGAGCAAATCAGGGCCTGCCGTCTGTGCGAGGCTCATCTGCCGCTGGGGCCTCGTCCGGTGATCCGCGGGGCCGAGAGTGCCCGCTTGCTGATCATCGGTCAGGCGCCCGGCACCCGGGTGCATGCCAGCGGTATCCCGTGGGATGACCCCTCCGGTGACAGGCTGCGCCAGTGGCTCGGGGTCGATAAAACCACCTTCTACGACGAATCCCGCATCGCCATCATGCCGATGGGGCTCTGCTATCCCGGCAGGGGAAAATCCGGCGATCTGCCGCCCAGACCCGAGTGCGCGCCCACCTGGCACGACAAGGTATTGATGCTGTTGCCCAATATCGAGCTGACCCTGCTGATCGGCCAGTATGCGCAAGCCTACTACCTGCGGGGGGCGGCCAGGGGGTCGCTCACCGAAACGGTGCGCAGCTGGGCCGACTATGGCCCCGGCTGGCTGCCGTTGCCGCACCCTTCACCGCGCAATACCCTCTGGCTCAGGAAGAATCCCTGGTTCGAGGATGAGATCGTCCCCCATCTGCAGCAAAGGGTCGCCCCTTTGCTGGAACGACCCTGAGCGGTTAAACAGCCGGTTCGGCCAGCGGTTTGGGTTTGCTGCGGGCCATGGCGACCAGCGGCAAGATGATGCAGAGGCACCCCAGCAGCAGCGGCAGGCCCGGCTGCTCATCGAACAGCCACACCCCGATGGCCACCGCCATCAGCAGACCGGTGTACTCCGCCGAGGCGATCTTGCTCGCCTCCGCCTTGCGATAGGCCACCACGCACAAGCCTGCATAGACCATGATCAGCGCCGAAGAGCCGAAGGCGGGCCACCACATCTGCCACTGCCAGTCGCCCCCTTCCCACAATGCCAGCGCCAGAATGAAGGGCATGCTCAGCACGTTGGTGAAAAACAGGGTCTGGGCGATGGGCTGCTTGAGCGGGATCCGCTTGATCAGCAGGTTGTTGAGCGCCATCGACAGCGCCACCCCGAGTGCCGCCAGCGCGGCCCAGTTCACCTCGGTCGGGCGCAGCACGATCAGTACCCCGATAAAGCCGATCAGCGCGGTCAGCACCTTCTGGCGCGAGATCGCTTCCCCCGCCATCCACACCGCCAGCGGCACCATCATCAGCGGCGCGGCATAGAACAAGGCATTGGCGGTGGCGAGCGGCAAGCGGGTGAGGGCCACCACCATCAGGCAGACGCCGACCGCCCAGATATGGGCCCGCAGCAGGTGCCACTTGATGGCCACCGGCGGGTTGCGGCGCCATGACCAGAGCAGCCAGGGCATCAGCAGAAGGGCGGCCGAGAGCTGGCGGAAAAAGACAAACTGGAAGATGGGCTGATCCGGCTCCAGTACCTTGACCAGTGCATCGGAAAAGACCGCCACCATGTTGCCCAGCACCAGATAAAGGATGCCGATCCCTACTGCATTCATACCACCTCCCACTTCAGATGAGGGGAGGGTAGCGTGCCGGTTGATATCCAGTAAAATGATAAAAAATGACCACTCATGAGATATTTAGATAATGAAGCTTCCTCCCCTGCGTGCGGTGCAATATTTCGAGGTGGTGGCCCGGCTGCTCAGCTTCTCCCGCGCCGCTCTGGAACTGAACGTCAGCCAGAGTGCGGTCAGCCACCAGATCCGCCTGCTGGAGGATTTTCTGGGTGAGCGCTTGCTGCTGCGTCAGGGGCGGCTGCTCTCGCTGACGCCACAAGGGGAGAGTTACTTCGAGGGGATTGCCGCCGGGCTCAGCCAGATTGCCCAGAGCAGCGAGCAACTGCGCGGTGGTGGCGAGATGCGAGTCCGGCTCGCGGTCTACAGCTCGTTTGCGGTGAAGTGGCTGATCCCGCGGTTGGCCGGATTGCGCCAGCTCTACCCCGAGCTGGATTTGAGTCTGGAGATGGTGGCGGAAGACCCCGAACTCTCCGATAGGGTGGCGGACTGCTTTATCACCGTCTCACCCCACGGGCGTGGTTACTGTCACGATCTTATCTATCAGGAGCGGCTCTTTCCGGTCTGCAGTCGCCGCCTGTTGCAGCAGGTCAGCGGGGAGTGGCCTGAGGCCATCTGGCAGTTGCCGTTGCTGTCGGTGCAGTCCATCTACAAGGCGCGGGGGGAGGATTGGCAGCGCTGGGCCAAGGCGGGTGGGCTGGTTATTCCGGACGAGGCGCGGATGCACCACTTCAGCCATGTGCTGCTGGCGATGGAGGCGGCGGCCTGGGATCAGGGGGTGGCGTTCGTGAATGACTACATGCTGCGGCCCGATGATCCCCAGCTGGTGGCCTTGCCGGTACACCAGCTGGAGACGGGGGATGCCTTCTACTTTACCTGCAAGCGCTCGCGGGCCCATGAGCCCGCCATCAGCCGGTTGCGCCAGTGGCTGATGATGGAGACACGCCAGAGCATGCCGCTCTAGCCTGCACCGTTACGCTCTCTTGAACTGGCTCAGCACAAACAGGCTGGTGGCGCAGACGACGACCGAAGGCCCTGCCGGAGTATCCTGATACCAGGAGAGGGTCAATCCACCCAGCACGGCGAGGCAGCCGATCAGCGCGGCAAAGCCGGCCATCTGCTCCGGCGTCTGGCTGAAGCGGCGGGCGGTGGCGGCGGGGATGATCAGCAGGGAGGTGATGATCAGCGCCCCGACAAACTTCATCGCCACGGCGATCACCAGCCCGATCAGCAGCATCAGCACGCAGCGCAGCACATCGACCCGGATCCCCTCTACCCGCGCCAGCTCTTCCGAGATGGTCATGGAGAGCAGGGGATCCCACAGTCGCCACAGGGTGAGCAGCACCAGCGCGCCACCGCCGTAGATCCAGAGCAGATCCATCGGTTGTACCGAGAGCAGGTCGCCAAACAGGTAGGCCATCAGATCCACCCGCACGTTATCCATAAAACTCAAGGTAACCAGACCGAGGGACAGGGCGCTGTGGGCCAGAATGCCGAGCAGGGTATCGGTGGCCACCTGCTGGTTGCGACTCATGATCACCAGCAGCATCGCCATGGCGAGGCAGCAGACCACCACCGCCAGGGTGAGATCGACCTGCAGCAGGATGCCCAGCGCGATGCCGAACAGACAGGCATGGGAGAGGGTGTCGCCAAAATAGGCCATCTTGCGCCATACCACGAAGCTGCCGAGGGGGCCGGCCAGCAGGGCGATGCCGAGACCGGCCGCGAGGGCGTATAACAGAAAGCTGTCCACTTGAATGTCCTGTTGCTTGCGCTATTTGCTGTGAGCGTTGTTGCGAGAAGGCAGGCGGATGACGGGGGCCTGCGGTTCATGATGATGGTGTTCGCCGTCGCAGTGGTGATGGTGGGTATAGACCGCCAGCACCTCCTGCTCCGGTCGCCCGAACAGACGGGCAAATTCGGGGTGGCGGGCCACGCTTTCCGGCTCGCCATGACAGCAGACGTGGCGATTGAGGCAGATCACCTCGTGGGTGCTGGCCATCACCAGATGCAGGTCGTGGGAGACCATCAGCACGGCGCAATTGAACTCGGCGGCGAGCTGGCCGATCAGGGCATAGAGCTCGATCTGGCCGGTGATATCGACCCCTTGTACCGGTTCGTCCAGCACCAGCAGCTCGGGCTTGACCAGCAGGGCGCGGGCCAGCAGCACACGCTGCATCTCACCACCCGAGAGCTTCTGCATCCGGTTTTCCAGCAATCCCTCAGCGCCC
>OEQO01000255.1_pt1 | contig 12299 bp, 2 predicted proteins | sample 1539751 | NCBI WGS metagenome assembly OEQO01 (sample SAMEA3891237, study PRJEB23780) | metagenome | biome: terrestrial biome; feature: animal house; material: water of meat washing | place: Italy | collected 2015-05-12 | reverse complement strand
TCTATGATAGTTTGTGGTACAGAAATATCGATTTCTAAACTTGTATCCTCTGCCCATCTAGCAATTGTTTTTTTAACACTAGGAGATAACAACTCCCAACTATCAGATTCTCCACCCCAATTCAAAATTAGTTTCTTAGCACCTAATGATACATGGTGTTCAATGCACTCTTTCAAGCTATATGGCCAATATTGTGCACCAGAGAAGAATGACAATTCTTCAGTAGAAATAAAGTTTTTATAGTTTGCACCTAACCACTTTTTAGCATCATGACGATTTAACAAGCTGTAATGATGTCGTGACTGTGAATCCAAAAGACAATGAGCACAAACAGACTCACAATATTTCGGACATTCAAGTTCATCGACTATACTAGATAATAACGACTCAATGTGACGAGGGGCTGAACTCGAAAATCCTGCTCCACCACTAATGACGTCATACACCTGAATAGCTGTAATCTGATGATTACCATCTAATAATATTGGACGCTTACCATATCCCAATTCATTAGCTGATATACCTAACTTTTTCGCTAATGCTTTTCTGAAAGCCACAGCCAAAGTAAATGCTATACTTTCATTTTCTTTACTATCTGTAAGATATTCATTACGTTCAGGGTGATGTAACACCAATTCAAAGATATCTGTAGTCATATAGCTACCTAGATGTAAATCTTTGATTAAACGCTCACTGCCTTCACAGAACTTTCTTTGCCCATTTTCTCGATCATGTTTAGATGGTTTTAATGGATAATGTTTCTGCTCTGGTGAAAGAGACAATGGAAATTTTTCCTTTTCCTTTTGGGATTCTGCTCGACCACATTCAAGGCACACAGCATAACCATGCCCATATAAACCTGAACTATAATTAAATACATGCCCCGATGTATCGGCAACCATAAATCCTAAGGCACTATTCGGCAAACTTAATCTTGCCCCCTTACCAGCAATCCAAGGGGTTTGGACAGGTATGAAGGTTTGTGTTGTTACATCGTTACTAGGTTCTTCATAAAAATCATGAACGAAACCAGTTGGCTGCAGAACTTTACGTTGCTCATTTATGCGAATTTTTTCACCGCAACTTGGATTATCACAGTAAACATTATTAATATCGACTGCACTATCTGTATTAAATCCATTTTGACCGCAATGTACACAGCGCCATGCCAAATCAAATTTCTGTGCTTCTTTTGCATCAGAACTATGAATATTATGCCAAGCTAATGATATCCCTTTGGATTTAAAAACCCTTCCATCCAATACAATTTCTGAACCCGGCGCATATTCTCGAATAGCGACAGCTAAATTTCGACTTGGCATATCACGTAATAAAGACACATTATCTTCTCTAGACTTTCGTTGCTTTTCAGCATCTCTATCTTGCTTTTGACGTATGTAGTCAATGACATTAGTCGTTTCAAATGATGCAATATCAGTTGGGAAGCCATACCCTGGTAGAAAGCATTTAGCAGCAAGTTCTCTTAATAAATATTCATCACTGAGTCTACGCATTTCAATACTTAATCTATAAGCGTAAGCACTACCTTTCACTGCCTCACTCATCTGTGTTTCTAGTCGCAGGTATTCTCTTAACCATTGATCACGCATTTCAGTGATTTTTTGGATAGTGTTCCCTAAAATACTTTCAACGGAATCAAAAGATAAATCGGTACCTTTGATTAATTTTTCTAGCGCATAAGAATATGTATAAATATTGGCTTTTAACCAATTAATAAATCGATTGCAAACAGAAATATCTTCGTCACCATTTGCTAAATAAAACCACTTCAAATTTAATTTAGTTTTTTCAGCATCTGTATTTCCAATCTCATTTTTTAAAAAGAATGAGAGATACATGGAATTGACGTGTCTTTGGATCAATCTCTTGGAGTTTAAAGCGACATAAGGTGCCGGGATACTGGTTTCAAAAGCCCACTTTGGATTATGAAACACTTGTTGATCATGTGGATTCGACTTACAGATTGTGTAAGAAAGTGCTCTTGATTCTTTACTACGACCAGCACGTCCCGCACGTTGTAGATAATTTGCAGGATGCGGTGGTACGTTATTCATCACCACTGCTGAAATACCGCCGATATCAACCCCCATTTCCATAGTGGTTGAACAGTTCATTACATTAACTTCGCCTGTTTTAAATCGCTTTTCGTAATCTTGTAATCGCTCACTTGCTTGCTGTGCTGAATGTTCTGCAACTCGATAGTACATACCACCTTCAACAATTCGATCACAAAGATCATTCCACAAATTTAAAGAGCGCAGCTCCTTAATTATCTCATCATTAGCAATTAAGTCACGGATGTATTGAACGTTATTATGGTGGTCTTTATTGGAACTAAACACCTTCAAATTCGGCATTTTAATCTTTTGACAAATGAAAGCCTCTTTACTCTTTGGAATACCCGTCGGTAGATATGGCGTGATACCTTTGAAAGTCGTATCTATTATTCTGTGCGTAACTGGGCAAATAAATACATGTTCGTTCAAAGAAAAATTGAACTTTTGTGGTCTAATGAAAAATTGACCATTATCACTTTCTAAAATAGCTGTATCTTGGGTCAAAACTTTCCACGCACATTTTAGCCATTCATCAACGATATCTATATCAATTGGAGCACTTAAATCTAATTGCCCACCTAATGCTAATAGTTTCACTAAACGATTATTCTTTCGCTTAGATGCCAACGGCCATTGTTTACTAATTTTATCTTCTGTAAATTTTGAATCGGGTCCAAACAATCGTTTAGTAACAATTTTTCTCCCCATCCAATTTGAAATACTTCTATCTATATGAATGTAGTAATACTCTCGCACATAGAAATCTAGAACGACTTTTAAAAAGTCCTTCCAATCTTGTAAGTTAAGGCCTTTTGATTCCCAATATAAAGGAACACTTGTAACTTTTTCTAAACCACTATAACCAACTTTTACTAACCCCAACGTTTCAGTACTATTTCGATTACGGGGACGTCGACTAAATTCACTCAACAATAACATTGAGATCAATCTATGTGGTCCTTCTGTTTGATCTCCAAATACTTCCGGAGAGTAATACTTCATTGCATTCAGTATTGAAAAGTTAAAATCGGATAAAGCTGTGAGCTTCTCGATCATCTCTTTCCATGAAATCGAACTTTCGTCTGAGCTGTCTAATTTCAATAGCTCCTGTTGAAGCAATGTCAAAATCATCTTCTTCTTTGGATCATGTTTTATTTGTTCAATTTCCCCCTCAATTTCCTCTCGAGACATCTCTCCACCCGATAAATCAGGTAGGTTTTTTAACATTTCCACCACAGCCCCCCTTAATCTTGAACGCTGTGCTTCCTGTTGCATCTGTACAGACATTCTTGCGGTGCCTTGGCGACTATCCGTAAATGTAATTAAACGACGTCCAAATGAAGGTAAGCTTTGAGGCGAAATGTTCGTAACACCATTTTCTTCTAACTCTTTAATCGTAATATCTGGACAAAACTCTAAAATTGTCGGCACTGCTTTAGTAACATAGAACGGAGCGCCAAGAATACTTCTATTTACAGGTAAATAACCCTCTTGTGTTACTGATCCACAGTTATGGCATTCATTTGATGTGGCAAATAGATTAAAGTCTTCTTCCCCTGGAAATTTTTCAATGCCCTTTTTATCAAGGCTCAGCATCTCCCCATGACCGTTAACAGTGAGCAATAATGAACTGTAATCGAGTAATTTATTCGAGTTAGCCTTAAGATCGCCCTCATCAAGCTCATCCTCATCTGTTAGAAGAGAAAATTCATCAATTTTAGCCTCTCCAACTTGTTTCAATTGGCGCCCATGCATGGAATCAACCAATTGTCCCAATAAATGTGGCGAATTGCATTCTTTACAAAAAGTAAGTTCTAGTATTGGTGATTTACATTTGCATTCTTGTTCACACGTTGCATATACACTACCGTATGGCCATTTTTTTAATGCTGTACCCTCTTTTTGATCACAATGAGGATTAATACAACTCCACAAGCCATGCGTAATTCTTTGCAAGAAGTGAGCTCGTACTTTTAGGAAAGCCTCTTCTTTTTCTTGTGATTTTGTATTTGTTAGTAGGTCAATCCAACCAATAATTTCGACTTGATCCACTGAAATAGCATAGTCAGCATTTAATTTTTCTTTAATTTCTAAAGATGTTAATGGCTTATAGCTCTCTGCACCTTGTTGAACAATAATTTCCCGAATTGCACGTGCAGTCTTATTCGATTCTAAAGCCTGAAAACGTTTAGGACTAATTTCTAGCTCACTCTCAATTTCCGTGAGTTCTTTTAAGCTCAATTCATTTTGATGAGTTTCAAGTTTTAATTGTGGGACTGAGCGTCGACCACCTATCACTTCGATTTGACTTTCCTCAATTCCGGCCAACTGAGATAAATAGGTCTTTAATTGTTGTTCTGCGTTGCTGTCCGCGATGGTTGCAGATGTTGCGACAAATCGTACATCTTTAGCCTCAACACCAAAGACTTCTAAAACACGACGTAACTGCAAGGCTAGCTCTGCTGCCTGTGATCCCACATAGCTATGAGCCTCATCTAAAACAATCCAACGCAGGCTTTTCTTTGCACGAGACTTCTCAATGATCGGTGCATCAATTTGACGCACCATGATATATTCCAACATCGTCCCGTTGGTCACCAAAATTGGTGCAGGGCTTTTCCTCATCAATTCTCGTGTTAAGACTTGATAAGGACGCTCCTTTTGCAATGTTCTTTTTGAACTCTCTGATTCAGGTGTATTACCGTTATACAAACAGTATCGTAACTTCCCACCGAAGTGTTGAGTCCAAGCACTTAAGCGCTCCTCCTGAGAATTAATCAACGCATTAAGCGGATATAAGAATAGAGCATGCACACCTTCCAACGGCGCATTGATATTTTCGCTTAATTCAAATAAATCATTCAGAATTGGTACCATAAAACATTCTGTTTTACCTGAACCTGTACCAGATGTGACAACAATTGATTTTTTATCCGCTAATAAGTTTTTCCAACTTTTTAGTTGATGTTCAAAAGGCTTAAATTCTGCCCCAAAGCGATAGCGACCGTTACTCTCTGCATCTAAAGCACTTACAACTGACATCGCTAATAATTTTCCACTCAATTCTGACATCGTCACTGGTGCTTGTTTCCAAGCAAAAGTATGCTCAAAAACGGGTGGAGCTAAAAATGAAAATTTGCTTCCCGGAAGCTGAGACATTTGTTCAGCAAGGTGTTCTCGCAACTCAGGATCACTGATACCCAACACGCTTAATGTTGATTCTTTTGTACGCTGACATGCTTGTTCTAATAAATCGGAATAATAAGGTTGCATATTAGTGAGCCTTTAAATTTAATAAATAAGATGTTGTTATTTCAAAAATTGAATTAAACCAAGTCTGATCAAAGTCACGTAATTGACGGATCTTATGGTTTGTTAAATTATTTACCTGAATTTCCAATTCAAAATCTGTCATACCAAGATTTTTCATTGCCACATATACCGGTAGTAAAATGATAGATATTTGGTGGGAATGTTCGATCTTTAAATTAAATGGAATCTTGGCAGTTTCAATCAGACTCCAATTCAATAATTCTTGCTGGAAAGAAGTGGGCCACTTTTCCTCTGATTGAAACTTTAGTAAATTTTGACGATGAATTTCATTTACTATATATTCTACTGTCGCTTTATGTACTTTTTCTGGCGCCTTTCCATCAAAATAATATTCTTTTAACCCCATACTTAAAGTACTAATTTCCTGTGAGAGGTTGAGATACCGCTGGCATAATAGGTCTTTAACATGTGCATCCTTCATACCAATACTTAGATATAATTGATACGTTTTATCAAGTGCTTTTTTCCAATCATGTATGGAAATAGTTTCCCATACTAAACCAAACTCTCGCTCGAAGCGTTGATAAATATCATGTTCAAAATCAAGTAACCATATCGCCAATGCCAAACATGATGGATTTCGTACCAAATCCTTCCACACTTGAAATGTGACTAACGGAAGATGGTTATACTTCGAATATAAGTGATAAAGATACAGCCATCCAGAGTTTTGCAAATCACTCGACATAAGTTCTAAGTAATCTGCAATACTATTTGGGTTAAATGTTGGATGATAATCACGTACGGCAGTATGTAAGGTATCCGCAGTTTCAAAAGACAATGAATCTTCTTTTATCTGCTGCGATATGAATTTCGGTCTAAATTTAATCGATTTTTCATCTCTAGGAATAATTAAACAAGGACCCACATTGCTCAATCTTGGCAATTTATACTTACCTGTTTCAACCCCTTCAGTTGTAACTGGTTCGAGTGGTAAAACGGCCTGTTCAGGTTGGTTTAAAACCATGATGACTGGATCAACCACTTGTGAACTTGAAAGATTCAAACCATTTAAAAAATAATGACCTTGTTCATCTATTTCAAACTCGGTTTGATAATGTTTAATCTCATAATTTAAAGATTGTTTCCCACCAGTGACTTCGAGAATAATCCGTGCATCTAAATCTTTTGTTAATGCCAATAATTCTTCTATTTCAGCTCGATAATGAATAAGTGATTCTTGATGTGGTTTTCCACTCACCAAAAATTGCCATTTGTAGTAAGGCGCATCTACATCTCGAATATGAATGCTCTTCAGTCTGATTGTCATCCGAAAATTGGTTGGCTTATTCTCTGGCGCATATAAACATAATCTTGAACCAAGTAAATCATCTACAGTTAATACTTTTTGTTTAATCGGCTGATGATTTCCGTTGTAGAGCGTTGCACCATGTGATGGAAATGGTAGTAATAAATCTACTTGATCTCCCAAATTCAGCATCAAATTCAGTTTGATATTTTCAGGTGGATGCTCATTGCATTTTAGATGATATTCATAACCATATTGCCCATATATATCATCATTCAGTTTACGCGACTTAAAACTCACTGCTTGATGATCAGTAGTGATTCCTAAGCAAATGATATTACTTTTTGTTAGAAGACGAATATTTGCTTCATTAGGCGTATCACCCGCCAGTAATTCAATTTGCAGGTCTTCAGGAAAAATTACAACCTTGCGACGTAACACCACATTTTGAGATGAATTTTTAATGGTTAAAGTCTTTACTCCATATGCTGCAGAACCCACATGATGAGCTAAAAGCTTTTGTTCTGCATAAATAGCTAAACTATCATTTTTTGACTGCAAACCCGTTTCTATATAACGTGCCTTAGGTCTTCCTAAAAAAGCTAATGCAGGTACTGTAGGCCAAGTAAACTTCGTACCAAAAAGATCTACAAGCTCTGATTTGTCAAAATATTTAGAGCATTGAATCTGATATTGCTCTTGATTATCTCCAATAATTTCAATATCGCCTTTCGCCTTATAAACATGCTGGCCAAAAGCATTCGACAAGTGCCCAGTTACACACTCCTGAGAACTAAATTGATATGAAGGCGGTAAGAGTAAAATAATTTCTGATTCTGCTGTCTTAAATGAAGCCTGCCCAATAAATGGACAAAGCTCTCCCTCATCCTGCGCAAATGCAACAGGAACACTACCGATTTCTAAACAAGTTTGAGGTAAATCTTTTTGATAAAGAATTTGATCTTTATTTTGTAGTGCCAGAATCAATCCATGTTGATAATTCTTCCTAGTGATAATACGCGTTTGTGCACCTATACGTATATTCACTGGCTTCTTAGCCTCAGGCCTTGCCATAAACGTGGCAGTGCCAAGCTTTGCTAAGGGTTCATGTGCTTCATACAACACAATTTCTACACGAGGAGGAATCCCTTGAACATCCTCCAAAGTGATTTCTAGTGAGTTCGGCAGGAAAACTTCAGTTAATATTTGATTAGAATTACGGTTAAAAAAATTCGCACAGGATAAAGCATCCTGCTTTGTTTTCATTTGCTTCAATTCAGTACTAGAAGTAACGAGTAACTGATTTAAAAACTGTTCCGCCACACTACTTTCTAATGGTAGAGGAAATACTTCCCTCCACTTGGGGAAATTTACGGATAAATAAGCTGCTGGATTATCTGTATTATCCAATTGGTGTGTTTCTACTAAATGAACAAGATGTTCTGCCATATCTGAAATAAGCACTCGTGTTTCATGCTCCTTGAATGCTTGAGGCAGATATTGAGTATACGCTTGAATCAATTGGTCATTTATTTCAGGGTTATAATGTCTAAAGTGACTAAACTGTGCCACAATACGTTTAAATACTGCCTGATAATGATTACCTTGCTCCATTAAAAGATTTGAAGGGAATCCCCCTTCTTTAAATACAGAACCTAAATGATTGGTATGATTTGAGCCTTCAAATTTAAGGATCGGACGTTTCCAAAAACCTTCTAAGCCATGCTGAACTACGTAGCGAATATCATGTAAAGGTTGAAAGCCTAGTGCATCATATACAGGCCCCCAACTCCAACCACTTTTATACTCTCGACGAAACCATTCCGAGACAAATAGTGTAAAAACTGCACACCATTCACGACCAGGTTTATGGCTTTTTTGATCTTGTTGGCTATATCTCAGCGTACGCTTTAGGTCTTGATATTCTTCTAGGGTAATATGATAGGTATACAGGGGGTGACTTGTTGGCTCAGTAAGTTTACGCGACTCAAAAATTCGCTTAAGAATATGTCTAGCACTCAATTGCTCCTCTAATATATCAGATGCTAACAACTCCATAATGCCCCCATTATTATTTTCTGCTTCAAATTAAATAATATAATCGATTCAATGACCTATATAAACCTAAAGGCGTCATAAATTGTCGCTTAGATGGGTTAATTTTCATTATTTAACTCATATTTTAAGAATTACCTCATAACACCCTGTTGCAGACTATATTTCCATGACATTCTAAATGCAGTATCTTTTGAATAGTGCTTATACATATCCATATCGATTTTTCTTTGACGTAACATCACTTCATTCATGATTTTATCAAAAGCTAAATCTTTGGTATGTGGATCGGGATTATTTAAGTACTTACTTTCGAAATCAGCATGTTCTTTTATCTGTTTTAAGATATTCACAAATTTTACTTTTTGCTCTTCAGGCGTTGCAGCCCAACCTCCAAACCAGCGCTCATTAAACGTTTTAATGATTTCATCTAATGGATCTTCTTCAGTTTCACCGCCATGAGCACCACGAGGATTCGAATTTGTCGGATCTAAAACTGTCTCTTCAGCATCCAACTCAATTTGCTCATTTAGTTTTTTACGCTGTAATCCATATGAGTTTAAATCAACTGAATTTAACAACTCATCCAAGGCATCTGCTTCTGGATCTTCAATTTTGAGTTTCGGAATCAAGAACTTTAAGAACCAATACAACTTTTCCCAAGCTGGAACTTCATATGGCAAAATTGAAGCCATCTGTCCATAAATCTTCACGAATTGCTTTGCCTTGATCTTGAAATCAGCTTTATCTTCAGGAGTGAGTTCTAATTCAGCATCAAAACGTGCCACGGCGATATCAATCATCGGGCTTAATTTTTCTGCATCGACTGAATCGAAATACTTCGTAGCGAAATCTTCCACTTCAGTAGATTCATATACTCCAACAGTATCCAACTCATCTTTTAGTTCGTTGAGTACATTAATATCAGTCGCTTGTGACAACGTAGTCGACGTGTAGAAACGATCAAATGATTGTTTGATATCTTCTATCTCATTGAAGAAATCGAGCACAAAGAGATCTTCAGTTCTCTTACCTAATTTAGGTGCAGAACGATTTAAGCGAGACAGCGCTTGTACGCAGAGTACATCGGCCAACTTTTTATCAACGTACATCGTACATAGCTTAGGCTGATCAAAACCAGTCAGGTATTTGTTCGCAACAATAAGCAATCGATACTGATCTTCATTCACGCCTACAGGCTTCTTTTCCCCCACATAACTTCGATCAAACATATCTTTGGTATCGTTGTCAGAGAATCCATTGAGAATCGCTTCTGAATATTCAATACCATCTACTTTCTTCTCACCAGAGAAAGCAATAATGGCTTTAAATGGATACCCTGCTTGCTCAAGCAAACGGTCAATCGCTTTGTAATAACGGATTGCAGACTCAATATTTTGAGTCACTATCATCCCTTTGGCCTTGCCTTTTAATTTCTTGGTATTTACCACATGCTGAATAAAATGATCCAGCATCACTTCAGCTTTGATATCAATGGTCTGTTGGGTTTTCTCTACATAACTTCGTAAGGTTTTCTGCGCTTTTTTAGTATCGAATAATGGATTGTCTAGAATCGACTTCTCAATTTCATAGAAGCTCTTATATGTCGTGTAATTGGACAAGACATCTAGAATAAACCCTTCTTCAATCGCCTGTTTCATCGAATACAGATCAAAAGGTTTAAAAGAACCATCTGCTTGCTTTTCACCAAACTTTTCTAAAGTCGTGTTTTTTGGCGTTGCAGTAAAAGCAAAATAGGATGCATTGCCTTTCATCTTACGTGCCAACATCGCACTTAAGATTTTATCTTGAGCATCTACACCATCACTGTCTTCATTGGCTTTACCCATGACTTCATTCATTTTGTCATGTGCAACACCCGATTGAGAGCTATGCGCCTCATCAATGATCACAGCAAAACGCTTTTCACTTAAGTCTGCAATTCCATCAATAATAAAAGGGAATTTTTGAATCGTAGTAATAATAATCTTTTTGCCATTTTCTAAAGCAGATTTCAGCTCTGAAGACTTATGGGCATGTGCCATAATATTCTTAACTTCAGAGAATTCCTTGATGTTCTCTTTAAGCTGTTTATCCAGAATACGGCGATCCGTCACCACAATCACTGAATCAAATAAGGGATGTTCTAGCCCTCGGCTTCCTGCAATGTCTTTTTCTACTGGGTAGGCTTCAATCAACTGAAATGCTGCCCATGTAATCGAGTTTGACTTACCTGAACCTGCGGAATGTTGAATAAGATATGTCTGCCCTACGCCACGTGTTGAAACATCATGAATGAGACGGCGTACTACACTGAGTTGATGATAACGCGGGAAATAGAGATTCCTTTTATCTAATAAGGTTTTCTCATCACCATCTAGTCGTACGAAGTGCTGAACGATATTTGCCAAACTTTCTTTTGAAAGTAGCTCCTTCCAAAGATATGCTGTTTTATGCCCCTCTGCATTTGGCGGATTTCCTGCACCTGCATTATGGCCCTTGTTAAACGGTAAGAAGAAGGTGTTCGCCCCAGCCAATTTCGTGGTCATATAGACTTCATCGGTATCGACAGCCATATGTACAATACAACGAGCAAAGCTCAATAAGGGCTGTGTGATATCACGATCTTGTTTATATTGCTTCTGCCCATGATAACGAGCATTTTGCCCTGTCCAATCATTCTTTAATTCAAAAGTAATAATTGGAATACCATTTACAAATACCACCATGTCAATTTCTTGTAGTGGATTGGCTTTTGAGTAACGTAATTGGCGAGTTACACTAAAAATGTTCTGCTTGAATCGGTCTTTAATCTTCTGAGAACTACTTGCCAACGGCGCTGGGTACATCAACTGAAAATGTGCTTGGTCTACGGCGAGACCTTTTTTCAGTAGATGAATCACCCCATGCTTACGGATCATTCGATCAAAGCGTTCATAGATTTTACGTTGCCAATCGTGTGGATTAAATTTCTGAATCTTTGCCAGTTCATCAGCTTGTGTTTGTTCTAAAAACTGCCAGAAATATTGAGTATCTAAAGCATAAAGCATGTCAAAGTTTGAAGGTGAACCTGATACAAAGCCATGATGAGGTTGAGCAATGTCGGTTAAACCTGCTTTAACATTTTCAAGGCATGTTCCAGTCAGCGCTTTTTCAATTGCCATTTCTAAAGCACGTTCATTGGTTAAACTGACCATTAAGCAACCTCTACTATTTCTGGGTGTTTAATTTCATCTAATACTTGCTGTTGTGCTTTGATGATATTTTTAAACTCTCGCATCTCTTCACTTGTGATTGGTCTAAAAACTTCAACATCTTCTATGTTTTTTTCTATGATTTCATTGATAAATACACCATTTTTAAACGTGATCCGAAGCCTATTTTGAACTTTTAAACTTGGCATAATCTCTCTGCTAGAAACAGATAAATAATCAAGGTCTGTGTTTGTTAAACCATATTCTTCTGTCTGCAAGGTGTGATATAAAACATAACTTCTTAACTCAGCATGTGTCCCACTAAGCTTTGACTTTTTGAGTAAAAAGATAAGATCTTCACTTTCCTTTCTAATTTGCGCATCAGAACAA
>OEQO01000253.1_pt1 | contig 12382 bp, 10 predicted proteins | sample 1539751 | NCBI WGS metagenome assembly OEQO01 (sample SAMEA3891237, study PRJEB23780) | metagenome | biome: terrestrial biome; feature: animal house; material: water of meat washing | place: Italy | collected 2015-05-12 | reverse complement strand
GGCGGGGGATCAGGGGCGTGGTTTTGCGGTGGTGGCCGACGAGGTTCGCCAGCTGGCGGCCCGCACGTCTCTCTCTACCGACGAGATTGCCAAGGTGTTGCAGAACAACCGCGAGCTGACCGCCAGGGTCACCTCCGAGATGTCCGACGTCGCCAGCAGCGCCGAGCTGGGCAAACAGCAGGTGGGCGAGGTGAACGAGGTGATGAGCGAGATCCGGCGGGAGGCCAACAACGTCTCCAGCACCGTCTCGGATCTGGCGATCTGAGCCCCCGGACTTTCTGCCATGCCGGGGCATTGACTCATCTTTGAGCAGTCAGTGCCCCAATCTGAACCCCTCCTGTATCGTCCCGCCATTGTGAATTGTCCTCTTCTGGCCCCTTGATTAGGCTTGCCGCCTCATTCATTTCAGAGCAGGAACAGAACAAGATGGCATTACAACAGAAGGGGCGGGCAATGGCCCTGCTGGTTATGGTCGCGAGCATGGGTCTGGGCGGCTGTATGGGGCAGATGGGGCTTTCCGGCATGGTCACCAAGGGCAACCTGAGCGTGGTGGATAACCGCTACGGTCGTGCCGGGGTCTTTATGCTGCTTGCACCAGTCTACGGTCTGGCAGCGACCGCTGACCTGTTCGTCTTCAATACCATCGAGTTCTGGTCTGGCAAAAACCCCATTACCGGCAAATCCCCGGCCGTGGTGGACATGAAGGCCAACCCGGTGATCAAGGTGAACCAGCATCTGGATCCGGCCCTCAAGAAGGTGCCGCTGGCCATGCTGCCACAAGGGGTGCGCGAGGTGGAAATTAGCTACCCGAACGAGCGTACCGCCCAGATGGAAGTGCACTATCTGGATGGTCGCAGCAGCATGATGCGCGGCGAGAAGCGCGGCGAGCTGATGGATATCTACTTCGACGGCAAGTTTGTCTCTACCCTGACCCGGTCAGAGCTGGAGCAGATGAGCGCGAACGCCAGCGCCGCAGCCTGATCATCACGGCTGATACCGACAAACAACGCCCCGCAACTGCGGGGCGTTTTGCATTGGGCCTAGTCGGGCTGCTTGCGATGGGGCGGGGTGAGGATCAGCCCCAGCAGGCGGCGCAGGTGGGTGAGCTGCTCGGTCAGCTGGACGTTGAGCCAGAGGTAGCCATTGATGGCCGCCTCGGTGTTGGGGGGCAGCGACACCTGCGTCGCCACCTCGTGCAGGCGGGCGATGGCGGCATCCGCGCCGCGCCCGTCACCGGTTAGCATCATCAGGGCAAGCTGGTTGATCGCCTCCTCGGTGGCCTGATGGCAGGCGTGCAGTTCGCGGGTGCTCTGCATCAGGAAGTGGCTCTCCCGATCGTTCCAGTAGGTGTTGGCCAGCATCTCCAGAGTACAGAGGGTGTTGCGCATGGTGACCTGCACCGCATCAAACAGCGAGATACTGTGGCGCGTCTCCTTGGCCGCCGGTGCCAGCAGGGCCCGCAGTTTGCCGGTCTGGGCCAGCAGTTGGGAGAGATTGTGCTTGAGGCGCGGGCGCTCCAGCACATTGGGGGAGAGGTGGGTGTGATAGAGCCGCCCCGACTGCTGCAGGATCTGGTGCAGTTGCAGCCGCCAGTGGCTGTAGGCCCGCTGGGGATAGATGCTGCAAAAGAGCAGCGCCAGCAGGGAGCCCAGTATCACGTCGGCACTGCGCCACAGCGCCGTCTCTATATCCCCCGGCATGGCCCCCATGGTGACCCCCAGGGTGATGCCGATCAGCAGCCCCACATAGGGGCGCTTGCCGAGGGCCAGATAGCCGCAGAGGAACATGATGCACCCGCACCAGATCAGGGTAAGCGGTAGCGAGTAGATCTCGAGATAGAGCGCTACCACCCCGCAACTGGCGCCGAAGATGGTGCCCACCACCCGCTGCAGGGCGCGGGAGAGCACATTGCCCCAGAACGAGATGGGGCCCATCACCACCACCAGGGTGATCAGCGGCCAGGTGCTCTCCGGCAGTTTCAGCTCGCGGGTCAGCAGAAAGGTGAGCATAAAGGCGAGCGCAATGCGCAGGCCATGGACGATCCGGTAGCGGCCATAGACCAGCAGATCGAGTCGGGAGAGGGGGGCATCAAGACGCACAGTCTGCCTCGTATCAGGTTGCCTGTTGGTGGTGGATGGGCGCCTACATCCGGCCGACGCCCCGTCGGGATTCAGGCCAGTCGTCCCTGCAAGGGGTGGATCCAGACCCGCTCGCCAACGGCGATCCCGGGTTGGTCCGGTACGATTTCAATCAGGCAGTTGGCATCGGCCATGGAGCTCAGAATACCGGAGCCCTGTGGCCCTGTGGTGCGCACCCGCAGCTGGCCGTTACGGTCCTGATGAAAGATGCCGCGCAGAAACTCGGTGCGCCCCGGGCGGCTCTTCATCTTCTCGTCTGCCAGCGCCGACAGGCGCAGCGGCTGCCACAGCTTGCCCTGCAAGCGGGCGATGGCGGGCTCGACAAATTGCAGCACGCAGATCATCGCCGCCACCGGATTGCCCGGCAGGCCGAAGAAGGGAGTCTGCCCCAGCTTGCCAAAGGCGAGCGGGCGGCCCGGCCGCATCTGGATGCGCCAGAAATCGATCTGGCCGAGCTCTGCCAGCACCAGCTTGATAAAGTCGGCGTTGCCCACCGAGACCCCGCCCGAGCTCAACACCAGATCGGCGCTGGCGGCGGCCTGCTCCAGCTGCTGGCGCAGAATGGTCTTGTCATCGGGAATGATGCCAAGGTCCATCACCTCGCAACCGGCGGCGCGGATAAGGGCCATCAGGGTGAAGCGGTTGCTGTCGAAGATATGGCCGGGGGCGAGCTGCTCGCCCGGTGCCTGCACCTCGTCACCGGTACTGAACAGCGCCACTTTCAGCGGGGTACGCACAGTGAGACTGGCTTGACCGAGGGATGCTGCCAGCCCCAACTGGGGGGCACCAAGATACGTACCTGCCGGAATGGCGACCGCGCCCTTGGCGAGATCTTCGCCGGCGAGGCGCACATTCTGCCCTGCGCGGATCGGTGCGGTGACCGTGACCCACTCACCTTCAATCAGCGTCTCTTCCCGCATCACCACAGTATCTACCCCGGGGGGCAACGGAGCGCCGGTCATGATCTGCACCGCCTGACCGGCCAGCACCGGTTCATGGCGCTGCTGCCCTGCCAGCACTTCCCCCACCAGCAGCCAGCGACCGGCGGCGAGATCGTCGCTGCGAAGGCCAATGCCATCCATCGCCGAGTTGGCGTGGGGCGGCACATTGATGGGGCTTATCAGATCGGCGGCCAGCACGGCGCCGTGGCACTGGGCCAGCGGTTTGTCCGAGCAGGCCGTGCTCGGGGTGAGGGCCGCCAGAATGGCGTTGCGGGCCGCCTCGACCGAGAGAAAGCCCTTGCCCGCCTCCGGCTCCTTGCTCTGGCAGCCGTCAAGCCAGCGGCAGACGAAGTCGGCAATGGCCGCCAGATCGTTGATATCGAGGCGGGGCAGGCTTGTCTGCTGTTGTTCGCCACTCTGTTGGGGCTGATCGCTGGCCAGCGCGATGATGTCGCTGTCTTCGGGGAAGAGCAGCGGCTTGCCAATCTCGGCGCGGTGCAGCTCGATTTTCGGGAAGTGTTCGTGCTTGAACCCCTCGACCAAGAGCAGATCGAGCTCTGTCTGATCGAAGCTGGCCAGCAGCTGGCGAAAATCGGCTTCGGCCAGTTCCGTTTCAATGATACGGGCATGACGACGGCGGGAGGCAACCATCATCTGCTGGGCACCCGCCTTGCGCAGGCGGTAGCTGTCTTTGCCCGGTTGGTCGATATCAAAGTCGTGGTGGGCGTGCTTGAGCACCCCGATGCGCAGGCCGCGATCCACCAGCAGGGGGATCAACTGCTCCAGCAAGGTGGTCTTGCCGGTGCCGCTCCAGGCGGCGAAGCCGAGCAGGGGAAGAGTGGGGGCCGGGGTCATGAGGTGACTCCTTGTTGGGGGTCGATAGTCGTGGCGAGCAGACGGGCCTCGTAGGCGGCCAGCTCGGCAGGGCTATTGAGATTGATAAAGGCATCCGGCTGATCGGCAAAGCTCACCACCGCCATATTGTGGCGGGCAAACCAGATATCGATTTTGCGCTCACCCTCTGCCAGCGCGGCGGTGAGGGAGGGGAGCAGGGATTTGTGCAGCAGGGCCACCACGGGTTGCAGCCAGTCGCCATCGTGGGCCACCACCAGCTCGGTATCCGGGGTCAGGGCGGCGCGAAAGCGGCTTATCAGATCCAGCGGCAGGGCGGGGCCATCGCAGGGAACGAACAGCACCCAGTCGTGACGGGCGGCGGCAAGACCTGCCTGCATGCCCGCCAGCGGGCCGAGATAGTCGTTGTTGTCATCGCTGATGACCGGGGCCAGCGCCTGATAGCGGGCCTGACTGCGGTTGGCGTTGATCAGCACCTCATCCACCTGGGGGCGCAGGCGCGCCAAAACGTGGTCGATAAGAGGGCGTCCCGCCAGTGCTACCCATCCCTTGTCTTCGCCCCCCATCCGGGTGGCGCGGCCTCCTGCCAGGATCACGGCCGATACGGGAAAAAGCCTAGAGGGAGATTCGCTTCTTGAAGTCATGTCGCTCGATGATTTTTAAAGGGGTCGTCTCTTGCAGCTGGCCACGGGCGAGGGTCCATTGCCGCTCGCACAGGTCGGTCAGGGCGTTGCTCTGGTGGCTGATGACGACCAGGCCGCTGCCATGTTCCCGCAGATCTTGCGCCAATGCGGCCATCAGGGCAACCGAATGTGTGTCGAGATTGGCGGTGGGCTCATCCATCAGCAGAAAGGCCGGTTGCAGCGCCCAGGCGCGGGCCATCGCCAGTCGTTGCCGTTCGCCACCGGACAAAATGCTGATGTGCTCCCGCGCCAGCCCCTCCAGCTCGACCCGGCGCAGCGCCTCGAACACCCGGATCTCGCTGCCGAGCTGTTTATCGAGCGCCCAGGCCACGTTGTCGTGCACCGTGCGATCGAACAGATAGGGGGTCTGGTGCAGATAGGTGACCCGGCCCGGCCCCAGATCCCGCTTGAGCAGCCGGTTGAGCCGCTGTTGCCAGCGCCCCGGCAGATTGGTGTGGCCGCGGGTGGGGGCGAGCAGCCCCGCCAGGATCTTGAGCAGGGTGGTCTTGCCCACCCCGTTGGCTCCATGCAGCCAGATGGCATCCCCCGGTGCGATGGCGAGCCGGTCAATCTCGAACAGCTGGCGCTCGCCAAAGCGCATGGTGAGTTGCTGGGCGGTCAGGGCCATGGGGTACTCCTGTTGATACACAGTGGGGGCATGGTCAGTTCTTCAGATAGCTGTGGCCGCGACAGGCCGTCAGCAGCAGGTTGAGCAAGAGGGCGAGGGTGAGCAGCACTATGCCGAGCGCCACCCCCTGGGTGAAGGCCCCTTTCTGGGTCTCCAGCGCGATGGCGGTGGGGATATTGCGGGTGAAGTGCAGGATATTGCCCCCCACCATCATGGAGCAGCCCACCTCGGTGACGATGCGGCTGAAGGCGCCGATGATGGCGGCCAGCAGGCCAAAGCGGCACTCGTGCATCAGGCCGATCAGCGCCTTGGGCCAGGAGACCCCCAGGGTCAGGGCGGTCTCCCAGGCGCGGCGGTCGCTCTGGACAAACGCCGCGTGGGCCATGGTGGCGATCACCGGAAAGGCGATCAGCATCTGCCCCACCACCATCGCCTGCTGGGTAAAGAGCAGCTTCCAGTCGCCAAAGGGGCCGGCCCGCGACAGCAGCATGTAGAGCAAGAGGCCAATCACCACGGTCGGCACCGATTGCAGGGTATTGATGCAGGAGAGCCAGAGCCAGCGGCCGGGCAGCGGCAGATAGGCCAGCGCAAAGCCCAGCAGCAAGGCGGGCAGCAGCACCAGCAGCAGGGCGATGCAGGAGACGGAGAAGGAGACCCCCACCACCTGCCACAGTTCGGTGTCACCACTGAACAGCAGGGCGAGGGCTGCCAATGTAGTGTCGAGCAGGGTCGGCATCAGGCGCCTCCCTCAGCGAACCGGGGGAGGGCCATCAAGGTCATCGCAGGGGTCAGGGTTGCCATTATTTCCCGTTGGCATCCGCCACAAACAGCGCCTGACCCGCCACCTTGAAGTCGCCGATCAGCTTCTGGCCATGCTCGGAGACCAGCCAGTTCTTCAGGGTGCGGGCCCCTTCGGTGTTGAGATCCGGGTAGCGCTTGGGGTTGACCAGGATCACCTGATAGGGGTTGAACAGGCGCTTGTCACCCTCCAGCAGCACGGCGAGATCCAGCTTGCTCTGGTAGGCGAGCCAGGTGCCGCGGTCGGTCAGGGTGTAGGCACCGAGCTCCGAGGCCATGGTCAGGGTCGGGCCCATCCCCTGGCCGATGGATTTGTAACCGGCAAACTCGGGTTTGACGTCAGCGGCTTGCCACAGGGTCTTCTCCTTGATGTGGGTGCCGGACTCGTCACCGCGGGAGATAAAGGTCTGGCCTTTATCCTTGATGGCTTGCAGCCCCTTGGCCGCGTCGTGCAACTTGGCCAGACCCGCCGGATCTTTCGCCGGGCCGACGATCACGAAGTCGTTGTACATCAGGTGCACCGGCTCGATGCCAAAGCCCGCCTCGACAAACTTCTTCTCGGCAGAGGGGGCGTGGGTCATCACCAGATCCGCGTCGCCGTTCTCGCCCATCTTCAGGCTCTGGCCGGTACCGGCCGCCATCACCTGCACCGGATAACCGGTCTCCTTGGTGAACTGGGGCAGCAGCCAGCCCAGCAGACCGGACTGCTCGGTGCTGGTGGTGGTGGCGAGGCGGATCGGCGCTTTTGTGGCATTAGTATCCGCTTCGGCGTGGGCCGCACCGGCGATCAGCAGGCTGGCGGCGAGGGAGAGGGCAAAACGTTTGAGGTTGGTTTTTATCGTCATCGTGATGCAACTTTTTTCAGGGTGGCTGAGGAGAGGGCAAGAGTAAGCAAGCAGGGTGCCAAACTGTTCCTTTGCCGCTGCATTCACGGTTTGCCGTTTAAAAACAGAAGCTTATTAAAATCAATTAGGTGAGCTTGTTATCGCTTTTAATAATTGGTGTTGGTGCTTTTGATACGGTAAGGACAAAATGTCCCACTAAGGTTCCGGTTATCGGGACATTCACCGACCGTACGTGCATCCGAGGTACTTTTTTCCATGACACTCCCTCCCAGCCGCTGGTCTGCCCTCTCCCTGCTTATCGTTGACGATGAGCCCGGCATGCGCAGCTTTCTGGCCAAGGCGCTGGCCAAGCGCTTCGCCCAGATAGAGACTGCCGCCAGCGTGGAGGAGGCGGAAGCCCTGCGCTGCCGCCTTCACTTCGACCTTATCATCGCCGACATCCGGCTGCCGGGGCGCTCCGGCATCGAGTGGCACGAGGCCATAGACCCGGCCACCCGCCGCAGCGACATCATCTTCATGACCGGTTTTGGCGATATGGAGACCGCCCTCAAGGCGCTGCGCCTCGGCGCCAGCGACTTTATCCTCAAGCCCTTCAACCTCGATCAGATGGTGCAGGCGGTGGACAGAGTCATCGAGCGCCGCCAGATGGAGCGGGAGAACCTGCTGCTGCGCCGGGAGGTGAGCAAGCTGTTCCCGCCCACCCTGATTGGCGACAGTGCCAAGACCCGCGAGCTCAAGACGCTCATCGCCAGAGTGGCCCCCTCCAACGCCGCCGTGCTGGTGGAGGGGGAGTCCGGCACCGGCAAGGAGCTGGTGGCCCGCGCCCTGCATCAACTCTCTGGCCGGATGGGGGCCTTTGTGCCCCTCAACTGCGCCTCCATCGCGCCGGAGCTGCTGGAAAGCGAGCTGTTCGGCCATGTGCAGGGGGCCTTTACCGGCGCCCGCAAGGGGCGTGACGGCCTGTTCCGGGTCGCCCATCAGGGCACCCTGTTTCTCGACGAGATCGGCGAGATGCCGCTGGCCATGCAATCGTCCCTGCTGCGGGCGCTGGAGCAGAAGGCCATCCGCCCGGTGGGGGCCGAGCGCGAATTGGCGGTGGATGTGCGCATCGTCGCCGCCACCAACCGCAACCTCAAGGCCGAGGTGGAGGCGGGCCGCTTTCGCGAAGATCTCTTCTATCGCCTCAACGTGGTGGCGCTGCCGGTCGCCCCGCTGCGGGAACGGATCGACGATATCCCCGCGCTGGTACACCACTTCACCCGCCAGCTCACCGCCGAGATGGGGATGGGCTCCTTGAGCTGGACCCACGAGGATGTGGTGGCGATGCAGGCTTACCCCTGGCCCGGCAACGTGCGCGAGCTGCGCAACCTGATCGAGCGTTGCCTGCTGCTGGGCAAGCCCCCGGCGGATTACTGGCAGAGCAGCAAGCCCGCCGAACAGGGGGCGAGCGAGGAGGGTTATCCGCTGGCGTGGCCGCTGGCGGAGGTAGAAAAAGCCCACATCCTGCAAGTGGTGGCGAGCCATGATGGCAACAAGTCGGCCGCCTCCCGGGTGCTCGGGGTGGCGCGCAAGACGCTGGATCGCAAATTCAAGGAGTGGGCCATCGAATGAAGTGCTGTAACCGGATGGCATGCCGATGAAACTGACCCTGCTGCCCCGCTGCGTGCGAACCAAGGTACGCTGGCGCCTGCTGCTGCTCACCTCGGTGCCCATCATGCTCACCCTGGTGGGCATGATTGCGCTCACCCTCTACTGGACCCTCACCTACAGCTGGCAGAACCTGCTCACCACGGTGCGCAGCGATCTCGGGGTGGCCCACCACGCCATCACGGTGCAGCAGCAGCGCCAGACCGAGCATCTGGAGCATCTGCGCGATGCCTGGGCCTTTCAGCTGCGGCTGCGGGAATCGCCGGATCAGCTGCATGACTGGGTGATGCCGCTGGCGGCCAACTATGGCCTCGATTTTCTGCGCTTGCGCCGTGGCCCCGAGCTGGATCAGCTGACGGCGCAGGAGCGCGCCGCCCTCACGGCCGGGCGCAGCGTCAGTCACTTCGTGGTCTGGTCGCAGCAGGAGATGCTCGCCCTCTCCCCGCAACTGGCCAAGCGGGCTGTGTTGTGGCAACGGGATGGCACCAGGGCGGTGGAAAACCGGGGGCTGATCAGCCTCTCTCTGGCTCCGGTGATGGGCCGCGACGGGTCGCTTTGGGCGGTGCTGGAGGGGGGCGAGCTTGTCAACGGCAGCACCCGGCTGGTGGATGAGCTCAAGGGGCAGGTGTTTGCCAAAAACACCCTGCCGGATGGCAGCGTCGGCACCGTCACCCTGTTTCTCGACGATCTGCGGGTGAGCACCAACGTGCCGGTCAGCAGCAGCCGTCAGGTGGGCCGGGCGGTGGGTACCCGGGTCTCGCCGCCGGTGCGCGAGCAGGTGCTGGGGCGGGGGGAGATGTGGATCGATCGCGCCTTCGTGCAGGATGCCTGGTATGTGTCGGGCTACGAGCCACTGCTGGGGGCGAACGGCGAGCGGATCGGCATGCTCTATGTGGGCTTTCTCGAGTGGCCCATCATCCGCACCTACCTCACCAATCTGGTGGAGCTGGGCTCCGGCGTGGTGCTGCTGTTGCTGCTCTCCGGCCTGCTGGTCTATCGCGGCGCGCGGGATCTCTTCTCCCCCATCGAGCGGATGCACAAGGTGGTGCGGCAGGTGCAGGCCGGGGAGTCGGCTCGCATCGGCCCGCTGGCCCTCGACCCTGATCACGAGCTGGCCCAGCTCGGTCGTCAGTTTGACGCCATGCTGGACAGGCAAGAAGCGCATCAGCAGCAGATGGCCCGCAGCGCCGACGAGCTGGAGCAGAAGGTGGCCGAGCGCACCCAGAGCCTCAAGCTCAAGACCGCCGAGCTGGAAGATCATATTCATATGCTGACCGAGGCGCGCCAGCAGCTGCTGATCAGCGAGAAGCTGGCGGCCCTTGGCGAGCTCTCGGCCGGGGTGGCCCACGAGATCAACAACCCGCTGGCGGTGATCCTCGGCAATGTGGAGCTGATGAAGCTGGAGCTGGGGGAGGCGGCCGAGCCGGTCAGCGAGGAGCTGGCGCTGGTGCTGGCCCAGATCGAGCGCATTCGTGCCATCACCCGCAGCCTGCTGCAATATTCGCGCCCCGGCGACTACGAGACGGCGCCGGTGTGGCAGCACCTCAACCCCATCATCGAGGAGAGCCTGACCCTGGTGCGCTCCGCCCTGCGCCAGCAGCAGGTGGAGCTGGTGGCCGATCTCAGGGCCCAGCAGCCCATCGAGGCGGATCGCCAGCAGCTGTTGCAGGTGCTGATCAACCTCCTGGTCAACGCCAGCCACGCGCTGGGGGAGCAGGGGGAGATCCGGGTCGAGAGCCGCGACTGGTTCGATGAACTGGGTCAGCTGCGCGGGGCCGAGGGGCGGGTGATCGACAACGGCAGCGGCATCGAGGCGGCCATTATCGACAAGATCTTCGACCCCTTCTTCACCACCCGCGCCACCGGCACCGGGCTGGGGCTGGCCCTGAGCCACCGCATTATCAGCCGCTGGGGTGGGGAGCTTTTGGTGGACTCCACCCCGGGGCAGGGGAGCTGCTTTACCGTGCGGCTGCGCAGCCACGCCCTGCTGCCCAGCGGCAGCGAGCCCGCGAAACTGGAAGGGTGGCGCATCGCCCTCAATGCCGAGGGGCGTGAGACAAGCGATTGATGCTGTTATAAAAAGGCCCGTGATAAAAACAGCCCGTCAACATGGTTGGCGGGCTGTTTTGTCGGTGGGTGAGTGGTTATTTACTGCGGACTCCACACCAGCTTGCCGCTCTGGGTCAGGTCATAGCCGCCGAGGCGGGCCGCCAGCTCGCGCCCCTCGGGGGATTGCAGCCAGCCGATCAGCTGTTGCAGCAGGGTGCGAAAGAAGACCCCCTGCGGCATCACCAGATCGAAACACTCCTGCGACAGCGGCATAAAGCCGAGGCCAAACTCGGTGGCGGTGCTCTGGGCGCCGGGCCCGACATCCGCATCGCCGCGGCTGATGGCGGCGGCCAGCTCCCGCTCGCTGTTGACCTCAATGGTGCGCTCCAGCCGGGTCAGCGACTCCCCTTGCGTTTGCAGCCACTCCTGCAGGGCGCGCTGGCTGCCAGCCCCCTCCTGACGCATGGCCCAGCGCCAGTCGAGCGCCTCTTTCGCCTCCTTGGGTTGCAGCCCTTGCCGCAGCACCAGCCCCTGCACCCGCCTAAATCCATGAACGATCACCCATTGCCGGTGGCCCTGATACTGCTGCACCAGCGCCGGGTGGCGCAGGTGCGCCTCCTCGGCCTGCCCCCAGTGGATGGCGCAGAGATCCACATGGCCGCGCGCCAGCATCGCCAGCCCCTGACGGGTGCCGCACGGGGTGTAGCCCACCAGTGCCTGGGTGCCGAGCTGCTGGGCCAAGCGGCTGCTGGCGTAGTGCAGCAGCACGTCGTCCGAGCCTGCCAGCAGCAGCCGGTCGTTCATCACCCCCTCGTGGCAGCTGCCGAGCAGCCAGCGATCGAGCAGGGAGCGGGGAAACAGCCACTTGCCGGTCGCCTTGGTGGCGGGGATGCGCGCCTCGTTGGCGAGCTGGTAGACCTTCTTCTCGTTGAGATCGAGGTATTCCGCCACCTGCTTCACGTTCATAAACTCATTCATGGCTTAGTCCCGCATCCCGCGACCGGCCGGACTGGGCGCCAGCACCGGCGGCTTCTCGTCCAGCACCATATGGTCGTGACCGCTGAATACCTCGAAGTGGCGCCCCTTGGCGCGGGCAATCATGGTGATGCCGAGCTGGCGGGCCAGATCCAGCCCCATCTGGGTGACGCCGGAGCGCGACAGCAGCACCGGAATGCCCATCTGCGCCACCTTGATCACCATCTCCGAGGTGAGCCGCCCGGTGGTGTAGAAGATCTTGTCGTGGCCAGCCTCGCCGCGCATCCAGAGCTCGCCCGCCAGGGTATCCACCGCATTGTGGCGCCCCACATCCTCGACAAAGGAGAGGATCTCCGCGCCGCGACAGATGGCGCAGCCATGCACGGCACCGGCCATCTTGTAGGTTTCGTTATGGGCCGACAGCGCCTTGAGCAGGGCGTAGAGGGTGCTCTGTTTAAGCTCAGGCGCCGCCAAGACCACCCCTTCGAGCTTCTTCATCACGCTGCCATACATGGTGCCCTGACCGCAGCCGGAGGTGACCGTCTTCTTCTCCAGCGACTTGTCGAGATCGGCGGCCTGCTGGCTGCTCACCACGGCGGCGGCCTCGCTCTCCCAGTCGACGATCACCGACTCGATGGCCGAAATATCCTCGATAAAGCCCTGATTTTTCAGATAACCCAGCACCAGCGCCTCGGGGCGGGCCCCCAGCGTCATCAGGGTTACTATCTCCTTCCAGTTGAGGTAGACCGTCAGTGGCCGCTCACAGGCGATTTGGCGGGTGTTCATCGTGCCCTGTTCATCCATCACCTCGACGGCCATGGTGAGC
>OEQO01000252.1_pt1 | contig 12389 bp, 9 predicted proteins | sample 1539751 | NCBI WGS metagenome assembly OEQO01 (sample SAMEA3891237, study PRJEB23780) | metagenome | biome: terrestrial biome; feature: animal house; material: water of meat washing | place: Italy | collected 2015-05-12 | reverse complement strand
ACTGTGGTTCCGCAAGTCGATACGGTCGCCATGTGCGCACGCATCTGCTCGATGGATTTGCTGTGAAAATAGGGATCGCTATGCGGCTGGATATTCTCCTCACCGCAGATGCCGGCATAGGCCATGATGGAGCTGCCACTGCCCGGCTCGAACGCCTGCCCGGTGGCCCGGTTGCCCCCACCACAACTGCCCGTTGTACCGTTAAAGGTGTGATCGGCACCGAACTGGTGGCCAATCTCATGGGCCACATAATCGATAAAAAAAGCATCCCCTACGGGGTCTGACGAACCCGTCATACCTGACGACTTGGCCCCATAGGCGTAATAAGGCGGCATGGCATCAACACATAACACCCCCAACCCCGCCAAGCCTCCGCCACCGGTGTTGAGCACATGGCCGATATCAAATGCCCCCAAATCCCCATCAGCAAAGGCCTGCGCCTGCACATCGACGTTGCGATCCGCATCCGCATCGGTGTTATCAAAGGGATCGCTGACCGGATCGCTAAAAATCACACTGTCATTACCGCTGGCCAGCACGAACTCGGCCCCCACGTCGCGCTGATAGACTTCGTTCACCCGGTTGAGCAGGGTAGTGATGGCCGCCAGGGCCAGCACCGTGGAGCCACCGTGATATCGGGTGTACTCACCGGCTGCCGAGATAGCGATGGTGTAACGCTTGCGCGCATTGCCATCAACCTGCACTTTGCGCACCAGTTTGCTGACACCCGGCCCGATTACCTTGTCGGCATCCTCTTCCAGACGGCTATGGGCATCCTTCTGGTAATAGACGGCATACCCTTCGGCATTGCGCAGCGGATCGACAAACACCATCTTGCCCTGATGGCTGAACATGGCGTGGAAACCCTGTGGCCCCAGATCGAAGCGCCCCGTCTCTATCGGATGCGCCGGGTTGTGACCCTTGAAGGTGCGGATCTGCGGATACTTGGCGGCGAGATCTGCAGGCAGCAAGTCGTAGGCTTCCAGAGCAAAGGTGACCTCCCCCCCATCGGGCAGCGGCAGGGTCAGCTCACTCGCCCCGGCTTGCAGTCCGGCAAAATAGTCGAGCGGCACCTTGGCCACCCGAAACTGATTGGCCCGCACCTCATAACCTTGCTCCGCCGTCGCTCTGGCGGCTACCGTACTCCACTCGCTGGCCATCAGGCTGGTTGACCCCAACAAACTGGCCACCAACAGGGCCAACGAACACTTACTGGTCACATGCATCTTTGTCATCCTTGTAGTCATGCACTTTTTTGAACCATTACCGGCATCATTATCCCGCCGAATCAAAAAGCCCGGCGCCACTGTTTCAGCCACTCCCCCATGGGGAGTGTTGCGCCAACCCCGTCTAACCCCTATCATTGCGCGGATTTGTCAATTTTAGAACTGCCCCTCTTCACAAAGGTGCGGTTCATCTTTATCTGGCCAAGGTTAATCTCATGCTCAAATCCCCACTGTTGCCCCGTTTCGGGGATCTGGTCGTTGCCATTGTTGACGATGTGCTCGGTCAGGGTCTCACCCTGGATCGCGCTTATGCCCGTCACTTCTCCGGCATCGAACTCAAACCGCAAGAACAGGCAAGGATTGCCCTGGTCACCGGCGACCTGCTGCGTCGTCTCAGCCTCTATTGCTTCCTGACCGGCATTCAGGTCCGTCAGGCCGAAAAGAATGTCTGGCCGCTGCTGCACAGCTGGCACGCCTTCCACAAAATTGCCCAGCCCAACAACCCGACCCTGGATCGCTTCAATGAAGAGGCATTCCGCCGCCGTCTGACCGAGGCGAAGAAGAACCCGGTATTGATGGATGGTTGCCCGAGCTGGCTGGAGAAACTGGGCAGCGAGCAGCTGGGTGAAGCCTGGCCTGCCGAGCGTGCCGCCCTGGCCTGGATGCCCAAGCGTTACCTGCGGGTCAACACCCTCAAGTGCACCCGTGATGAACTGCAAGCCATGCTGGCCAAAGAGCAGGTCACCACCATTCCGGTTGAAGGTGTGGAGACTGCCCTGCAGGTCACCTCCGACGCCGCCCTGTTCCGCACCAAGGCCTTTGCCGATGGTTGCTTCGAACAGCAGGACGCAGGCTCCCAGCTGGTTGCTGCTGCGCTGGAAGTGACCCCGGGCATGCGCGTTATCGACGCCTGCGCCGGTGCCGGTGGCAAGACCCTGCACATCGCCGCCATGATGCAGGGCAAAGGCCGTCTGCTGGCAATGGATGTGGAAGAGTGGAAGCTGGAGAACCTCAAGCAGCGCGCCCGTCGCGCCGGTGCCCACAACGTGGAGACCCGGGTCATCACCAGCAGCAAGACCGTCAAGCGCCTCAAAGAGAGCGCCGACCGCGTACTGCTGGACGTGCCCTGCTCCGGTCTGGGCGTACTCAAGCGCAATCCGGATGCCAAGTGGCGTGATACCGCCGAGCGTCTGCCGGTGCTGGTCGCGCTGCAAGAAGAGATCCTGCAGCGTTACAGCCAGATGGTGAAGGTGGGCGGTCTGCTGGTCTATGCAACCTGCTCCATCCTGCCCGAGGAGAACCGCCAGCAGGTGGACAAGTTCCTCGCGGCCAACGAGAACTTCCGTCTGCGTGACGATCACACCGTGAGCCCGTCCGAGACCGGCTTCGACGGTTTCTACATGGCTCGTATCGAACGGATCGCCTGATCTGCCCGATGACCAGATAGAAAAAGCGGCTGCCAATGGCAGCCGCTTTGTTTTGGCTTGCTGACACACTCCCGATGGGGTTACAGCGCAGCAATCGCCTCTATCTCGATCTTCACATCCTTCGGCAAGCGGGCCACTTCCACGCAAGAGCGCGCCGGATACATGGCATCGTGCTTGGTGAAAAAGTCGTTGTAGACCTGATTCACCGCAGCAAAGTCGTTCAGATCCGAGACAAACACCGTGGTCTTGAAGATGTTGCGCACCTGACCGCCTGCCGCCTCGACAATCGCCTGAACGTTTTGCAACGAACGCAGGGTCTGCGCCTCGATGCTCTCCGGGATCTCGCCACTCACCGGATCCAGCGGGATTTGGCCCGACGTGAAGATCATGTTGCCGGTCACGCTGCTTAAGGTAACGCCCTGCACATAGGGACCGATGGCACCCGGTGCCGCTTTGGTACTGATAACCTGTCGCATCTTTAGCTTTCTCCTTGATTTCATATAAGTGGTCAGCCCGGAGCAAACCCGCTCACTCCGGGCACATCAATCAGATCATGTTGGTGAAGGTTCTGGAGATGACATCCTGCTGCTGCTCGCGGGTCAGGGCGTTGAAGCGCACCGCATAACCGGAGACCCGGATGGTCAGGCTGGGGTACTTGTCCGGATTCTCGATGGCATCCAGCAGCATCTCGCGGTTCATCACGTTGACGTTGAGGTGCTGGCCCCCTTCCACATCCCGCTCATGATGGAAGTAGCCATCCATCAGCCCCACCAGATTGTTCTCGCGATTGGCGGGCTCCTTGCCGAGCGCCCCCGGCACGATGGAGAAGGTGTAGGAGATCCCGTCCTTGGCATATTTGAACGGCAGCTTGGCCACCGAGGCCAGCGAAGCAACCGCCCCCTTGCGATCCCGACCGTGCATCGGGTTGGCCCCCGGCGCAAACGGCGCACCGGCGCGGCGACCATCCGGGGTGTTGCCGGTCTTCTGGCCATAGACCACGTTGGAGGTGATGGTCAGGATCGACTGGGTCGGCACCGCATTGCGGTAGGTCGGCAGCGCCTGGATCTTCTTCATGAAGCGCTCGACCAGATCGCAGGCGATGGAGTCGGCCCGCTCGTCGTTGTTGCCGTACTGGGGATACTCCCCCTCAATCACGAAATCGACAGCCAGCCCGTCAGCATCGCGCACCGGCTTGACCCGGGCGTACTTGATGGCCGCCAGCGAATCGACCGCCACCGACAGACCGGCAATGCCGCAGGCCATGGTGCGATAGACGTCGCGATCGTGCAGCGCCATCAGCGAGGCCTCGTAGCTGTACTTGTCGTGCATGTAGTGGATAAGGTTGAGCGCGCTGATGTACTGCACCGCCAGCCAATCCATAAAGCTGTCGAGGCTGGCCATGACGGTCTCGTAATCCAGCACCTCGTCCATGATGGGCGCCACTTTCGGGCCAACCTGGATCTTCAGCTTCTCGTCCACCCCACCGTTGATGCAATAGAGCAGGGTTTTGGCGAGGTTGGCGCGGGCACCGAAGAACTGCATCTGCTTGCCGATCACCATGGGGCTCACGCAGCAGGCGATGGCGTAGTCATCGCTCTCGAAGTCGGTGCGCATCAGGTCATCGTTCTCATACTGCAGGGATGAGGTATCGATGGAGACGCGGGCCGCATAGGTCTTGAAGGCACGTGGCAACCCTTCCGCCCAGAGGATGGTGAGGTTGGGCTCGGGCGCCGGCCCCATGGTCTTGAGGGTATGGAGGTAACGGAAAGAGTTCCTGGTCACCAGCGTGCGACCATCCAGCCCCATGCCGCCGATCACCTCGGTCGCCCAGATGGGGTCGCCGGAGAAGAGGGAGTCAAACTCGGGAGTACGCAGGAAGCGCACCATGCGGATCTTCATGATGAAGTGATCGACCAGCTCCTGGGCATCCTGCTCGCTGATAAGCCCCGCCTTCAGATCCCGCTCGATATAGATGTCGAGGAAGGTGGCGGTACGACCGAGGGACATGGCCCCGCCATTTTGCGACTTCACCGCCGCCAGATAGGCAAAGTAGAGCCACTGCACCGCCTGCTGGGCAGTGCGGGCCGGGGCGGAAATATCACAGCCGTAGCTCGCCGCCATCTGCTTGATCTGCACCAGTGCCCGCTTGTGCTCGGCCAGCTCCTCGCGCTGACGGATCACCTGCTCCAGATTCTCGCCACGTTCGAGGGCCGGTTGCAGATCGGCAAACTGCAGCTCCCGCTCACGGATAAGATAATCTATGCCATAGAGTGCAACCCGACGATAATCTCCGATAATGCGACCACGGCCATAACCGTCCGGCAAACCGGTCAAAATTCCCGATTTTCGGCAGCGCAGCATCTCGGGTGAATAAACATCAAATACCCCCTGATTGTGGGTTTTGCGCAATTCGCTGAAGGTATATTCAAATTCGGGATCCATCTCCCGACCATATGCCTCAAAAGAGCTTCTGATCATATTTACACCACCAAACGGGTGCAGCGCTCTTTTTAGTGGTTTGTCGGTTTGCAGGCCAACGATTTTTTCCAGCCCCTGTTCGATATAACCGGGTCCGTGAGCAGTAATGGTCGTGGCAATATTGGTATCAAAATCGACCGGCGCATGGGTGGCATTCTCGATGCGGATCCCATCCATCACCTTATTCCACAAGGTAGTGGTCGCCTCGGTGGCATCGGCCAGAAACTGTTCATCGCCTTCATACGGGGTATAGTTTTGCTGAATGAAATCACGAACGTTGATTTCATGTTTCCAGTTTTCACCGGCAAAACCTTGCCACGCCTGGATATAACTATCCTGCTCCAATTGCACATCAATTTTCATTCAATAAACCTCGTTCACGATTCATGACATTACAGTTGAAATATTCAGACACACTCGGCCTGACGGATCTCTTGACCCAGGCGAATGGCATCCAGCGCAATCATTTTTTCTTCATTGGTCGGAATGACGGCAGCGAATATTGCCGAAGCAGGTGCAGAAATAATCCGGCATCCCATGGCATTGGGTTGTTTATTCAACGCCTCGCTCATGGCGATGCCAAATACCTGCAGCCGTTCGCACACCAGTTTTCTGATAAACGTGGAGTTCTCGCCAATACCGCCGGTGAAAATAACGGCATCCAGTCGGCGCAATGAGGTGGCATGACCGCCAATATGGCGGGCAATACGGTGGACAAAGGCGTGGATCGCCAGTTTCGCCCCAGGGTGCCCTTCGTGATAAGCCGCCTCCAGCACCCTCATATCGGAAGAGAGGCCGGAAATACCGAGCAAGCCGGAGTGCTTGTTCAATATCCGCTCGATATCCTCGATGGATTGCCCGGTCTTGCTGGCGATATAGGCCAGCGCACCAAAGTCGATATCACCGCTGCGACTGCCCATAATCAGCCCCTCCAGCGGCGTCATCCCCATCGAGGTATCGACGCTCTTGCCATCCTGCACCGCGCAAATAGAGGCGCCATTGCCCAGATGGGCGATGACCAGACCGGCATGCTGCTCATCCAGCCCCATAAATACGCAAGCCTGCTCGGCGACATAGCGATGAGAGGTGCCATGGAAGCCATAACGGCGCACACCGTAATCCTGCAAATATTGATAAGGCAGCCCATAGATATAGGCTTCCGGCTTCAAGGTCTGGTGAAAGCCGGTATCAAATACCGCAATTTGGGGTTGTGTCGGAAATAGCTGACGAGCCGCCATCACACCGCTCAGATTGGCGTGATTGTGCAGGGGGGCCAAGGGTGACACCTGCTTTATTTTGGCCAAGACATGTTCATCAATGATCACGGCTTCGCTAAATTCACTGCCACCATGCGCAATCCGATGACCAACCAGCACAATCGCATCCAGCAGATCGCGCTTTTTCAATTCAGCCGCAATGGCAGCCAAGGCACAGGTGTGGTTATTTTCAGGTAATGACATAGCGGGCTCTTTGCCCACTTGCAATTGGGGATGGGCCGTCTCAATACCATCCGCCATACCGGATATCACCACCTCACAGGATTGACTCTCCAGTACCGAGAATTTGACCGATGAGGAGCCGCAATTGATAACCAGAACCAACGAATCAAACTTCATTACATCGCCTCGAGATTAATAGTGTCGAGTCACTGCAGTCAGGGCATTTCGCCATAAACAGAGAGTCAAAAAACGGCAAGCCTTACCCAGGGCCCACATAATTGCGGCCAACGAAGAACCGGTTATTGCTCATGTCTGACTGCACCATCCAGACCCCGCCAGGGGGGCCTGAATGGTTGATGACTTGCAGAAAAGGTTTTCAGAACAGCTTGGAAACAATATTCAGGATGGTCAGCACACCGATGATGGTGACAAACAGGTTGCTGGCCTGACCTTTATATTTTGCAAGTGCCGGTGTCTTGCTCACCGCATACATCGGCAGCAGACAGAGCAGGGAAGCGATGATTGGCGCCCCCATTGCCTCAATCAGGTCGAGGATGTTGGGGTTCACATAAGCGACCAGCCAGGTGGAGCCCATGATGAACAACATACTGATCATGTTCAGCTTTTTCAAAGAGACCTTGTTCTTGTCCCCTTGATAGCCAAAGCGGAGGATCAGGCCGTTCAACCCTTCCAGCGTCCCCAGATAGTGGCCAAAGAAGGATTTGAAGATGGCAACCAGCGCAATGATGGACGCCGCATACTCCAAAGTGGTGGCAAACGCAGACTTGCTGCCCGTCATTGAGGAGAAGTGGTTGGCCAGATAGGAGAGCACCGGAATGTTCTGGGCTTTGGCTTCCGCCATATTTTGCGGTGACAGGGTAAAGAGGCAGCTGAAGGCAAAGAACATCACCACGGCCACCATCAGCATGCTGGCACCGGAGATAATCTTCGAGCAGCGCTTCTCGGTAAAATCACGCCCGAACTCCTGCTCATACTCTTCCCGTTTGGAGACAATGAAAGAGGAGACAATCGGCGAGAAGTTGAAAGAGAAGACCATGATGGAGATACCAAGCCAGACGGTAACCAGAATACCATCGTGACCAAACATGGATATTTCACTCAGATTGACCTGGTCAAATACCGCACTGTTCCAGTAGGGCACCAGCGACAGGGAGATGATGATCAGGCTGGCGATAAAGGGAAACACCAGATAGCTCATCACCTTGACCATCAGATCCTTACCGAAGTAGATCACAAAGGCCATCAACAGCAGAAGTCCAAGAGCAACAACACCCCGATTGAGCGGAACCAGTTGCAGTTGATGTTCCCAGAACGCCATAAAGGTATTGGTAATGGTGACCCCATATATCCAGAGCAGGGGGCAGATGGCAAAGAAGTAGAGGAAGGTAATCACCACACCGCCCATCTTGCCGAAATGCTCTTCGACAGTTTCGGTGATATTGGCGGAAGGGTTACTGCCGGAGAGGCATAATCTGGCAAGGGCCCGGTGGCAATAGAATGCGATGGGATAGGCCAATATCATCATAATCAATATCGGGATCAGACCACCATATCCAGCCCGGATCGGGAAAAATAGTACTCCGGCACCAATTGCCGTACCGAACAGACCCAACCCCCAAGTGGTATCAGATTTACGCCAGGCACGCGTATTCTCTTTACTATTACTGGTCGCAACACTGTCTAATATCATGACTGCATTCCTTACAGGCTAAATTGACGAATATTGTTCTGTTCGATAATTTCAGCAATTCGGGTCAGATCGATGTTGCCACCAGAAATAATGCTGACGGTCTTTTTACCTTCTACATAATGTTTCAGCTTGCCGCTGAGCAGCGCTGCAGAGGCGAGCGCGCCCGCCCCTTCCGTAATGATTTTATTGCGCTGGATCATGTCGACCATGCTGTGACGAATATCGTCCTCGGTAACCAGCACAATATCGTCCACCAATTGCTTGACGATTTCGAAGGTCAGCGAACCGGGTCTTGCCACATCACAACCATCTGCCAACGTGCTGCTGGTTCTGTGATTGGTCATGGTACCGGCATAGAAAGAGGCCGCCATACCGTGCACATTCTCGGATTGCACACCAATCACCTTGATGGTCGGATTAATAGATTTGATAGCCATGGCAACACCGGCAATCAAACCACCGCCACCGATCGGCACTATGATGTTATCGACATCATACAAATCTTCGATAATTTCCAGGCCAATGGTGCCCTGGCCGGCAATTACTTTTGCATCGTCGAAGGGGGGGATAAATACGCGGCCTTCCATCTCCACGATTTCGCTGACTTTGGCAATGGTGTCATTGAAGCTATTTCCATGGAGGATCACTTTGGCTGAATAGTCACTGGTTGCAGCAATTTTTGATTTGGGGGCACAGCAAGGCATGACCACCTTGGCATCAATTCCCAGCATAGCACTGGAGAGTGATACACCTTGGGCATGATTGCCCGCCGAGCAGGCGACAACACCTTTTTGTCGGTCTTCCAGACTTAATGAACTGAGTTTGTTGAAGGCACCACGAATTTTAAAAGAGCCTGTACGTTGCATGTTTTCAAGCTTGAGGTAAACCTCGCCATGGCAACGTTCGCTGATGTAGTTAGAGGGTAGTTGCGCGGTCTTGTATATATGATTGGTCAGTCTTTTTTTGGCTTCAGTAATATCATGAAGACCAATGGGCAGATTGCTATACATCTTCATCGCAAATCTCTTTTTATTTATTAATTTGTAGGGTTTTATTTCACTAAGCGCAGCGATACTAGGTTTTATCATCTGCAATTAATGTGAGCATCAACACAAAAAAACATGCAAAGAGACTAGCTCATTGTGAAATTATCAAAAAATGTGATGGCAGCAACACTTGAATCCAAATGGATTAAAAAAAGTAATCAGATATTGGCAAATAATATAATTAACAACTCCAAAACAAAGCCGTAAAGATTAGATTTTTCAGGGCAATTGCGTTGCTTTTTGCAACCGGCAATCAGTTGCTTGCCTGCCAGAACCGGGACAATAAAAAAGGGAGCCTATAAGGCTCCCTCTCGACAACACAGAACCGATTACTCGGCTGCAGCATCATCTTTCTTGTACTTGGCAGCAGTCTCTTTGATCAGAGCCTGCAACTCGCCAGCCTGGAACATCTCGATCATGATGTCACAGCCACCGATCAGCTCACCTTCAACCCACAGTTGGGGGAAGGTCGGCCAGTTGGCGAATTTTGGCAATTCGGCGCGGATATCCGGATTTTGCAGGATATCAACGTATGCAAACGGCTCGCCGCAGGACATCAGAGCCTGGGAGGCCTGGGCAGAGAAGCCACAGCTGGGTAGCTTGGGGGAGCCCTTCATGTAGATGATGATGGGGTTGTCAGCCAGCTGCTGCTTAATCTTTTCAATAGTTTCCATAGGTGCCTCACTAGAGCGATTTCGGCGGCCATTCTACTGCAATCTTGCCCGAGCACAAACTGACAAAGGGGTGACCCGGTTAGAATTGCGCAAAGAACCCACTCAGGCTTGATCGCGATCATGGCGCCAATCAAGAGTTGTTAGGCCATCTTTGATACTGCTACAATCCCTTGGCTTTGGGCTACCCAGCCCCATCATTTTAAAAACAACTCTTTTCACATATAGAAAAGAGTACGCAATGTCTTGCAACCGTCGCCTTCGCACGGTCCAGCCAATGGAGAGTAGAAAATGGCATTCGAACTTCCCGCTCTGCCCTATGCAATCAACGCTCTGGAACCGCACATCTCCCAGGAAACTCTGGAATATCACCACGGCAAGCACCACAACACCTACGTGGTCAACCTGAACAATCTGGTGCCGGGTACCGAGTTTGAAGGCAAGTCTCTGGAAGAGATCATCAAGACCTCCAACGGCGGCATCTTCAACAACGCCGCCCAGATCTGGAACCACACCTTCTACTGGCACTGCCTCTCCCCGAATGGCGGTGGCGAGCCGACTGGCGCCCTGGCTGATGCCATCAACAAGGCATTCGGCTCCTTCGCCGAGTTCAAAGATGCCTTCACCAAATCTGCCATCGGCAACTTCGGTTCCAGCTGGACTTGGCTGGTGAAGAAAGCTGACGGCTCTCTGGCCATCGTCAACACCTCCAACGCCGGTTGCCCGCTGACTGAAGCCGGTACCACCCCGCTGCTGACCGTTGACCTGTGGGAGCACGCCTACTACATCGACTTCCGCAACCTGCGTCCGAAGTACATGGAAACCTTCTGGGCTCTGGTTAACTGGGAATTCGTGGCCAAGAATCTGGCTGCCTAATCAGCCTCGCTTGCCAAAACGCCCCGCACTGCGGCAATGCTGATCAGTTAAGGATCCATTGACCGATCCTTCTGCTGTAGGACAATCCGGAACCAATCACTGGTTCCGGATTTTTTATGTCTATTGCAAACGATCTGAACGATGTTGTTGAGGCATCTGGCGACATGCTGGCTCGGCTGGCCATTTTTGCCGACCATATTCCCGACGAATGGATTACTGCCGCTGCCGCCTTGTCTGAAAAGGCCACTATTCGCCGCCGCCGCTTACCTTCTGATATGGTCTTGTGGCTCGTCGTGGGGATGGCCTTTTTCCGCAATGAGCCCATCTCCGAGGTCGCTCGGCGCCTCAACATCTGTGCAGAAGGGTTGGCCAATGATGCCTTGCTCGCGGACAGTGCCCTGTCTCAGGCCCGTCAGCGACTCGGCAAACAGCCGCTCGAGTGGCTGTTCAAACAGTGCGCCGATGTGTGGGGGCGGGAACGTTATCCTGAAGACCATTGGCACGGTTTACAGGTCTTTGCCATCGATGGGGCCCTGTTCCGAACCCAGGATATGCCTGAACTCAGAGCACATTTCGGCTCGGGTAACACCTCAACCAACCGGCAGACACCCTACCCGATGCTGCGGTTGGTCACGCTCATGAATGTCCGCTCGCATGTCATTGCCAACGCGGCCATCAGCCCGTACCGCAAAGGGGAAATCCCCCTGGCCAGCGAGTTCATTCACTCATTGCCGGACAAGTCAGTGACCCTGCTGGATAAAGGCTTCTTCGGTGCCGACCTGTTGCTGCGTATTCAGGCCGAAGACACCGACCGTCACTGGCTCATCCCGGAACGCAAGGGGCTGGTATACACGGAACTTGAGCGCTATGGCGACGGTGACCGTCTGTTGCAAATGACGGTCTCGCCTCAGGCTCGCAAGAAAAACCCCGAGTTACCGACGCACTGGCAAGTTCGCGCAGTGACCTATGAGGTGGCAGGCAAGGAGAAAACGGTCTTTACCTCCCTGCCCGTGGCGCGATTCAGCGCAGCTCAGGTGGCGACCCTGTACCACGAGCGCTGGGAAATCGAGCTGGGATACCGGGATATCAAAAGCGCGATGCAGCACAACGCCATCACGCTGAGAAGCAAGAAAGTGGACTTGGTCTATCAGGAGCTGTGGGGATTGCTGCTTGGATACAATCTGGTCAGGCGGGAGGCCAGCCAGGCCGCCGTAGCCCATCAGCGAGCGCCCAATGAGGTGAGCTTCAAGTTTGCCTGTCAGTTCATCGCGAACCAGATGGCAGTGATGGCGGGCGCGTTATCGCCAGCCCATACGCCACGGAGGTTGGCGGAGTTGCGGGGCTGCATAGGCGTCATGTTCATAGAAAAACGCCCCAGGCCATCGAGACCCAGGGCGGTGAAGATATCAAAGACCCGTTTTCCGGTAAATCGCAATGCGGCTCCGCTTAAGTGAACAGCATTGCGCCATCTGGCGGGGCCTTTTGCATGGGCAATCGGCAGATTACTCGTCCTTC
>OEQO01000251.1_pt1 | contig 12564 bp, 10 predicted proteins | sample 1539751 | NCBI WGS metagenome assembly OEQO01 (sample SAMEA3891237, study PRJEB23780) | metagenome | biome: terrestrial biome; feature: animal house; material: water of meat washing | place: Italy | collected 2015-05-12 | reverse complement strand
GCTCAGATATGCCCAGACAAAGAGGATCGGAATGATGCCGCTCAGCCCAGCTCTTCGCTGGCCGGTTTCTCATATTCGCCAAGGCAGGCGGTGGTCTCAGCACCCAGCAGCACCACCAGCCAGCTGAGATAGACCCAGACAAACAGGATCGGGATGGTCGCCAACGCGCCATAGATGGCCTGATAGGAGGGGAAGTTGGTGATGTAGATGGCAAAGCCGCGCTTGGCCAGCTCGAACAGGGTGGCCGCCACCAGCGCGCCGATAAAGGCGTGGATCAGCCGCACCTTGCAGTTGGGCACCACGGTATAGACCAGCAGGAAGGTGAGCACCGAGAAGAGGAACGGCAAACCGCGCAGCAGCAGATAACCGATACCGAACAGGCTCTCGGCGCCAAACAGCCGCAGCGAGAAGATGTAGGAGGAGATGGCGATACTGGCCCCGATAAGCACGGGCCCCAGGGTGAGGATCATCCAGTACATGGCAAACGCCTGCGCCAGCGGGCGGCCCTGGGTCGAACGCCAGATGTAGTTGAGGTTCTTGTCGATGGCGGAGATCAGCATCAGCGCCACCACCACCAGCGCCCCAATCCCCACAGCCGTGGTGTTGGTGGCATTGGCGACGAAGCCGTCGATGTACTCCTTGAGCATGTCGCCCGCGGTCGGCACGAAGTTGTGGTAGACGAACTGCTCCATCTCCTGCTTGAGGCTCTGGAACACCGGGAAGGCGGACATCATGCCAAAGACCACGGCGATCATCGGCACCAGCGAAAGCAGGGTGACATAGGCCAGATAACCGGCGGTGACCGTCAATCTGTCCTGCTGGAAACGGCCCCAGACAAACTGGGCAAAGTGGCGACCATCATGGCGCAAGAAGGAGAGGGCGTGGGCCAAACGGCCGCTGACAGGCTGCTGCATCTTGATTCTCGTTAGCGTCATAGTGGCAATATTGTGTCAGAGGAGAGCGCTGTTTGACCACCTTTGAACCCGATTTGCCTCCATCTGCCCCAACCTGTCACCCGGCTGGCGTCTCTGGCTGTCGCCAGAAGCAGAGATAAAAACGGCCCCGCTATGGGGCCGTTTGCAACGCCGGATTACAGCATGTAGTCCGCGGGCAGCTCGATGCGGGCGACGCCGGAGGCCACCGCCGCCAGCGCCACGGCGCGGGCTACGCGCGGCAGCAGACGGGCATCCATCGGCTTGGGAATGACGTAATCCTTGCCGAAGGCGAGCTCGCTCACCCCGGCGGCGGTCAGCACCTCGGCCGGCACCGGCTCCTTCACCAGACCGCGGATCGCCTCGACCGCGGCAATCTTCATGGCATCGTTGATGCGGCTGGCACGGGCGTCGAGGGCACCGCGGAAGATGAAGGGGAAGCAGAGCACGTTGTTGATCTGGTTCGGGTAGTCGGAGCGACCGGTGCCCATGATAAGGTCGCTGCGCACCCCGTGGGCCAGCGCCGGCTTGATCTCCGGGTCCGGGTTGGAGCAGGCGAAGATCACCGGGTTGGGCGCCATCAGGGCGACCGCTTCGGCGGGCAACACATCGGGGCCGGAAACACCGACAAACACATCCGCCCCTTCGATGACATCCATCAGGGTGCGCAGCGGGGTCTCGTTGGCGAAGCGCTGCTTGTACTTGTTGAGATCGCTGCGGCCGGTGTGAATCACCCCCTGACGATCCAGCATGAAGATGTTGTGCGCCCTGGCGCCACACTTGATCAGCAGATCCATGCAGGCGGTGGCGGCAGCCCCCGCCCCCATGCAGACGATGCGGCTGTCACTGATCTGCTTGCCCTGCACTTCCAGCGCGTTGAGCAGACCGGCGGCGGTGACGATGGCGGTGCCGTGCTGGTCATCGTGGAACACCGGAATGTCGCAGCGCGCGATCAGCGCCTCTTCAATCTCGAAACACTCCGGCGCCTTGATATCTTCCAGATTGATGCCACCGAAGGTATCGGCGATAGCCGCCACCGTGTCGATGAACTGCTGGCTGGTCTCGTGCTTCACCTCGATGTCGATGGCGTCGATACCGGCGAAGCGCTTGAACAGCAGGGCCTTGCCCTCCATCACCGGCTTGGAGGCCAGCGGCCCCAGATTGCCCAGCCCCAGAATGGCGGTGCCGTTGGAGATGACGGCCACCAGATTGCCCTTGCCGGTATAGCGGTAGGCATCGGCCGGGTTGGCGGCGATCTCGCGCACCGGCTCGGCAACACCCGGGCTGTAGGCCAGCGCCAGATCATGGGCGGTTTCGGCGGGTTTGGTCAGGGCGATGGCAATTTTGCCCGGTACGGGCTGGGCGTGGTAATCGAGTGCTTCTTGACGCAGATCGGACATGGGGGACCCCGATGTGGTTGGTGCAAATGAGGTGCCGACAGGGGGCACGCAGAAGGGCGGGGATCATAAAAGAAAGCAGGGGGCATGCCCAGCAGATCATGCTGCCGCCAGCCAGATCAGACCAGTTATTTCAGTTCCTTACCCCGCCCACAACTACCACTTTAGTTATAGATGCTGCTATGTGGGGCAAAAAGTTGGGCAGGAAATGGGACAAAAAAAGGGCGGCAAGTTGGCCTTGCCGCCCTGTTCTGTCAGTGCTGTAGAGCGTACTCAGTTGCCCAGATAGACCGGCAACAGACCCGCCATCGACAGGAAGTGGAACAGCGCGGTCGCCAATCCGAACAGGATCAGCAACCAGGCCATCAGCTTGCCGCCGGGGGTGACGAAATGGGGAGTCACCTCGCCCCGCTCGGCCCGCGCCCGGGTGCGCAGCACCAGCAGTGCCGGGATGATGCAGGTCCAGATGGTGGCGGCGGCACCGGCATAGCCGATGGCCAGCAGGAAGCCGAACGGGAAGAGCAGGGAGAGCACCAGCGGCGGCAGGAAGGTGACCGCCCAGGTCTTGCTGCGACCGGCGCGGCTGTTGTCGAACTTGAACAGATCCGCCAGATAGTCGAACACCCCGAGCCCCACCCCGATAAAGGAGGAGAGGATGGCCGCCATGGAGAAGCCGTTGATGGCGCTGGCCACCTTCTCCGATTCGATCACCCCTGAAAGCGCGGAGAGCAGCACGCTCACATCGCCCCCCTTGGCAATCACCGGAGCAAAATCCTGACGGGGCAGGTTGCCGAAGATCCCCAACAGCCAGAGCACGTAGAGCGCCAGCGCGATCAGGGTTCCCCCCAGAATGGCCCATCGGGCCTGCTGCTCGTTCTGGTAGTAGGCACGCAGGGAGGCGACCGAGTGGTGATAGCCGAACGAAGTGAGCGCCACCGGCAGCATCGCCATGGCATAGGGGGCGTAGCGGTTTTCGCTGCCCGCCAGATCGAGCAGGGTCGGCAGCTTGATACTGCCGAGCAGACCGGCCACACCGAGGGCGAAGCTGAGGATCATGAAGGCGATCAGCACCACAGAGATGCGGTCAACGGCGCGGGTCGAGTGCCACACCACCGCAGAGAAGAGCGCCACAAACAGCACGGATGCAAGCTTGCTGTCGATCCCCAGTATCCCCTGCAGGATGGCACCGGAGGAGGTGATATAGGCGTAGAGCAGAATGCCGCCAACAAAGTAGACCGAGAGGTTGTTGAGGAGATTGAGCTTCTCCCCCAGCAGCTCGCGAGTCACGGTATTGAAGGAGACCCGCATGTCGTGGTGCTGGAAGGATTCCAGCAGCATCCAGCCGGAGAGGGTCATCATCACCATGGTGACGGTCAGCGCCAGCACCGACCAGAGGGTCCAGGCCCCCGCCCCCGAACTCGGCAGACCGAGCATGCCGGCTCCCACGCAGACGCTGGCAATGATGCAGGCGCCCCCCAAAATTGACGGTTTTTTCTTCATAATCCCTTCTTTTTCTGACTGATTATCTATCCGCGGTAAACAAGACCGCGGCATGATGCCAGCCTTTGCCATGAGACGCCTACCACTATCTGCCATAACCGGGCATGGCCGCCGCATAAAAAGTGCCCCGAACGGGGCACTCTATCAGCGGGAATGATGTGAAGATGGTTAATCCATCACCGGGATACCTGCCCTCGCTTCGGCCTGACGGGCGATGGCCTCGGTCATCCCCTGAAAGATAAAGAGGTGGAACGGCAGCATGGCGAGCCAGTAGGCCAGTCCCCAGGCGCCCTGCGGATGCCAGTGAGCGGTGACCCGGATGCGGGTCAGGCCAGACTCCTCCGGCAGGATGTTGAACTCCAGCCGCCCGACGCCGGGGGCCTTCATGTTGAACAGCAGATCGAGCCTGCGCCCCTCATCCACCCCGAGGATCTGCCAGGAGTCGAGCATATCCCCCTTCACGAAGCGATCGGGATTGGTGCGGCCACGGGTGCGGGCAGGGCCGCCGATCAGGTGATCCATCCATTCGCGCACCACCCACAGCTCGTTCATGTAGAAGTAACGCTTCTCTCCCCCCAGCTGCTGCAACACCTGCCACACCACCTCGGGCGAGGCGAGACAGATGGCCTCGCCGCTGGCGGTGCGGTCATAGAAGCCATATTCGGGATGGCGCCAGCGCAGGCCGAGCGGCGTCTCCTGCCCCTGCTGTTCGGCACCCAGCTTCTGCTCCAGCGCCAGACTCTCCGCCAGCGCCTCGTCGAAGCTGAGCAGGGTCTGCGGCAGCAGGGCCCGCAGCGGGCCATCGTCGGCCGGAATATCGTGCTTGAGGCCACCCACCAGCGCCTTGGCCACCGGCTGCGGCACCGAGGTGACAAACTGCAGCCACCAGGCAGAGAGGCGCGGACTCAGAAACGGGATGGGAATGATGGGGCAGCGCTTGCCGATATGGGCGGCGAACTTCTGCAACTGCTGTTGATAGCTGAGCAGTTTTGGGCCGACCGCATTGAAGATGCGGCCATCCACCTCGTCGGCCTCCACCAGCCCGCCCAGATAGTGCAGCAGGTTGGAGAGCGCGATGGGGGGCGTGCGCGAGCGCACCCATTTCGGCGTCACCATCATCGGCAGGTTGAACACCAGATCCCGCATCACCTCGAACGCCGCCGAGCCGGGGCCGATGATGATGCCGGCGCGCAGCTCCACCGTCGGCACGCCAGAGTCACGAAACAGCTCGCCACAGTGGCGGCGGGAGTTGAGATGGCGGCTGTTGCACTGCTCGGGCTGGATCGCCCCGAGATAGATGATGCGACGCACCCCGGCGGCACGAGCGGCGGCAGCGAAGTTCTTTACCCCCTGCTGCTCCAACCGGTGAAAATCGGCCCCCGCCCCCATGGCATGCACCAGATAGAAGACGGTATCGATGCCCGCCAGCGCAGGCAGCAGGGTGATGGGCTTGAGGCTGTCGGCGAGGCGAAACTCCACCCCCTCCGGCAAGCGGCAGGGACGGCGCGCCCCGGCAATTACCCTGTACCCCAGGGTTTGCAGGTGGGGCACCAGGTAGGAGCCTATGTATCCCGCAGCCCCCATCACCAGACAATTTCTCATCCTCTCTTCCTCTTCACATGTTGCGCCCTGCGCTTGGGCAAACGGGCTAGCACCCGCATGCCCATCATCCTGCCACGCCGCCACCTTGCAACCTAGTACTAACCACCTCCCTGATTAGTCCGATTTGGTGTTAAGCCCTGCTCATTGACTGGTCGATAACTGACCAGATGTATAGCGCCGAGGGCGAACGTATGCGCATCGATCACTACGACCTCCAGGGGGAGGTGCAATACCGGCAACAACAGGCCCAGAGCCGCAAGGTGCGCAACCTCGGGCCCGTGCCACCCGCCGTCAATCCACCGGAAGGCAACAACACGGCAGTGGCCAGCGAACGCAGCAGCACCCTGACCCTCACCAGCGCCCTGACGCTGCAAACCGCAAGGCAATCCGCCGCCAGTCAGCAAGCAGCAACACCTCCCGCCCCGCCCGCAGCGGACGTCGGCAAAGAGCAGGATGGTATTCCCGACGATGGGCTGGATAACCGCCAGCGGCTGATCAAGCTGATGATTGAGGCGATGCTGGGCCACGAAATCGAGCTGCCCAAGCCGATCAAACCCTCCGAAGAGGGAGGCGATGGAGTGACCCAAGGAGACGCCGCTGCTCAGGCCGCCGAGCCGGATCAACTGGTGGAGGTGACGGACACCCTGCTGCAACAGGAGCAACTCAACGTAGTGGCGTCAGCCAGCGTAGCGACGCAGGATGGTCAGACTATTCAGCTCGATCTCGGCTTTGTGCTCGACTGGCGTCAGCTGGAGGTGAGCCAGCGGCGCACCACCCTCAATGCCCTGAAAGACCCGCTGGTGCTCAGTCTGGATGGCAAGATCGCCGATCTGACCGAGGCACGGGTCAACTTCGATATCGATCAGGATGGCAAAGAGGATAGCCTGCCGGGCTTGAGTGAAGGGAGCGGCTTCGTGGCGCTGGATCGCAACGGCAACGGCACCATAGACGATGGCGGCGAGCTGTTTGGTGCCCGCTCCGGCAATGGCTTCGGCGAGCTGGCGACGCTGGATGAGGATGGCAACGGGGTGCTGGACGAGCGGGATAGCCAGTTCTCGGCGCTGCAGTTCTGGCATCCGGAGCACGCCCCTATCGCTCTGGTGGAGCTGGGGATCGGCGCCATCCTGCTACACCCTCTCGACACCCCCTTCACCCATCTGGGGGAGAGCGGCACTCAGGGAGTGCTGCGCCAATCAGGCCTCTACCTCACCGAACAGGGCAAGGGGGGCTGGGTGCAGCAGATCGATCTGCGGGTCTGAGCCCTAAAACGGAATCATCCGCCCGGTCGCTGACAAGCACTGCCAGCGACCAGCTCCGGCGCCATCAACTCAGCTCGGTGGGGTCGATATCCAGACTCCAGCGCACCTTTTTGGTCTCCGGCCAGCCTTCCAGCTCCTTCACCGCCCAATCCAGCAGTTGGGCCAGCGGTGCCCGGTTCGGCCCCTGCACCAGCAACTGCATGCGGAACTTGCCCGCCTTGCGCTCCATAAAGCCGCTGATGGGCCCCAGCACCTGAACGTGGGGATAGCGGGCGCTGCGCAGGGTATCGGCGAGGCGGGCGAGGAACAGCTGCACCTCGTCGCGGCCATTGGCCTCGGCGCGGAACAGCCCCTGATAACTGAACGGCGGCAGCCCCAGCAGACGGCGCTCTTTCAGCGCCGTGTCGGCGAAGTGGCCGTAACCGTTCTGGGTCAGATCCTGCAGCAGAGCGTGCTCAGGATGGTGGCTCTGCAGCACCACCAGTCCGGGCTTGCTGGCGCGACCGGCACGGCCCGCCACCTGGGTGTAGAGCTGGGCCAGCTTCTCGGCGGCGCGAAAATCGGCGCTGAACAGGGCGCCATCCACATCCAGCAGGCCCACTAACGTCACATCCGGGAAGTGGTGGCCCTTGGCCAGCATCTGGGTGCCGATCAGGATCTTGTACTTGCCCGCCTTGATGTCGCCGAGATGGGTCTCCAGCTCCCCCTTGCGGCGGGTGTTGTCCCGATCGATGCGCACCACCGGATATTGCGGGAAAACCGTGGTGAGCAGCTGCTCCAGCTGCTCGGTGCCAACCCCCGAGCCGATCAGCTCGTTGCTGCCACACTCGGGGCAGTGATGGGGCAGCGGGCGCACGCTGTCGCAGTGGTGGCAATGCAACCGTCGCCCGGCCTGATGCCAGGTGTACCAGGCATCACAGCGCTCACAGGCTGCGCTCCAGCCGCATTGGTGGCAGATAAGGGCCGGGGCATAGCCACGCCGGTTGAGAAACAGCATCACCTGATTGCCCGCCGCCAGATGCTCTGCCATCAGCTGCTCCAGCTGGGGGGAGAGCCCGGCCTGCAACCGCACGTTCTTGATATCCAGGATCACCTGACGGGCAGTCTGGGCGTTACCGGCGCGACGAGTCAGGCTGAGGGGGTGATACTTGCCGCTGCGGGCGTTGTGCAGCGTCTCCAGCGACGGAGTGGCCGAGCCGAGCAGGATGGGGATACCGGCGCGATGGGCCCGCATCACCGCCAGATCCCGCGCGTGGTAGCGAAAACCGTCCTGCTGCTTGAAGGAGCCGTCGTGCTCCTCGTCGATGATGATGATGCCGAGGTTGTGAAACGGGGTGAACACCGCAGAGCGAGTGCCGATCAGAATGGCTGCACCGCCATCGCGGCAGGCGAGCCAGGCATCGAGCCGCTCCCGATCATTCATGGCGGAGTTCATCGCCACCACCGGCACGTTGAAGCGGCGGCGGAAGCGGTTGATGGTCTGCGGGGTGAGGCCGATCTCCGGCACCATCACCAGCGCCTGCTTGCCCGCCTTGAGCAACGGCTCGAGGATGCTCAGGTAGACCTCGGTCTTGCCGGAGCCGGTGATGCCATCGAGCAGGAAGGCACCGAACTTGTCGCTCTGGCTGGTAACGGCAGAGACGGCCAGCGCCTGCTCGCCGTTGAGGCGCAGCCCCTCCCCCGGTTCAAAACGGGCGGCCCAGTCGCCGTCATGGCTTGGCTCCAGCGAGCGCTTCTCCAGCAGCCCCTTCTTCTCCAGCGCAGTGAGGGCTGCGCTCTGGATCTCCTCCTGCTTGAGGGCGGAAGGGGTCTGCGGCCCCTTGCGCAGCAAGGCGAGCGCCTGCTGCTGCTTGGCCGCCCGCTTGAGCTCGTTGAGGTCGATGGCCATCCCCGCCTCGGTGGCAAACCAGAACTCCAGCTCCCGATAGGCGGCTGGCTCCCCCTTGCGCACCAGCACCGGCAGGGCGTGAGGCAACACCTCCCCCAGCGGATGCTGGTAGTAGCTGGCGCTCCAGTTCATCAGCGCCAGAATATCCGGCCCCAGCACCGGCGTCGCATCGAGTACCCGCTTGATGGGCTTGAGCTTGTTGCGCGGCACCTGGCTGTCGGCCGGATGATCCACCACCAGCCCGACCAGGGTCTGGGGACCGAAAGGGATCTCGACCCGGCAACCGGGGGCAGGTAACGGCAGGGGAGAGAGATAGTCGAAGTGACGGCGTAACGGTACCGGGACAGCGACACGAACCAGATCCAGCGTTTGGGAAGAATTCACCAGGGGTTGCCTATTTTTTCTGCGAAGCCACTTGCCTGATCTCAGGCATTTCCTATATTATTCGCAGCCTTTGAAACTGTGTTCAACAATCGTGTGGTGTCCGACGAGAGATCGGATGGCGACACGGCCTATTAATTGAGGTTGTCCATGAAAGCTGGTATCCATCCTGACTACGTAGCCATCACCGCCAAGTGCTCTTGCGGTAACGTCATCAACACTTTCTCTACCATCGGTAAAGATCTGAACCTGGACGTGTGCTCCGAGTGCCACCCGTTCTACACCGGCAAGCAGAAAGAAGTTTCTAGCGGCGGCCGCGTAGACAAGTTCAACAAGCGTTTCGGTGCGATGACCACCAAGAAGTAATTTTACTTCTGAAGAATTCTGAAAAAGGCGCCCATCGGGCGCCTTTTTTACGATCCCTGTTTTTCTTCCTTCACGTTCCCGCAGCCAGATGCATTCACGCCTACTGGGCAAATCCTCTGGAACGACGCAAATAGACATACCCCTCACCCGGGCTACCCCAGCGCGGACTCCCTGCGTTGTCATAGGCGCGATCCAGCAATCTGACGCTGTCGGGGCCAATCCAGATATGCTGCACCAGAGTACTGGCACCACCAAAATCGGTGGAGCAGTGGCCCACCCGGGTGTGACCGGCATACTCGCCGGACGGGGTGCGGGTCAGCCAGATCTCGCAACCGTGGCGCAAGGAGAGCTGCTGCGGGGTCAGACTGTCGAGCAGGGCGGGATCATGCCAGGCACCGGCAAAATCGGTGGCCCGGGGCATGGTCAGTTCGGCCATCAGGATCCGTCCATCAGGGGCGGGGGAGAAGCGGTAGATACGCTGGCGAAACGGGCGGATGGAGCGCAGGCTCAGGTACTGTTCGGCATAGACCCAGCGATAGCCCTGATAGCCGGGCCAGATCTCCATCAGCCGCAGCTCGGCACTGGTAAAGCGGCTGTCGTAACTGGCCTGCTCCCGGCTCGTAAAGGCCCCGTTGAACCAGCTGAGCAGCGGCTCCATGCCAGGCTTGAGTGGGGTGGCCTGGGGTGCCGGGCCTGCCAGCACCAGACAGGTGCAGAACAGCCCGAATACGGCCACCAGCAACTTTGCCATCGAATCCTTCCGAATCATCATAGTGGCGGCGATTATATGAGCGAATGCCCCCAATAACAGCCATTACGATCAAATCATTGCCACTCTGATGTGAAAACCTCGCAAAGATGTCAGTCCGGTCACTAAACCCGGTATTTCGCCACCGCCTGATTCAACAGTTGCGCCTGCTTGTTGAGCCCATCACTGGATTTGGCATTTTCCTCCGCCATGGTGCTGGACTCCTGGGCGATGTCGCGGATGTTGTTGACGTTGCGGTTCACCTCGTTGGCCACCAGACTCTGCTGTTCGATGGCCGCCGCGATCTGGGTGCTCATATCCATGATGTGAGTGACATCCTGGGTGATCTGTCCCAACAGCTCCCCTGCGGTGCTGGCCTGCTCCGAGCTGCGGTTGCCCTGCTCGCGGCAGGTCGCCATCATCTCGACGATGCTGCCGGTCTGCTTTTGCAGGGAGCTGATGATGCCGGCGATCTCCTGGGTCGATTTCTGGGTACGGATGGCCAGATTGCGCACCTCATCGGCCACCACCGCAAAGCCGCGCCCCTGATCCCCCGCTCGCGCCGCCTCGATGGCCGCGTTGAGGGCCAGCAGGTTGGTCTGATCGGCGATGCTGCTGATGGTGGAGACGATCGCCTCGATGCTGCGCGACTGCTCGTTGAGCTGGTTGATAAGGCCGATACTGTGAGTCAGCTGGCTGGCAATCAGGCTGGAGGTATCGACCACCGAGGAGAGCAGACCCGCGCCGCGCTCGGCGCAGTTCAGGGTCTCCCGCGCCGCACCGTGGGCCAGCATGGCCGCTTCGCGCACCGCATCGCTCTTGTTGATCCGCTCGGTGATGTCACTGGCGAACTTGATCACCTTCACCACCTTGCGATGCTCGTCGAGGATCGGGTTGTAGGTCGCCTCCAGCCACACCTTGCCGCCGTGACTGTTCTGACGACAGAAGAGGCCGGACTTGTACTGCCCACGGCCCAGCTCCTCCCAGAAGTGGGGCTGTTCACGATAAAACTGATCATCGCAGAAGATACGGTGATGCTTGCCCTGCACCTGCGCCAGGGTATAGCCCATGGTATGGAGGAAATTGCCATTGGCAGCAATCACCTCCCCGCCGGGGGTGAACTCGATGACCGCCAGCGACCGATCCAGCGCCGTCACCACCGCCTGCTGGCTGAGCAGTTGCAGATGGTGCTCGGTAATGTCGGCGGCAATCTTGATCACCTTGGTCACCACACCCCGCAACTTGACGGGAAAGTAGGTCGCCTCCAGCCAGATCGCCTCGCCCCGTTTGTTGAAGCGCTGGAACACCCCGGTACGGGAGCGCCCCTGTTTCAAATCGGCCCAAAACTGCTGATAGGCGCTGCTCTGGGCATACTGGGGGTCACAAAACATCCGGTGATGATGGCCCACGACCTCGGGCGCACTGAAACCCACCACGTTGAGAAAGAGATCATTGGCGGCCAGCACAGTGCCATCCGGCGTAAAGGTGATGGTCGCCACGCTGCCGTGCACGGCGTCGAAAAATCCCTGCTGTGCCAGAAGTTGCTCCTGACACTGCTGCAACTCGGCTTTCAGTTTGCTATTGAACATCGAAACGTATCCTCCAGACTGGCCCCCACCATGGCCAAACCACACAGTGGATCAATAAGATAATGGTGGCGAGCTCCATCAGCATAGTTGGCCGCGTCATCGCGCTCCCATCTGACGCCATATTTATTGCTGTAAATCAAATTCACCGACCAAACGCCACTCATGCAGAGCTGCAACCCTTATTCCACCGCCGGTTGCCACTCCAGATAGGCCGGATTGGCGACAAAGCCGATCCGCTCATAGAGAGGGCGCCCCTGCTCGCTGGCATGGAGCCACACCTTGCCCAGCTGACGCGATCTGGCGAAGGCTGTAATGGCATCGAGCAGCGCCGTGGCGATCCCCTGCTGGCGCCATTGTGGCCGCGTATACATGTTGAGCAGATACCCCTCCATCCCCGCCAGATTGCCGGGATAGGGTGGCCGTTCAAACAATGCCAGCGTCCCTGCCGCCACGATCTGTTTGCCGCCCTCCTGCGTATCGGCCTCAGCCAGCCAGGATAAAGCACTCTCTTCACTCATCGCCCGGGTAAAGTAGTCAAGGGTGGCCTGCCACAAGGCCGGGTCTGCCTGCGGCGTCACCAGCTCACCGACCTCACAAAACAGCTCCATGCGCAGCGCCACCAGTGCGGGTATATCTACGGCTCGGGCCTGACGAATGATCATCGCATCTCCTTGCATCACAGAGCACATCGAGAGAGGGGGCCAAACGGAAGTGGGCCTGCTCGGCAAATCTGCACGACACAGGAACCACCGACGCCGACCATGTAACCGGAATGCGGATAATAGCAGAGCACATAGTTAACTATATGTTTTTAAACATATAAAAAAAGACAGCCGAAGCTGTCTTTTTCATCGAAATCAAATTGCGGATTAGTAGAAGATCCGCTCGCCACGCTCGCTCAT
>OEQO01000249.1_pt1 | contig 12652 bp, 8 predicted proteins | sample 1539751 | NCBI WGS metagenome assembly OEQO01 (sample SAMEA3891237, study PRJEB23780) | metagenome | biome: terrestrial biome; feature: animal house; material: water of meat washing | place: Italy | collected 2015-05-12 | reverse complement strand
GGGATCGCCATAGACGGTGGCCGAGGAGCTGAATACCAGCCGGAAAACCCCGGCCTTGGCCATCTCTTCGCACAGCACCAGAGTGCCGCTGATGTTGTTCTGGTAGTAGGTGAGCGGGATCTGGCTCGACTCCCCGACCGCCTTGAGGCCGGCGAAGTGGATGACCGATTCGATCTGGTGGTTGGCGAACAGCTGCTGCAGGCAGGCTCTGTCCAGCACATCCCCTTCGACGAAGGTGACCGGCTTGCCGGTGATCTGCTCGACCCGCTTGAGTGACTCCGGTGAGGAGTTGGAGAGGTTGTCGAGTACCACGACCTGCTGCCCCGCGCCGAGCAGCTCAACCAGGGTGTGGGAGCCGATATAGCCGGCGCCCCCTGTGACCAGTATTGTCATTTTTTATCCCGTGTTCTGGTGAAACTGGGGCAGAGTCTACCCGTCCTGCCCGCTCGGGAAAAGGTTGAGATACCAATGAAGCCCTTTGCGTATCTCAATAATCGAGACTGATATCCCCTTTCGCGGTGCAGGAGCATGCCAGAGCCACGCCGCTCTCCAGATCCTGCGCACTCAAGGTCATCACGCTCTGGCGCTCGATGTTACCTGTGGTGGTGCAACGACAGCTGCCACATACCCCGGCGCGGCAAGCGGCCATTATGGTTTCGCCCGCCGCTTCCAGTGCCGCCAGCAGGGTCTGACCCGGCAGGATCTTCACCTTCTTGCCGCTCTTTTTGAGGGTCAGCCAGAAGTGGTCGCTATCGGCCGCAACTGGCGCCGCACCCGATGTAACAGCAGGCAGGCCAAACGACTCCTGATGCAACTGCGCCGCTGGCAACCCCAGCTCCGCCAGCATGGTGCTGATAGCCGCCATATAGGGGGTTGGGCCGCAGAGATAGACATGGCGTTCGCGCAGATCTGGGGCCAGTTCGGCCAGCATGGCGGGGGTGAGTCGGCCAATCCAGGGGTGGTCAGCCGGAGCGTGCTCCAGCACGAATGCATGACGTAGCCCGATATGTGCCTCAGCCAGCACAGTCAGCTCCTCGGCAAAGATCACATCTGCTGGCGAGCGGGCGCTATGGATAAAGCGGATATCGGCATCCGGCCGTTTGGCGAGCTCGTCCCGCAGCATGGCCCACATGGGGGTGATGCCGGAACCGGCGCTGAGCAGCAGCGGCCGCTCGCAAGGGAGGTTGGTCAGGTTGAACTCGCCGAACGGGCCATCGGCCCGGATCTTGTCTCCCACCTGCAAGGTCTGGTGCAGATGGCGGGAGACCCGTCCCACATCCTTGATGGTGACCTGCCAGCAGGCATCCTGCGGGCTGGAGGAGAGGGTATAGGCGCGGCACTCCGGCTGGCCGTCGATCTCGGTATGCAGGGTGATGCACTGGCCAGCCAGCACGGGAGGGAGGCTGCCAGAAAGCGGCGCCAGCTGCCAGCTCACTACGTCGTGGGTGTTCTGTTGGCGGCCAATGCAGGTGAGCGTGAGAGAGGTCATCACAAGGCTCCTTATGTTTGAAACGGGTTGAAAAACGTCTGATGAAAAAGCCGGGGCCAGAAAAAAGGCGAGCCGGGCGGCTCGCCAAATGCTTACAACATACTGAGCGTGTAAGGCAGATATGGAACCGATCAGGCCGCCAGGATCTCGGCCAAGTCAGCCTCGGCCGTGGTGGTCCCTTTCAGGCCAAACTGCTCCTCCAGCACCTTGAGCAGGGCCGGGGTGAGGAAGGCGGGGGCGGTCGGGCCGGTACGAATGTCTTTCACCCCGAGGGAGAGCAGGGTGAGCAGAATGACGATGGCTTTTTGCTCGAACCAGGAGAGCACCAGCGTCAGCGGCAGATCGTTGACCCCGCACTCGAACGCCTCGGAGAGTGCCAGCGCCAACTGGATGGCGGAGTAGGCATCGTTGCACTGACCCACGTCCAGCAGACGCGGAATGCCGCCGATGTCGCCAAAGTCGAGCTTGTTGAACTTGTACTTGCCGCAACCCAGGGTGAGCAGCAGGCTGTCGCGCGGCGCCGCCTTGGCAAACTCGGTGAAGTAGGCGCGCTCGGCCTTGTCGCCGTCACAGCCACCCACCAGGAAGAAGTGGCTGATCTCCCCGGCTTTGACCTTCTCAATCACCGCGGGTGCGGCCTGCATCAGGGCGTTGCGGGCAAAGCCGATGGTGATGAAGTGCTCGAGCTCGGTGTGTTTGAAGCCATCGAGTGCCAGAGCCTTGGCGATCACGGCGGAGAAATCATCCCCTTCCAGATGAGTGACGCCCGGCCAGCCGACGATGGAGCGGGTGAAGATGCGGTCACTGTAGTTGCCCACGTTCGGGTCGATGATGCAGTTGGAGGTCATCACCACGGCGCCCGGGAAGTTGGCAAACTCTTTCTGCTGGTTCTGCCAGGCGGAGCCGTAGTTGCCCACCAGATGGGGGTACTGCTTGAAGAAGGGGTAGGCCAGCGCGGGCAGCATCTCGCCGTGGGTGTAGACATGAATGCCGGTCCCCTTGGTCTGCTCCAGAATGAGCTTGAGATCCATCATGTCGTGGCCGGAGACCAGAATGCACTTGCCGGGGATGGGGGTTACGCGTACCTGGGTCGGCTCCGGATGGCCGAAGGCGCTGGTTTCACCGAGATCCAGCATCTCCATGATTTTGAAGTTGAGCTGACCGATCTCCATGGCACAGCTGAACAGCCGACCCATTTCGCTCGGGTCTGTGCTGAGCCAGCTCATGATGCGGTGGAATTCGGCGGCCACCTCGTCACTCTGCTGATCCAGCACCCGAGCGTGCTCCATATAGGCGGCCGCGCCCTTGAGGCCGTAAAGGCAGAGCAGGCGCAGCCCCATGATGTCTTCGTTCACCTCGCTCTTGCCCCGATTGGGGGCGGCTGGCGCGGCATGGGCAAGTTGCTCCAGCAGCTCGGCGCCGGGCTCGAAGTGAGCGGATTGCGGCAAGTCGTTGACCTGCACCGCCATGGCGGCCAGACGATCGGCCAGCTGCTGGCGATAGGCAAGGGCCTGATTGACGTAGGCCACGATGCGATTCGAGTCGAAGTTGACGTTGGTGAGGGTGGCGAAGAAGGCCTTGGGCACGAAGGCATCGATCTCGCGGTCGATGATGCCCTGCTCGCGGGCGGCCAGCGCCCAGGCGCTGAGCCCCTGCAGGGTATAGATCAGCACATCTTGCAGATCCGAGGTTTCCGCCGTCTTGCCGCACATACCTTGTGCGTAGGCACAGCCGTTGCCTGCCGGGGTACGAATTGTCTGTTCACATTGCACACAAAACATCATGTCTCTCCTAATTGGACATTTCAGTTGTTTGTTTTGTGGCGATTCTATTCCCCTCGTGAAAAACTTAATAGGCATTCAATTTGCCAATTAAGATTCCCTTGATGCAGATCAAAAATAAAAAAAGCCGCCCAAACAGGGCGGCAAGCGGGTGGATAAAAGGAGAGACAACTCAGGTTTGCAACAGAACATAACAATCAAGCGGGTTGGGCCGGGGTCTGGTCAGGTGCCCCCAGCCCGCTACTTACTCAAGCAAGCATACGTATGCTGTAGTTGGCTTGGTTCACTATCAGGCCAGATAAGCGCGCAGCATCCAGACCAGTTTTTCCTGCTGCTGCACATAGTCGGAGAGGATGGAGGCGGTGCCTTCATCACCGGCTTCGGCGGCCTGACCCAGAATGCGGCGCTGGGCGACCAGCAGTTCGCGGAAGCTCTCCAGCAGGGATTCGACACAGGCGCGGCCATCGTGCAGCCCTTTCTGCTCGGGGATGGCAGAGACTTTCAGGTAGTCGCTGAAGCTGTGCATCGGCACCCCGTCCAGCGTCAGGATCCGCTCGGCCAGCGCATCGACTTTCAGCAGCAGGTCGTTGTAAATCTCTTCAAATTTCAGGTGCAGTTCGAAGAACTGGTTGCCACGGATATTCCAGTGGAAGCCGCGCACGTTCATGTAGAGGATCTGGTAGCTGGCCAGCAATTTGTTCAACTCGGCTGCCAGGGCTTGTGATTGAGCAGTATCAAGACCAATCGGGCTTTTCATCATTCACCTCCAGATTTGGAAATCGGTTTTAAATTCTCTTTCGGAACGCAGTCAGAATAACGCCTTGCAAAATGCAGGGACAATTGCTTGTGCCTAACTGTTTGATAGCTAACGGCTATCAAACAGTACGCAGCAGCGGGGACAATGGATGAGGATTAGGGGAAGTATTTTTCGAGCAGCGCCATCAGGATGGCCTGACACTCGCGGTCCGCTTCGCTATCGACCTTGCTGGCGCGAAAGTGGAGCTGAAAGGCGCGCATGACGGCGTGGCTCTGCTCATCCCACTGGCCGGTCTGGGGTAGGCCGTAGCCATAGCGGGCCAGCTGTTGTTGCCACATTGCCGCATCCCAGTCGGGCAAGGGGCTGGTCAGTAGCTCGGCTACCCGATCTTCATCGGGCCAGGCGCCGACCCCGTACGTCAGATAGAGCTGGCGCCAGGGGAAGTGGGGGCCGGGATCCTGCTTGCGCTCGGGGGCGACATCGCTGTGGCCCAGCACCTGGGTCGGTGGAATGCGGTAGCGGGCGACCAGCTCCCGACTGAGGGCGCCGACGGCGGCAATCTGCTGCGGGGTATAGGGTTGCCAGCGGCGGGCATCGGGGGCCAGCGGCTCATCTTCCGCTGGATAGCCGAGGTTGACGATCTCGATGCCAAGGGAGCTGGCATTGAGCCCGGCATATTGGTGCCAGCGGCTGCGTCCCGCATGCCAGGCGCGCGCGCTGTCCGGCACCAGCTGATAGACCGGTAGCGGGGTCTCGTGGCTGTCGCGGGGGATCAGGTAGTGGGCGCTCACCTTGTGCTCCGGCTCGGTCAGCAGGCGCAGGGAGTTGGCATCATCTTCGTCGGTGTAGTGGAGGATCAGAAAGGCGATCCGCTCGTTCTGGTTGGCGCTCTGATAGCGGGTCGAGAGCTGGTATTCGGACGGAGTACAACCACCCAGCAGCAGAACCAGTGGCAGAAAGAAGAGGGGAAGAAGACAGCGCCAGCGCCATCCCCCTGCCACAGCCAGTCTGCTGAGCGTGGGGGGAGTGAGTCGCTGGCACATGTCGAAGGCCCTGCCCGGTCAGTTGCGCTGCTGGTTAGCTGCGGTACTTGGCAGTGAGGCCGATCAGGAAGTTGCGCAGGATCTGATCCCCGCAATCCTGATAGTGCTTGTGATCCTTGGAGCGGAACAGGGCACTGAGCTCGGACTTGGAGAGGTTGAAGTCGGCGAGCTTGAGCGTGCCGAGCATGTCCTCTTCCTTGTAGTTGAGGCCGATGCGCAGCTTGCGCAGGATCATGTTGTTGTTGATCCGGTTCGGGATCACCTGGGCCGGTGCATCTTCCCGCACGCCGCGGCGGGCGATGATGAAACCGTCGAGGAACTGGCTCAGGGCCGAGTCGGGACAGGCGACATAGCCTGCCTCTTGCTCTTCACCTTCCGCCGCCTCTTTCATCAACCAGCTGTGCAGCTGGGCGTGAGTGACCGTCAGGTTGCCCTTGGCAAACATCTCGACCATCTGGTCGTTGCTGATGGTGAGGGCGTAGCGCAGACGGCGCAGAATATCGTTGTTGGTCATGCTGACTCCTGTGTAAACGGCGCAACTTTACCATCTGGCGGCCCTCGCGTCAGAAAAAGCGGGGGCCGGTACAGTTCAGGTCAAGCTCATCAAGCCTTACCGAGATAACGGGGCGCCTCCTGGCGCACCAGTTCCAGCGCATCTTGCAGCTCCAGCAGCTCGGGTTCCAGCTCGCTGACCGGCACGCCGTCGCGCAGCTGTTGCTCCAGCTGGGAGAGCAGCCGTTGCAGCCCCGGCACCCCGGAATAGGCACAGCCGCCGTTGAGGCGATGGAGCTGGGCCAGCACCTCGCTATCTTCAATTTCGCCAGCCAGTGCGCTATCCAGCACCGGCTCGACCTCGTCGAAACTGGCCAGCAGCATGGTCAGCATCTCTTTGGCGAGATCCTCTTTGCCCGCCGCCTGACGCACCGCCAGCGCCCAGTCTATCTGCTGGGCACCGTCATTCTGGTGGCGGCGATAGGCAAAGTCGGTGATGAGCTGGGCCAGCATGGTCTCGTCGATGGGCTTGGCCAGATAGTCGTCCATCCCCTGGCGGATCAGCCGTTCCCGCTCGCCGGGGATGGCGTGGGCGGTCACCGCCACGATCGGGGTGGTGGTATTGAGTGACTGGTTGCGGATCGCCTGGGTGGCGCTGATGCCATCCATGATCGGCATCTGGATATCCATGAAGATGATGTCGAACGGCTGGCTCTGGGCCTGCTTGACCGCCTCCTTGCCGTTCTTGCACACCACCACCTGACTCACCATCTCCTTGAGCATGGCGGCGATCAGCTTGAGGTTGGCGGCGTTGTCATCCACCGCCAGTACCTTGATCGGTTGCAACTGGCGCGGCGCGGGTTGGGCGGGCAGCTTCTGGCGGCTCGCCTCGGGCGAGAGCAGGGCGTGCAGCAGCTTGCGGTGGTTGACCGGTTTGGAGAGGCAGTGCTGGGCGCCGTGGGCCAGCATCGCCTCGTAGAGCGCCGGCTCGTGGCTGCTGAGCAGCACTATGGTGTTCTGCTGCAGGCCGCTCAGGCTGTCGAGGCGGCCGATCACCTGCTGTGGCGTATGCAGGGTGCTGCTGCCGATGATCACCATCTCCTGCTCGCTCATTTCGGGCCAGGGGTCATCGCTGGTCAGTGGCTGCACGTCGAGCTGCCACTCCGCCAGCAGGGCGAGCAGGGAGGCTTGGGCGAAGGGATCCGGCTCCAGCAGCCAGAGCCGTTTGCCACGGATCCGATCCAGCGGCAGTTGATCGGTCTGGGGCAGGGGCGAGACCTCCACATCGAGACTGAACGAGAAGATCGAGCCCTTGTCCAGCTCCGACTCGAAGCGGATCTGGCCGCCCATCTGCTGCACCAGCTTCTGGGTGATGACCAGGCCAAGGCCCGTGCCGCCATAACGGCGGGAGATGGAGGAGTCGGCCTGATTGAAGGCCTGGAACAGCTGATGTTGCTGCTCTTGGGAGATGCCGATGCCGGTATCGCGGATCTGGACGTTGAGCCTCACCTTGTGGTTGCCACTGCCGGTCTGCTCGATATGGACATCCACGTTGCCCTGCTCGGTGAACTTGATGGCGTTGCCGGCGAGGTTGGTCAGCACCTGCTGCAGCCGCATGGGGTCGCCGGTGAGGGAGTCCGGCACGTCGGCATCTACCCGCAGGGAGAGCTCCAGTTGCTTGTCGTGGGCGCTGGGGCCGAGCAGGTGCATGGTCTCGTTGAGGGTGTCGCGCAGGCTGAACGGGATATGCTCCAGCTGCAGCTTGCCCGCCTCCAGCTTCGAGAAGTCGAGGATGTCGTTGATGATGCCAAGCAGGTTGCGCGCCGACTTCTCGATGGTCTGCATGTAGTCGGTCTGGCTCGGGGTCAGGCTGGTTTTCAGCAACTGGCGGGTAAAACCGATGACCCCGTTGAGCGGAGTGCGCAGCTCGTGGGACATGTTGGCCAGAAACTCCGACTTGACCCGCGCCGCCTCCTGCGCCCGTTTCTTGGCCATGTCGAGCTCGACGTTCTGGATCTCGATCTGCTCCAGGGTTTCGCGCAGGTCAGAGGTGGCCTGATCGATATTCTGCTGCATCTCTTCGTGATATTCGGAGAGCGCCTTGGCCATGGCGTTGATGCCGTTTTTCAGCATATCCAGCTCGCCGGTGAGCTGGCCGCTGACCCGGGTATCGAGCCGCCCCTCCCTGATCTTGTGCACCGCCTGCACCATGTTGGTGATGGGCTGGGTCACGCTCTTGACCAGACGGAAGCCAAACAGGGTACTGAAGGCGACCCCGATGAGCACCATGATCACCGCAAAGAAGGTGTCGCGGTACTGCAGCAGCATGGCCCGATCGGTCGCCATCTGCATCGAGATGTAGCCGATCATCGGCGGCTCTACATCGCTGGGTAGCGGGAAGCCATCCAGACTGGTTTCAGCCTGGATCGGGGTGCGCAAAATGATGTCGTCCCCCTGAAACGTCACGCTGGTCAGATCCGGAATGGGCTCGCCATCGGGCAGTCTGAGCCGGGTGAAATCCCGGTGGTAGTTCGAGGTGACGAACAGCTGGTTGTCCTGGGTGAAGACAGCGATGGACTTGATGAAGGGGGAGTTCTTGCGATGGGTCAGGCCAATCAGCCGCTTGAGGGATTCGCGACTGTGCTGGGTCATCCCGTATTCACTGGCGATCGCCAGCGGTTCGATGATGTTGATCCCCTGATCAATGAGGTTGTTTTCCAGCTGCTGGTAGCGGTGGAAGGTGAAGTAACCGGCCATCAGGCCACCGATGATCAGGGTCGGCAGGATGGTGAAGGCGAGAACGCGTGCTCTCAGGCCATATTTGGTCATACGAACAGGCCACCAGTGAACAGGGTTGGCGATAGGGTTGATGGCAATGCACGGGCTCTCAGGCCGTATTTGGTCATACTATTATTCTTGTGGGACAATACCCGGCAGCAGATTCCACAATCATGACATAGCCACCTATAGGCACCAAGTTTTATGGCCCAGTTTTTCAAGCCCCAAAAGAAGTCCACCCAGCTCCAACGCATTGAATTTACGATAGACACCCTCGATCACCACTGCGTCGGTATCGGTCGCCATCAGGGCAAGGCGATCTTCGTCGAAGGGGCGCTGCCCGGCGAGACCGTCAAGGCACGCATCACCGAAGAGAAAAAGCAGTATGGTCACGCCGCCTTGCAACAGGTGGTGACCCCGGCGGCCAACCGCATCGCCCCCTTCTGCAGCCACTACCGCGAGTGCGGCGGTTGCAGTGCCCAGCACATGTCGGTTGCCGATCAGCAAGCCGCCAAGGCGGCCGGACTGGTCAGCCTGTTCGAGCGGTTGGGCAACATCAAGGCGCCGGCGCTGGAGCCGGTACTGACCGGTGAAGATCGCGCCTACCGCCGGGTCTGTCGTCTGGCCATCAAATTTGACAAGAACGGTCGCTGCACCCGGGTCGGTTTCCGCCGCCGCAACAGCAACGATCTGGTGGAGATCGACGGTTGCCCGGTGCTGGCCGAGCCGCTCTCTGCGCTGATTGCCCCGCTGCGTGAGTGCCTCAATCGCCTCAAGAGCCAGCGCGAGCTGGGCCATGCCGAGCTTATCCAGGCCGAGCAGGGGATCATGATGCTGCTGCGCCACACCGGCCGCCCCAATGAGGCGGATCGCGCCCTGCTGGTGGAGTTTGCAAAAGCGCAGGGGATCGACCTTTATCTGCAGGCTGCCGATGATCGCATCGAAGCGCTGCAGCAACAATTTTCCCCATCCTACTCGCTGGATGGCCTGTCTCTTGCATTTGCTCCCGGTGATTTCATTCAGGTCAACGGCCCCATCAACCAGAGCATGGTTGAGCAGGCGCTGACATGGCTCGGGGCGAGCAAGGATGACAAGGTGCTCGATCTCTTCTGCGGTATCGGCAACTTCACCCTGCCGCTGGCCCGTCAGGCTCGCGAAGTGGTGGGTGTCGAAGGTGAACTGGCCATGGTGCAGCGGGCCGAAGAGAACGCCCGTCGCAACGGCATCACCAATGCCCGTTTCTACAAGGCCGACCTGAGCGATGACATTGTCGGCATGTCCTGGGCGCGGGAAGGGTTCGATCTGGTGCTGCTGGATCCGGCTCGCCCCGGCGCGCTGGAAGTGATGGGACACGTCGTGAAACTTTCACCCAAGCGGGTGGTCTACGTCTCCTGTAACCCGGTCACCCTGGCGCGTGACAGCCAGGTGCTGGTGAAAGGGGGTTACCGTCTGGTACGCCTCGGCATGCTCGACATGTTCCCTCACACCGGTCATCTGGAGTCCATGGCGCTGTTTGAACGGGAGTAAATGACTCATCAGTTTGGCGATGCTTGATAGGTCATCCGGCTGTTTGATCAGATGTGATTGGGGTAATCTAGACCCTTGTCGTTCGGCAGGGCCTGTTGGCGCGCTCTATTGTCTTTCTGGACAATATGCCTTGAAAAGCGCGCCGGATATCCCCATTTGAGGCAATCTCATGAGAGGGAGAAAGTGACAGCTTTCGGCCCGATAATTTAAAGGATTGATACCATGGTTGCGGTTCGCGATATTCATTTGAAAGACAACTTCACCCTGGAGGAGTGGGTCGGCTCGCTCTCCTTGAGTGACAGTGACAAGGATCAGCTGCGAACCGTTTACCAGTACTGTCTGACGCTCGGTGACGAGGCGCTGACCAGCAAGTTGCTGGTGCGCGGCATCGAAATGGTGGGCATCCTGCAGATGCTCAGCATGGATATCGGTACCCTCAAAGCGGCCATCATCTACCCCTTCGTCGAAGCCGGTCTCATCAGCCAGGAGCGGATGGACGAGGACTTCGGCTCCAAGATTGCCAAGCTGGTGGAAGGGGTGCTGGAGATGGAAGCCATCCGCTCCCTGCAGACCCTCCATCGCAGCGAAACCTCGCCGGAGCAGGTCGACAACGTGCGTCGCATGCTGCTTGCCATGGTCGAGGATGTGCGCGCCGTGGTGATCAAGCTGGCGGAGCGGATCGCCTGCCTGCGGGAAGCGAAGACGGCAGATGAAGAGACCCGGGTGCTGATGGCCCAGGAGATCACCAACATCTATGCGCCGCTCGCCAACCGTCTCGGCATCGGCCAGCTCAAGTGGGAGCTGGAAGATCTCGCCTTCCGTTACCTGCACCCGGATACCTACAAGCAGATCGCCAAGCAGCTCGACGAGAAGCGGCTCGACCGCGAGCGCTACATCCGCGAGTTTGTGCAATCCCTGCGTAATGGCCTGAAAGAGGCCGGGGTGGAAGCGGAGGTTTATGGCCGTCCGAAACATATCTACAGCATCTGGCGCAAGATGCAGAAGAAGCACCTCGAATTCAACGAGTTGTTCGACGTGCGCGCGGTGCGGGTAGTGACCAAGCGGCTGCAGGATTGCTATGCGGCGCTCGGTATCGTGCATACCCAGTTCCACCACATTCCCCGCGAGTTTGACGACTATGTCGCCAACCCCAAACCCAACGGCTATCAGTCGATCCACACCGTAGTGGTGGGGCCGGAGGGCAAGACGGTCGAGATCCAGATCCGTACCGACCAGATGCATCAGGATGCCGAGCTCGGCGTCGCGGCACACTGGCGTTACAAGGAAGGGGCGCAGGCTGGCGGCAAGGCCAACACCTTCGAAGACAAGATCGAGTGGCTGCGCAAGCTGCTCGCCTGGCAGGAGGATCTCTCCGAGAGCGGCTCCCTGCTCGAGGATCTGCGCAGTCAGGTGTTCGAGGACCGGGTCTACGTCTTCACCCCGAAAGGGGATGTCATCGACCTGCCGGCAGGCGCCACCCCGCTTGATTTTGCCTATCACGTCCACAGCATGATCGGTCACCGCTGCATCGGCGCCAAGATTGACGGCCGCATCGTGCCGTTTACCTACGCGCTGCAGACCGGCGATCAGGTGGAGGTGATCACCCAGAAAGAGCCGAACCCGAGCCGCGACTGGATGAACCCCAACGCCGGCTTCCTGCGCTCCAGCCGGGCGCGGGCCAAGGTGGCGACCTGGTTCAGAAAACTGGATCGGGACAAGAATATCGTGGCCGGTCGCGAGCTGTTCGAGAAGGAGCTGGATCGCCACAACCTCAGCATGTCCAAGATCGACAAGGGCAACATGCTGCGCCGCTTCAATCTGGAGAGCACCGACGATCTGCTGGCCGGTATCGGCAGCGGCGATATCCGCATCAACCAGGTGCTCAACTATCTCGACACCTGCTACAACAAGCCGACGGCGGAAGAGGAAGATCGCCGCCTGCTGGAGAAGCTGGAGCAGAAGGCCAATGCGCCGATGCGCCACAAGCCCAAGGATCACATAGTAGTGGAAGGGGTCGGCAACCTGATGACCCATATCGCCCGCTGCTGCCAGCCGATCCCGGGGGACTCCATTCAGGGCTTCATCACCATGGGGCGCGGTGTCTCGATCCACCGGGAAGATTGCGAGCAGCTCAAGGAGCTGTCACGGCGCAATCCGGAGCGGCTGATCGATGCGGTGTGGGGGGAGAACTACTCCGGCGGCTACGGCCTCACCATCCGGATCATCTCCAACGATCGCTCCGGCCTGCTGCGCGATATCACTACCGTGCTGGCCAACGAGAAGATCAACGTGATGGGGGTGCGCTCGCGCTCCAATGTGCGCGAGCAGACCGCCGAGATCGACATGGAGCTGGAGATTTACAACATCAACGCCTTCAACCGGGCGTTGGCCAAGCTCAGTCAGCTTAACGATGTGATCAGCGCCAAGCGGCTTTGATATCGAACCGACCGGCCCCAGTGGCCGGTCTGCATTTCCGACCCTTTTTGAACGAATCAACAAGCGAATATCCCATGTCTCAACGTTACGACCTCTCTCAACTGCTCGACATCATGGCTCGTCTGCGCGATCCGCAAAACGGCTGTCCCTGGGATCTGAAACAGGACTTCCAGAGCATAGTGCCGCACACCCTGGAAGAGGCCTACGAAGTGGCCGATGCCATCGAGACCGAGGATTGGCAGGGGCTGAAAGGGGAGTTGGGCGATCTGCTGTTTCAGGTGGTGTTCTACGCCCAGCTGGGTAAAGAGCGGGGCTTGTTCGACTTTGCCGATATCGTCGACACGGTGAG
>OEQO01000245.1_pt1 | contig 12748 bp, 8 predicted proteins | sample 1539751 | NCBI WGS metagenome assembly OEQO01 (sample SAMEA3891237, study PRJEB23780) | metagenome | biome: terrestrial biome; feature: animal house; material: water of meat washing | place: Italy | collected 2015-05-12 | reverse complement strand
CTTCTGATAGGCCATGCTGCCCCACAGGGCAAGACCGAGGGCATCCTCCTTCAAGGCGTCCGGCTGCGCCGCCAGGGTCAGCTTCTCGCTGGCATCATCGTAGACATAGCCTTCCGCCGCGCGTTCCGGTTGCAGGATCACCACATCCTTGCCGCGCATCAGGGCGAAGTTCTTGTCGTACTGCATGATGGCGCGCCCCGGCCAGTCGGCGGGCATGCGGGTCAGATCCTTGCCGAGCATGGGGTAGTCGGCACTGATCCCCATCAGGGAGAGCAGGGTCGGCGCCATGTCGATCTGGCTGACGATGCGCGGATCCTTCCTCGGTGCAATGCCGTCACCCACAATGACGCCGGGGATATGGAAGCGGGGGATGGGCACCAGACTGGCGCCACCGACCCGGCTGTCGTGGTCGGCGATGACCAGGAACAGGGTGTCCTTCCAGTATTCGGACTGTTTCGCCTTCTTGAAGAACTCGCCGATGGCGTAATCCGCATACTTGGCCGCGTTGTTGCGGGTCTGTTTGGGTTGCTCGAACAGTTCGATGCGGTTGTCCGGGAATTCGAACGGATCGTGGTTGCTGGAGCTGAACACCAGACTGAAGAAGGGTTTGCCCTCCTTGTGCAGCGCCTTGAAGGTCTCGTCGGCCTTGGCCATCAGATCCTCATCGGAGGCGCCCCAGGAGCCCTTGAACACCGGATTGTCGAAATCCTTCTGCTCGACGATGGTGGTGAAGCCGTTGCCGAGGAAGAAGCTGCGCATGTTGTCGAAGTGGCTCTCGCCGCCATAGATAAAGCTGGTGTCGTAACCCCGCTGTTTGAGCAGATCCGCGATGGTGAAGAAGTTGGTCTGGCTCTTGCCGAGTTTGACCACCGCCTGTGCCGGGGTCGGCGTGAAGCCGGTCAGTACCGCCTCGATACCGCGTACCGAGCGGGTGCCGGTGGCGTAGAGCTGCTCGAACGCCCAGCCCTGCTGCGACAGCGCATCAATGTTGGGGGTGAGCGGCAGGCCGCCGAGGGAGCCGACAAACTGGGCGCCCAGGCTCTCCTGCAGCAGGATCACCAGATTCTTCGGTTTGCCCTGGAAGCTTGCCTCGTTGAAGGTCTGGCTGGGCAGCAGATCGGAGTTGAAATCACTGGCCGGACGGCCACTCTCCTTGCGCATGATGTCGAGCACCTTCTGCTCGGACATCTTGCCGTAAAACTGGCTGGCATCCTCCTCGGCGCCCATCTGCTTGATGGCAAAGAAGAGGGAGTAGGCGGAGTTGACGGTGAGCGAGTTGACCAGCGGATCCTCGGCAAAGGCGACCATGGCCGGGTTCAGGGCGCGGTGGCCGAGACTGGAGCGGGCACCGAGAAAACCTATGGCCAGAATGAGCAGGGCGAAGGCCGGACGCAGATACCAGCGCGGGAAGCTGAGGCCACGCACCAGACGGCCACTCAACCACCAGCCACCGGCCAGCACGGCACCACTGAAGAGCACCGCCAGCAGCAGCTCGGCTTTGCGGCCCGCCCACAACATGGAGAGCACCTCTTTCGGATAGATGAGGTACTCCACATAGAGGCGGTTGGGGCGCACGCCATATTCGGTGACAAACGAGGGGGTGGAGATCTCGAGGAACAGCATCAGCCAGAGTCCGACGGTCAGCCAGACGCGCATCAGTTGCAGCCAGCCCCGGCCGATGGCATGGGGGCCTGCCAGCAGCAGAGTGAGCATGGCGGGGACACCCCAGACCCAGCAGAGGGTCGCAAAGTCGACCCGGATCCCTTGCAGCAGCATCTCCTGCCAACCGGCCACGGCATCCACCCGTTCCAGTTGCCAGACACCGAGGGCAATTCGACTGAAAGAGAGAGAGAAGAGCGCGAGCGCGCAGAAGATGGCGAAGGGCCAAAACGGGCCGAGTCGCTGTTTTAGAGCTGTCATGTTTGTTCCTGATTGGGCCTGTAAGCGTCTGTCCACAGACGCTTTTTTATTTGTTGTGCTTTTATGACAGGCAGATGTGGATAAGGTTGCACTCTATCTTGCCAAAAGAGGCAATTAACATATCGCTTATCTAAAAGTGTGAACTCGACCGGTTACTGAGTGCAGAATAAGCTGCTGGATAAAATGTGAGCCGCAGCGCGAATGGAAGGGGGGACTCCATTTATAATTGCCGCGAATTATCTCAATCGGAGCCGAAGGGATGCCGGTCTTTATCGATGTCGAGTATGTGCAGGGATGGCGCCTGTTTGTGGTGTTATCGGATGGCACCACGGGCGTGCTGGATCTGACCCCCTGGCGAACCCAGCCGCTGTTTGCAAAGCTGGAGAGCGAGCGTCACTGCGCCCGGGTCTTCATCAACCGTCACCACCAGCTGGAGTGGCCCGTTGGATGTACCTTGTCAGCCCATGAGGTCTATCACCTCATCTCTCCCATCGATGAGCGGGAAGCCTTCAGCTAATCCCCATTTTTTGTGAGCCAACGCCAGATTCCTGTTACTGGAATGTTTGCCCGTTTGCCTTTCTGAGCCAACTTGGGTAAAACCTGCGCAACATTTTGCCAACTTGCCTTCGCTTCACCTGACAGAGGCTTGCCGCTTTCGCGCCGCAGGCCTTTTTTGCGGCCTGATGGCAAACCTTTCCCTTGCTGAAAGGTTTGGTTGGTTGAATGAAAATAACAAAACAAACAAATACATAAGGAAAATGTATGGCTTGTCATATGCGCACTCCTCTTGCCCTGCTGGTGGGCGGGCTCGCCTGTCACGGCGCCGCCGGTCAGGAACCGGTTCAACAGCTGGATCCCATGGTGGTGGTGGCAACCCGCCCCGCCAGCACCCTGGAGGTGACACTGGATCCCAAGAAGCCCGGTTCCCCTATGCCCGCTGCCGACGGCGCCGGTTATCTGAAGAATGTCACCGGCATGAGCATGGTGCGCAAAGGGGGGCTGGGCGGCGATCCCGTGCTGCGGGGGATGGGGATGTCCCGCCTCAACGTGCAGATGGATGGCGGCATGCTGGCCGGTGGTTGTGGCGGCCGGATGGACCCGCCCACCGCCTATGTGTTCCCCCAATCCTTTGACCGGATCCGGGTGCTGAAGGGGCCGCAATCCCTCGAGCAGGGGGCCACGCTGGCGGGAACCGTGCTGTTCGAGCGGGACAGGCCCGAGTTCACCGCACCGGGTCTCAAGGCCGATGCCTCGGCCCTCTTTGGCAGCTTCGGCCGCGATGACCAGATGGTGGATATGACGGCGGGTTCGACCGATGGCTATCTGCGCGGTCAGTTCACCCATTCCGATAGCGACGATTACCGCGATGGTCACGGTAACAAGGTGCGCTCTTTCTATCGCCGCGAGAATGGCACCGCGCAGCTTGGCTGGACGCCGGGGGAGCACACCTGGCTGGAACTCACCGCCGAGCGCAGCAATGCCCGCGCCGCCTATGCGGACCGCACCATGGATGGCCCCATGTTTGATCGCGAATCCTTCGGGCTGAAGCTCAAGCAGGAGCAGATCACCACTCACTGGCAGCGCAGCGAGCTGACCCTGTGGGACAACTACATCGACCACATCATGGACAACTTCAGCCTGCGGCAAAACAGCGGCATGAAGATGCTCTCCAACCCGGATCGCCGCAACAGCGGCGGGCGTTGGGCCAACGACATCGCCCTGCCTGCCGACTGGTTGCTGACCGCCGGGTTCGACAGCAACCGGGATCAGCACCGCAGTCGGAGTGGGGTCGACTATGCCACCAAGGATCGCCAGCGCACCCTGCGTTTCGAGCAGCAGGGCGGCTTCGCCGAACTGGGTCGTCAGCAGGGGGCTCACAGCTACAAGGGCGGTTACCGTCAGGATAGGGTAGAGACCACCCGCTATGGCGCCGGTGAACAGACCCTCTACAGCGATACCCTGAGTCTTAACAGCGGGTTTGGCCGCTACGAGTATCAGTGGTCGCCCCGCTGGTCCAGCTATCTGGCCTGGGGGCAGGCAGAGCGGGCGCCGGACTACTGGGAGCGCAGCAAGGACAGCACCCCGTTCACCCTCAACCCGGAGCGCAGCCGCCAGTGGGATGCGGGGCTGGCTTTGCGCAGCCGCGAGCTGGATCTGACCCTCTCCCTCTTTAGCGCCGATATCAAGGACTACCTGCTCTACAACAGCAAGTCGAACAAGGTGCGCAATATCGATGCCCAGACCCGGGGTGGCGAGCTGGAGGGGCGCTGGCAGTTTGCCGAGCAGTGGCGTCTCGATGGTGGTCTGGCGGTGGTCTACGGCGAAAACCGCAGCGACAACAAGCCGCTGGCCCAGATGCCGCCGCTCGATGGCAAGCTGGCCCTAGGCTGGCAGCCAGACGAGGCGCTGAACTTCACCCTGCTGGGGCGCGCGGTGGCGGCGCAGGATCGGGTGGATCTCTGGTCCGGCACGGTCGCCGGTCAGGATCAGGGGGAGACCCCGGGCTTCTTCACCCTGAACCTGAGCGGCGCCTGGCAGTTTGCCAAGGGGTGGCAGCTCTCGGCCGGGGTAGACAACCTGTTCGACACCTTCTATTACGAGCACCTCTCCAAGTCGGTGCACGCCAGTCAGGCGGGGCTTGGCTACGAGCAGAGCGGCCGTATCCCCGAGCCGGGTCGCTCGTACTGGCTCTCGCTCAACTACCGTTTTGCCTCGGCAGGCGTGCTCTAACCAGTTGAGTCAGATAACGTTTTCAGTCACAGACACCGCTGTGTGAGCCTCGCTATCATGGTGAAAAACAGGCGTATCAGACGCCTGTTCTCACAGCGGGAACATAACAATGAAACAAGGAACGTTGCGCTATGGCGGCCTGCTCGGGGCCGCCCTGTTACTGGCGGCCTGTGGTGGTAGCGGTAGCAGCAGCTCTTCCGGTGGCGAGATCATCCCACCGGTACCCAACCGTACCGATCTGGTTAACAACCGCGCCTGTTACGGCGATGATCAACCTGCCTGCAACCTGCGCATCTATCAGGTGATGGTGGAGTCGTTTGCCGATGGTGACGGCAGTGCCAACTACGGCGTCGGCTATGGCCCCTCCCAGCACAACGGCGATCTGCAGGGGATCATCGACAGCCTCGACCACATCAAGAGTCTCAACGTCAACGCCATCTGGCTCACCCCGGTGTTCGACTCCTGCGCAGGGCAAGGCGGTGACAACAAGCTCGATGCCACCGGCTACTTCGCCTGCGACTTTTTCACCGTGGATCCCAACTTTGGCAGCAACGCCAAGCTCAAACAGCTGGTGGATGGGGCGCACCAGCGCGGCCTCTATGTCTTCCTCGACGGGGTGTTTGGCCACGTCAACAAGGTGGGGGTGAGCAAGCCCTCGCCAGAGGGGCGTCTGCCCGCCCTCACCGGCGGTGGTGCCGGTTATCCTGGTCAGCTGGTGGATTACAGCAAGCCGGAGAGCCTCGCCTACTTCAAGGAGGTGGCCCGCTACTGGGTCGAGCAGTACGGCATCGACGGCTGGCGCCTCGATCAGGCCTATCAGCTTGGGCTGGATGATTGGCGCGCCATTCGCAGCGAGGTGGAGCAGGCCAGCGCGGCGCGCAAGGCCGCCGGTCAGCAGTGGGGCACCCTCGGCTACATGGTGGGCGAGGTGTGGAAGAGCGCCGACGAGATCCGTGCCGAGGCTTACGGCAGCAGCGACAATCCGGCACTCTCCTCGGCCTTTGACTTCCCGTTGCGCTACGGCATCGTGCAGGCGCTGGCGGTGGAGGAGTCCGGCAAGGGCGGGCAGGGGGCCAGCGTGCTCGATGCCAGCTGGAACAAGGTGGAGAACTACCCGAATCACGCCATGCCGAACCTGATGCTGGGCAACCACGATCTGGTGCGTTTCGGCGATCTGCTGGAGCGCGGCAACTTCAATCCGGCCGAGTACTGGCAGCGCCACAAGGCAGCCTTCAGCTTTATGGCGGCCCGCTCCGGCCCCATCACCTTCTATTACGGCGAGGAGTTTGGCGACGAGGTGCCGGGCTTTGCCAAGCCGGTGAGCGGTGATTGTGCGGCGCAGGGCTTGTGCGATGATCATGTGGCCCGCAGCGATGGCAAGGTTCCCGCTGTCACCGGCTTTGTGCCGGACAGCGAGCAGGCCGAACTGAAAGGGTGGCTCGCCCAGCTGCTGGCGATGCGCGCCGCTCATCCCGCCCTCTATCAGGGGGAGCGAGTCAAGCTGGTGGCCGACGGCAGCCTCTATGGCGACATCAAGCAGACGGCGAGCGAGCAAGTCGTCTATCTGCTCAACCTCTCTACCTCGGCGCTCAGCTACAACCTGCCGACCAACAAGCTGCGCAGCGGCAGTGCGCTGGTGGATCTGCAAAGTGGCGAGAATCTGGCCCTGGGCAGCGACAGTGTGACGGTGGCGCTTCCCCCTTTGAGTGGCCGTTTCCTCCGCCTGCAATAAGTCAGCGGCAGTACGCTGTGATATGAGAGAGGGCCCCATCGCGGGGCCCTCTCTGTCATTTGGTCGGCGAAAAGGTCATGGCGGGTTATGCGGTGGTCTGGCCCCGGTTTTCCAGCCGCTGGCGGAAGGCGCGGGCCAGTCGCTCGTAGAGATCCTGCGCCTCCTTGTCTTCGATATCGCCGCGGATCCAGGGGTTGTCGACGATCTCCAGCAGCACGCAGTCACGCCCTTGCTGGCGCAAATCGAGCCCGTAGAGGCCATTGCCGAGCTGATGAACGGCGCGGCGGGCGGTCTGCAGTACCCGCTCCGGCACCTCGTTAAGGGGCAACGCCTCGATGCGGCTCATGTCGAGCGGGTGCTTGCGGCGGCGAATGCGGTTGCCGGGTTCGGGTCGGTAGCGGCGACAGGCAAACAGCGGCGAGCCGTCGAGAAAGCCGATGCGCCAGTCGAACTCGGCGGGGATCCGGCTCTGCACCAGCAGCAGGGCGGAGCGGCTCAGCCCCTCGTCCAGCAGCCGGGCCAGCTGCTGCTCGTCGCTGGCCATGGCGAGGTCGCGCCCCTGCGCGCCGTCGGGTACCTTCACCATCAACGGCAGGCCGAGCCGCTGTACCAGCTCGTCCACGTGGTGGCGGCCGCGACGGGTCACCACCATGGTGGGCGGCATGGGCACGCCGCTGCGCACCATCAGCTCGTAGAGATAGAGCTTGTTGCTGCAGGCGAGGATGGCGCGGGAGCTGTCGATCACCGGCATCTTGAGCTGCTCGGCGCGGCGGGCAAATTCGAAGGTGTAGTGGCCGACCGCGGTTTCGGCACGCAGCCAGAGGGTGTCGAACTCCGGCAGCCGCTCGATGGCCGACGGTGGCAGGATCTCGGCCCGGATGCCTTGGGCTGCAGCAGCACGGATAAAGCGCTCCAGCGCCAGCCCGTCACTGCTGGCACGGCCATCATCGGGATCCACCAGAATGGCGAGCTGGTAGAGCGGCGCCGCCTGCTCCTCATCACCGGTGCCCACCAGCGCCTGAGCGTGGTGCAGCATCAGTGCCTTTTCGCTTGGGCTCAGCTCCAGCGGTGACAGGCTCTGCTGCTGGCGCACCGACCAGCCGTGGCGGCCGCGCTTGAGGGTCAGCTCCTGCAGCGGCAACTGGCTCAGGCCATAGTAGTAGCGGGCCAGCCCCGCCAGCTCGCTCTGTTCACACTGGCCGAAGATGGCGCGCACTCTAATCCGATCCTCGCTCTGCTGGGCCAGCCACCCTTGTGCCTTGCGCCACAGCTTGGCCGGTGGCTGCTGGGGTTGCAGTCGGCTGATGGCCTGCAGACCCGGCAGGCAGTGGTGGCCGCGGGCCTGGGCCAGCAGCGAGCAGTAGTAGCCTGCGCTCAGGTGCTCCAGATTGCGGCAGAGGTTGATGATGCGGGGTCGGCCGCCGGTGGTCGGCACGCCATGTTGCAGATAGGTGCGGGCGGTCAGCAGATAATCGGCATGGCAAGGCCAGTCGCCCAGCTCTTCGACGATGACATAGGTACTCATATTTTCGGCTCCACAGATCAGACTGCCTGAACAGGCAGGATCCCCAGTGGGCTTCGATGCACCGACAAGCACGACAATGGCGCGAGGGGAAACAAGAGGTTACAGTGCCTAATATGACGCCTTGGTAACTTGTGATACAAGTCGCATTTTTGGTGCTGAGGATAAATAACCGAACAAGGACTCCCCGTGTTGACCGTACGTGCGGCCCGAACCGATGATCTGGGCGCCATCGTTAATCTGGAACGCTACTGTTTTCCCCCTGAAGTCGCCTTTGGCCGCAGCCGCTGGCACTATCTGCTGGCCCACGCCAAGGGGCGCACCCTGTTGCTGCTGGATGAGAAACATCAGCTGATGGGCTATCTCTGCCTGCTGGAGCACAGAGGCTGGGATCGGCTGGTCATTCAGGCGCTGGCCATCCGCTGGACGGTGCGCCGTCTGGGCTGGGCCCGCCGTCTGCTGGAGCAGGTGATCCGCGAGGGCAAGGCCGCTGGCTGGGGGGCGATTCGCCTCGAAGTGGGGGACGCCAACGAAGAAGCGTTGGCGCTCTATCAGGGGTTGGGATTTCGTCCCCAGCAGCGGCTGGCGGACTACTATGGCCGCGACCAGCACGCCCACCGGCTGGTGCTGCCGCTGGTGAGCGACGAGGAGCGTGAGCGGCGCAGAGTGGCTCGCACTCAGGCGCGCAAGCCCTCTTCACAGGCCAACTGATCATGTTGAACGAGCAGAATCGAGGAGCAGGATGAGCTGCGACAACTGTCTTGCCACCGCCATCAGGGCCAAGCTGGGGCGCTGCCCGGTCTGCGCCATCCAGACTTTCGTCATCGGCCTGAGTGGCTGGCTGGTCTGGTGGTGGTGCGGTGCCGACACCTCGGTCAACGCCCTCACCGGCCTGCTGTTTGCGCTGGGGGGCTCGGGCCTGTTGCTGCTCCATCTGGTGGTATTTGTCTGGCGCAAGGCGACCGGACGTGAATTGAGCGATGAATGAATCTTAATAGATTCAAACAGATAAATAACAATATCGGTGTAGATATGGAGGTTCAGATGATTGCAATGGTAACGGGCGCCTCGTCCGGTTTTGGTGAAGCCATCAGCCGCCAGCTGGTGCAGGCGGGCTACAAGGTGATCGGCACCGGTCGCCGTGCCGAGCGGCTGGCCGCGCTGGCTGACGAGCTGGGCGAGCAGTTCCTGCCGCTGGTGTTCGACGTGCAGGACAAGGCGGCCACCCGCGCCGCCATCGCCGGCCTGCCAGCCGCCTGGAGCGAGGTGGATCTGCTGGTCAACAACGCCGGTCTGGCGCTGGGGCTGGAGCCTGCCCACAAGGCGGATCTGGAAGATTGGGAGCAGATGATCGCCACCAACATCAGCGGTCTGACCCTGCTCACCCGCCTGCTGCTGCCGGGCATGGTGGCGCGCAATCGCGGCCACGTCATCAACATCGGCTCCATCGCCGGCACCTACCCCTATCCGGGCGGCAACGTCTACGGCGCCACCAAGGCGTTCGTGAAGCAGTTCAGCCTCAACCTGCGCGCCGATCTGGCGGGCACCGCCATCCGCGTCACCAACGTGGAGCCGGGCCTGTGCGGCGGCACCGAGTTCTCCAACGTGCGCTTCCACGGTGACGATGCCAAGGCGGCCACCGTCTATCAGGGGGTGGAGGCGATCCAGCCGGAAGATATCGCCAATACCGTGCTCTGGGTGAGCCAGCAACCGGCCCACGTCAACATCAACAGCATCGAGATCATGCCGGTGGCGCAGACCTTCGGCCCGCTCAATATCAGCCGTCGCTGATCGCTGCATTGGCTGAAACAAAAGAGGCTCCCGTGGGAGCCTCTTTGCGTTGGCGAGCCGGTCACAGGCTCATGATCTTCTTGAACTCCTCCGGCGAATACTTCTTCTCGCTGCTCTTGGTCAGATCCGTCATCAGCTTGTAGCGCAGATCTTTGGCCATCTGATAGGTCTGCTCCAGCTGGCCGTAGGAGTAGTCGGCGGCCAGCCCGATGGCGGTAGCCTTGTCGCTGGCGTAGGCCTGCTTCAGGCTCTTGTCGAGCACGGCGACCTCCTTGTAGAGCTTGGCGCTCTCCTTGCTCCAGACGTTTCGCAGCAGCGGCAGGTATTTGTCCGGATTGGTATTGGCCAGCGCGGTCAGGCTGCGGAACTGCCAGTAGGCGGAATCATCGGAGTAGCTGTCGCTGCCGGTGCGATAGGGCAGGGGATAGTTTTCCAGGGTGTTGTAGAGCGGCACCATCACAGATTCGGCCAGCACGCCGTAGCTCTGCCAGATCAGCCCCTGCAGCTCTTTGGGCATCTCCTTGCGCAGCTGGATGACGTGGGATTCGAGCTGGCGATCGACGCGGATTGGCCGCTCCGCCTTGCCCGCCAGCGGCGTACCGTCATAGGTGGCGCTCAGCACCCTGGCCACGTCCGGCACGGCGATGGGGGCATCCGGCTTCATAAACAGTGGATATTGCGCCTGCCGGGTCGCCTGTTTGTGGGAGGCCGTCAGCATGTTCTGGCCGAGCCACTCCCGATCCACGTTATACGGGTCAGCGATGACCCCGAACGCCTTGGCGAAGTTGAACTCTTTCGGGTCGGCGTTATCCAGCAGTTTGTGCTCGCGCACGAACTCCAGCAGCTTGGGCGAGTGCAGCACATCGGCGCTGTCGAGATTGACGCCGTGGATGCGCAGGCCGTTGGCCACCATGGCGTAGCTGTCGTCCGGCACCCGCACCGCGATCCAGTGGTGGCCGGAGCCAATCTCCATCAGCCAGGCCTCGTTCACATCCGCCAGATAGAGGCTGTTGCCCTCACCGGCGCCATATTGCTCCACATAGCGGCCGAGCAGCTCGACCCCCTCTTTGGCCGTCTTGGCCTGCGGCAGGATCAGGGTCGGGATGATGGCTTCAATCACTCCCTTCTCGATCAGCGGATCGGCTTTTTGGGCCTTGTCGTTGACCTCGGCACTGGTGGTGGCCGAGATGGCGACGTTGAACTCGTTGATGCCGCGCTCTTCATAATATTTGCCTGCCGGGTCGCTGGTGGTGGCATCCCAGTCGTGGATGGCGGAGTAGGCGAAGAATGCCTTGGGCATCGGCACTTCCAGCCCGTTGCCCAGTTTCCAGCTCTTGCCCTCGTTCTGTTGTGCCGGGTGGAAGGCCAGATACTTGTTCCAGTTGTTGACGCCAAAATCCTCGTTTCTGGCGATCATTACGCTGCCGTCGGCGCTGGCCCCCTTGCCGACGATAAGGCCGGTACAGGCGTCGGCACTGGTGCCAAGCAGGGTGAGCAGGGTGGCGGAGAGAAGACTCAAGGTGTGTTTTTTCATAGGTGTACCCGAAGGGTTGCGGTGAGTGAGAGTCAGACGAGGGGATGAGGTGTGGGGAGGCTGCAACTCCGAACTGGCAGCGGAGTGAGCACGACAGATTGGTCTGCCTGTTATTGGTTTTTCGAACAGATCATCCATGACACGGCTGGCTGGTTGTGATGTGCGCCAAAATTGTATTCCTGAGTGGTTGTTTATTTTGTGATCGAGCTGCGGTTCCTGACTTTTCTCTGGCATCGTGGCGCGTGGACGGCAAAATGTGCCAAAACAGCGTGAACTGGCAGCAGATGAGTCATGATTCTGACGCCAGTTTGCGTGGGGGACGTGGTGAGATCCGCCATATCTCTGGATCTCGCACTATCTGACAAGTTGGCCTGTAACTTGCTGGTTTAATTGATAATGGTGGGGCCTGACGCCCCATGTGACCGGATCAGCCTGTGCCCATTGCCACAGATGCGCACCGAATTGGAGCCCCCATGGATATCAAACCCTACAGCCAGCAGCTTGCCCAGAGCGCATCCAACAACCGCGCCCTCGCCACCCTCAACAGTGCCAGTAGCGGCGGCCAGGGCGGTGGCTGGGAGGAGATGGTCAGCCTCTCCACCCAGCGCATGACCGGTCAGGCCCAGCAGGTGCTGACCTACGAACATCTGGCCAAGAACAACAAGCTGCCGCCGGCGCTGGATATGAGCTCCGACAAGGGGGGCGTGGTGCAGCAGCTGGTGGACAAGGCGCTCGGTTTCGATCGCAAGAAGTTCAACGAGATCGAAGAGAAGCTCAAGACCATCGCCGATAACAAGAAGCTGACGCCGGAAGAGCGGGCGGAGCAGAGCAAGCCGCTCAACGAGCAGCGAGAGGCGATGCTCAAGGAGGCGATGGATCGCCTGACCGGCCAGAAGTAGGGGCGGCGATGTGCCGGATTGGCCGGCAAGCCGGGGCGAAGAGGCAAGATCTTGCCCTGAATGGAGACTCGGGGAGTGGACGGTCTGGGTAAGGAAGGCGGGAGGCAAGATTGCCTCCTGCTTGATATGGGCCCGCGAGTGGCCGCGAGTCGGGCGTCATTACGCTGGCATGGCAGCCTGAGCAGCCCGGTCGGGACTATTCGCTAGCGACGATGCCGATCCCGATGGCTTTGGTCTGAACCGCCTTGAGCTGGTCGCCCTCTGCAATCAGGTTAAACTGCTCCGGGTTGTTGATCTTGATGGTCAGGGTCTCATCCACCCCTCTGACGGTGACCGTCTGCTGTTGTTTGTCCAGCCCGATGACATCGGCATAGATGGTCACTTTCATGCCGACACCGCCACCCGGTTTCTCATCTGCCCCGGCCCGTTCGCCATCCACTTCCACGATCCGTTTTCTGATGCCAGCGGTGCCCTTCAGCAGCTCTACATCGAGTATCTGCAGATACTTGAGCATGACCTTGTCCCCGACCTTGACGTTCGGCAGGTTGGCAACTTGCTCGCCAGCGACGATATCGAAGGTTTCACCCTCTGCGTTTTTCAGACTGACCTGGCGGGTCTCC
>OEQO01000237.1_pt1 | contig 13021 bp, 12 predicted proteins | sample 1539751 | NCBI WGS metagenome assembly OEQO01 (sample SAMEA3891237, study PRJEB23780) | metagenome | biome: terrestrial biome; feature: animal house; material: water of meat washing | place: Italy | collected 2015-05-12 | reverse complement strand
CCATTACTGTGTCCCCGAAAACAAATCCGTTGTTTGAAGCGATTCAATCAGAACTTTTTCCAATTATTGATTCATATATTGAACCTAAATTTATTGCTGAAAGTTCTGATTCGCTTTCATGGGAACAGATTTCGTCTATTTTCAAAGCCGCACAGAAACTCACAAAGGACGGTGCTTTAGATCGTGCTTCAAGAGCAGCTGGTAGCTTTGGCGATGCAGTACAAGGCAAGATGAAAGAGATTTTATCAAAATATGGTTCAAGCACCCCAGTAAAGGATGCAGAAGCCAAAATCAATCGTTTATCACAAAAAGTAATACAATCAGTTAGTGATGCAGATAGCTCATTAAAAGCTGCTGTTTACCGCCTTAGAATGGCGGCTCGCAAAGATCCAAGCTCAAGTAATGCAGTCCTTGGTGTTTTAAGCACAGTTATCTCATATGCAGGCAAAGGCGTTGACGCGATGCGCACAATTGCATCTAAAGGTGCTGATGCTATCGACGAACACGAGTTTGACCGTATTGATCCTACTGTTGGTGATGTTAGCTCTATCAACGTTAACGATGATAGCGATACTATGCCTCACTTTGGTCCACAGTATAACAAACAAGATCGCAGAGCCAAGAAAGGTGATAGAAAGCAAGGTATAACTAAACAGCCTAATACACTTAGTCAGATTTTAGGAGGTCCCCGTGGCAAGCGCTAAAGAATTAGTAACATTGTGGGATAAATCTGGTAGACCGCGTTCAGTTGAAGGGATTGCGCAAGTTTTACGTGATTCAAGTTTAGACGAACAACAGATTAAACAAGTATTTGATTCTGTAAATATTCCATATACCATTCCAACAGAATATCCAGATGATGTTCCGGCACAAGAAGAACCGCAAGCACCGGCACAGGAAGCAATTCCTGTTCCAGTTGGGTTCACAATGAAAACAAAAACTGGTGCAGAACTTGTATGGAAAGGTGCTCAGTGGACAAACAAAGGTAAGATTGTTCCTAAAAAGTATAAAGAGCAAATTGATGCGCAAGCACAAAAGGTATTACGTCAACAGATGGCACAAAAGCAGAAGGACGAAGAGAACGCCCAACGCGCCAAAGATGCTGAATATGAATTTGAAGACGAACCTGCTCAAGAAACTCCGAAAGCAGCATCCACCGAAAAGACTGAAGATATGCGTCGATTGCAAGGTATTGCGCAACAAATTAACTCATCACCATACAAAGAACGTATTATGGAGCTATTAAAGAGTTCCGATCCGTTAGCTCAAACTGCTATCGGTATCCTATTGAAGGGTGATGTTGAAAATGTTCTGGCCTCACTGAAAGCCAAGAAATAAATATACAAAACACATTTGGAGATTTATTCAATGAAAAAGAAACTAACTGAGGCCCAAGTTAATCTGAGCATTCAGGATCTGTCTAGTTCAGACCTGCAAACACTGTCCCAGATTCTGTCACTTGCTGGCCAAGCCGAACAAGCTGCTGGCTTGATGGGCGGAATGGGTGGCATGGCATCCACTGATCCGATGGGTGGCATGATGGATGCTGGTGCTCCGCAAGGCCTAAGTAGTGTAGGCGAAGACGCTCCTCTAGCCATGGCTGGTCCGGATGAAAATTACGGAATGGACGCTGGTATGGGTGATGATCTTGGTCTAGGCGGCGACGATCTAGGTATGGATGATCCCATGGGCGGTGAAGCTGATATGGATATGGACCTTGGCGGCCTAGACACTAGTGCTGAAGATATCGGCATGGAAGGGGGAGATGATATGATGGGTTCTGATGAATTTGACCTATCCGCTGACGACCTAGGTATGCCAGCTGAAGATGACATGATGGAAAGTTTTGAGCGTATGTTTGCTCTTGCTGGTCTGATGGAATCCGAAGAGGAAGAAATTGACGAAGCAGCCTGCAACGAAGAGAAAGAAGAAGAAATCGTCAAGGAAGGCGAAGGTGATGAGTTCAACGACGAAGAAGATATCGTTGAAGAAGACGCACCTGTAATTGCGCTGGATCTAAATGATCCGCAAGTTAAGAGCTTGGTTGGTGACATCGATATGCCGGACGCTGCTCAACACACTGGTATGGGAGAAGTTCCTTCTGCTGGTGCCGATGCTGCTCCTGAGATTAGTCACGCAGTTCCGTCTGCACAAACAATTCACCCAGGTATGGGCGCTGAGCCAGATGATGGCGATTCTATGGAATGGCTGAATAAAGCATCTGCTGGTACTCAACATCCTGGTACTCAACCTACTCCTGCTGCTGGCACTGAACACCCAGGTATGGGCGATGTTCCTGTTGCTGGTACTGATCATCCTGGTATGGCACCACAGATGGGCAAAGCTGCCAAGCCAAGCTGGATGGAAGAAATGCGTGAAGATATGGATGTGTTTGAAGAAGACGAACCAGAGGAAGACGAAGGTGAAGAACTCAACGAAGAAGCGATGTACGATTTATCACTGGATGAAGACGCAGTCGAAGAAATGCGTTCACCAGGAATCGGAGACAACCGCGTATTCGGACCATACTCCAACGAACGCGAAGCCGTAAACGATGCACGTACTGAGTGCCCTGCTGGTGTTGTTGGTCGTGACTTTGATGTTATCCATCGTCCTAACGGATACTTCTGGAAGAAGAAGGGCGTTGCTGAAGATGCAGCCAATTCTCGTCCTAAGCTGCAAGATTATTGCACTAAGGGTATCGAAAATGGACGTCACGACATGGCAAAAGCTCCAGGCAAGCAAGGTGATAACACTCTTGTAAACTTTATGGAAAGCGCTGATGTTAATACTATTCACGCATCCCTCAACGAACAGTTTGCTCGTTTCATGAAAGGTGAATAATAATGGAAATTAACAACGCAAATGATACAATGCGTGGTTATATTTCTATCGTTGCTGTGGGGACAGAGGAGCCTGAAGAGGCTCCTGCTCCTCGTGACATTGTTAATGAAAAAGCCTCGCAAATTTTAAATTCACTGCGACAGCTTCATGCTATTGGTTCTAAAGTTGAACTTGAGCAATGGATGGTGCAAAAGCTAGATGATGCTTGTGCTATCATTTGTGAAGTAGTTGCATGTGCAAATCGTCAGCCGCAGGACATGTTCGATGATTATAATGAACCTGTTGAAGAGTCTGCACCTGACACGCCGGAAGGAATGGCCCCTAAGGTTGATTCTAAAGGGCACAGAAACTATTCACAACCATCTGGCGATTCTTATGCTCAACAAAAAGGATTCACAGGATGAACAAAACTCATGCCTTTCTCATTGAGAAATTAAAAGACGTATTCCCTGAAGCTAAAAATGATCGGGAACTTCTTAAACTCATATTGCGGAACTATCGCAAGGATAAAGGCATGAGTCTTACTTTTGAAGCATTTCAATATCTGGATAACTCAAAAACCTATATATTTGAGCAAATTCCACGACCAAGTTACCTCAATTCACGCGAAACTGTACTTCTTGACAAGTATAGCGACTCTCCATACTATATCGGTAAAAATTTCATTTATATAACAGATGATATGCAAATCTTTGCATTCCAAATGGCTGACACATTCGAACAATTTATGGCATACATGAAAGCCCAACAAACACAATAAACACTTCGGCTTGCCGTTGTTATAATACAATGTAAGCGCAATACAGCGCTAAATTGTTAAACAAACGCAAGAGGAATAGAGATGTCCAAGAACACCAAAGCAAGCGGTATCCAGACTGTACTGAAGCCGTCCCAACTCATTACAGCAATGACTATCGCCTACGCTTGCGGTAAGTCCCTGTTTATCTGGGGTGCGCCGGGTATTGGTAAGTCCCAAATGGTACAGCAATTTGCTGACAATATGTTCCCGCTGGCTGCCACCAATGGCAAGCGCCTGGACGCTCTGCGTGGCCTGATGGAAGCCAACAACGTGATCACCGAAGATGGCGACGTGAATGACAATGCTGTCACCGAACGTGACATCGAAGCATTCAAGGGCCGGATCCTGAATCAGTCCACTAACCTGGTTGACTTCCGTCTGTCCCAAGTTGAACCGACTGACCTGCGTGGTATTCCGGTACCGGTTACCTGCTACATCAACGTGGACACCCAAGAGTTCGTTCCGGACCACCTGGTAACTGCGTCTATGAACGTAGTCAAGAAAACTACCACCATCTGGGCATCTCCGGAAGTCCTGACCCTGCCGGAAGACTGGAAGGGTGTAATCTTTATGGACGAAGCTAACTCCGCGATGCCGATCGTGCAAGCTGCGGCGTATCAGCTGTTCCTTGATCGTCGGATTGGTGAGTGCAAACTGCCGAAGGGTGCGTTTATCTGTGCAGCAGGTAACCGTGAAACTGACGGTGGCGTAACCTTCCAGCTCGCAACCCCGCTGGTTGACCGTATGACCCACGTTGAACTGGTTGCTGACCTGGACGAGTGGATCTCCAACTACGCAATGCCGAAGCTGGTACACGCTGACGTGATCTCTTACCTGAAAGCTCGTGCTGGCGACTTCAACACCCTGAGCCCGAACAACCCGTCCATCTGTAAGGGTTCTTCTCCGCGTTCCTGGGTTACTGTGTCCGACTATGCCAAGTTCGCTGACGCTAACGGCATGAGCACCAACGTTGCGATGAACGCAATGATTGAAGGTACCATCGGTGATGACATCGCTCTGCGGTTCAACTCTCACCGTAAGATGACCACCAAGCTGCCGGATCCGATGAAGATTCTGCGTGGTGAAGTGACCGATGCTAACAAGATTCCGGATATGGAAGTATCTCTGCATTATGCACTGTGCTCCAACCTGATCTACTCCATGGTCATGCAGCACACCAAGCTGAAGAACAAAGAGCTGGAAGTTGCCAACTGGTCCAAGTACGGCACCAACTTCCTGAAGTTCCTCGACGTATCCTACGGCGTGGACAAGGTAACCGGTAAGCGTGGCCAAATGGAAATGCTGATGATGACCGTGAAGTCCCTGTTCGAGAACAACGTGTTCTTCAACCACAAGGACATTCCGGAGTACGTCACCTTTGGTAAGAAGTATCGTGAAGAGCTGAAAAAGATCCTGGGCAAGAACTAAGATCTCGGAGGGCCTATGCGCCCTCCACATTAATTAACAAGAGGAGTGACGCATGTCCAACGAAACTATGCTCGCGATGCCGTACAATGTTGCCGCATCCAGCCAACAAAGCGACATGATGCGCATAGAACGCAATTATGGCGATGCACGTGGTCCTAAACACGCTTTGAGCGACCAATGTCGCGAGCGTATTTCTGACTCACGTTCTAAACTGGTGATCCAGTATCCGTTCTTTGGTATCATTGCATGTAAACTGAAACTGGTAGAAGACAACATTCGTTGCCCTACTGCTGCCACTGATGGTAAGCACTTCTTCTACAACGCCGGTTTCATCATGGGTGTACCTGCAGAAGAGCTGGAAGAATACCATGCTCGTGTAAAAGAACAACTACCGGATATCACCGATGCGCAACTTGCCGAAGTTGGCAAGGGCCTGACCGATAAAGAGCTCACTTTCGTGGTAATTCACGAAATCATGCACTGCATGTTTGAACACTTTATCCGCCGTAATGGTCGTGATCCCAAGAAGTGGAACCGTGCTGCGGACTACGCCATCAACCAGATTATTCTGCGTGAAATGGGTCCGAATTGTGGTAAGAAGCATCTAGCCGACATCAAGGTAGACGCTGACGGTAACTATGCATGGTTGTTTGATAAAAAGTATGACAACATGTGTGCGGAAGAGATCTACAAGCTGTTGGAAGATGAAGACGGCGAAGGCTCCACTCTGGATACTCACCCAGGTCCGGGTTATGGTCAACCTGGTGGTGCTGGCGGTGATGATGATGGTAGCGATCGTGGTACTGTAGGTGATCTGTTTGAGGGCTCCGAAGATGAGATGGCTGATGACATCAAATCCTTCCGTGAGACTGTACGTAACGCTGCACAATCCGCATCCAACGTTCCGGCTGATCTGCGCCGTATTCTGGAAGACATTGCACAACCGCGCATTGACTGGAGAACCAAAATTCGCCGGACTCTGCAAAGCTACCTGAAACGTGACATGGCGTTCCATCGTCCGTCGCGCCGTTCATGGCAGTTGGGTTGTATTCTGCCGGGTTACCTGCCAGAAGAAACCATTGACATTTGTATTGCACTGGACATGTCCGGTTCTATTACGAATGAAATGGCAAAAGAGATGATTGGTGAAGTGTTTGGTATGGCCAAGCAATTCAGTCAGTTCCGGATCAAGCTGCTGTGCTTTGACACCCAGGTGTACAACCCGCAAGACTTTGACGAAACTACCATCAATGAGCTGCTGAAATATGCTGTGAAAGGCGGTGGTGGTACTGACTTTGACGCCGTATGGAACTACATGAAAGCTGAGGACTACAAGCCTAAGCAACTCATTATGTTCACTGACGGCTACCCGTGGGATTCATGGGGTGATGAAGATTACTGTGAAACACTGTTTGTTATCCACGGCACTACATCCATTGTGGCACCGTTTGGTCAGACGGTGTATTACGAATTTGCTGGTGAAACTACAGGGGCATAAGCCCCTGTTTTTGTTTGATAGAAGTTAAACATTCCAGTAAAAAATTGTTATAATAACGTAAACTAACAAGGAGTTTTCCAATGACTGAACAAGTACAACAAACCGCTGGCCTGGAACTGGCTGATATCGCTAACGCAACCCAAATCATGAAGGCTGCTATTGAGCGCGGCGTGTTCCGTGCTGAAGAAATGTCTGGCGTTGCTGGCGTTTTTGACAAGTTCAACGCATTCCTGGCTCAAATTGAAGCCCAGCAAAAAGCGCAAGCTGAAGCAGATGTTGAAGCTGCCGTTGAAAAGGATGCTGAATAATGTCAATTACTCGCCACGTAGGTCACGTAATTAGCACTGGTACTCGCTGCGTAGTGGTATTCCGTGAATTGCCGGGTGAGATTCAGAGCTGCCTCGTTTACGAGGCAGACTCTATGCACGAATACTATCGTGAACCGTTGACTCGTCTGACTATGAAAGAAGGCCAGAAGACTCGCGATTTGTACGAAGTGCTGAATCGTCACACCTTCCCAGACGGTCAAGTTATGTTGACTGGACTCCACAAAATGGGATATCTGCGCAAGTACGATACTTCCAACGTTATGCTTCACATCGACGGTAATACTACTATTCGTTTGGATTTGCTGAACCAGCAAATTCGCGAGCAAGATGAAGGCAAAGAAGTCACCAAGACTAACGATATTCAAGACAAGTTCAATCCGTTTGAAGACAACACTAATGTTGAAGCTAACAGTATTGCTCAAAAGCTCGTTAACGAAGCTGCAAAGCTGGAAGCTGAAGCTGCATCTAAGCGCAAACGTGCTGAGGCACTCGAGCCTGGTATCACTGTTGCTGAACAAGACAGTCGTCGTGTTTACAAAGTAGACGTTGCTGATATGCCACTGGAAGATGTTGTTGAGCTGTTTGAAAAGGCTTCTGAGCGACTGGGTGTTCAATCCTCGGTTGGAATCCCAGAAGGACATGAAGTTGTAGATATGACTGTATCTCAACGTCAGATGCTTGAATCAGTTAAAGCATCTTGGCGCGCTCATAATCCGGACAAGATCAAATAAGATATGCCGCCTAGTGCGGCATTCTTTTTATGGAAAATTTATGTTTCATACGTTACTAACACAGTTGAAATCATACCCTAGCGATATGTGTGTGTCTGGTGGAGCAGCTGGTTCTGACTGTGCATGGGTAAAACTTGCAGAATTCTATGGCCAGGATGCTATTCATTTTTGTTTTGCTGATCACACGTACAAAGGGCATTCAAAAAAATACCGCGTGGATGTACCGGAGGACTACTTGCAAAGTGCTTTGGACTTCGTGCGGAAAGCTAATATAACGCTTTGTCGCAAGATTCCCCAGCCGGGCTATGTACGTAACTTGCTATGCCGTAACTTCTACCAGATAGCGTTTTCTCGCGCGATATATGCAGTTGCAAATATTAAGTACGGCTCAGTTGAGGGCGGCACCGCTTGGGCTATTCAAATGTTCAAGGATATGAACAAGCGAAATGGAGAGATCTACGTTCTCAATAAGGTGGATCTGAAATGGTATGAATGGAAGCATCAGGAGTGGACTCCTATTGACATACCGCCAAGACCTAGTGGTGTGTGGGCGGGTATAGGTTCTAGAGAAATTACTCCTGAGATTATAAAACTCATGGAGAAAATATGGCACAACCCAATCTAAACAGTATAGCCAATCACACGCATATAGCACCAAATGGCACAGGATACATCACAACTTCACCCAATACTGGAAGTAGTTGGTACACCACTCAAACGTACAGAGTAGGTGAATTGCGAATGTCACCTACTCATGGCGGAGTAGAGATGTATGATGGCACCCAATGGGTGCGGTTGCAGAACCAACCACAAGTTACCCCAACTGAACAACTAGCCAAATACAAACTAATGCAAGTTCTTGCATGGATCGATGAGAATAATCCTGAAATTATATTTGATCTACTTATGAGAGGCACTATATGTCAAGAGGATTTGCCACCGAAGAGCAATGCGGCAACTGCGGCGACTTAGAAGATAAAATATCCGATCTTGAATATGATCTAGGTCAAAGTCTTGATAGAGTTGCAGATCTTGAATCAGACATGGATAAACTCAGTGACGACTATGACGACCTAAAAGCCGACAACGAGGCATTGAACAATGAAGTTGATATACAAATGGTAGTAAGTAAAGATATAACTGATATGTTACTGAGTAACATGTATAACGTTCTAAAACATATCGATACTCACCATCCAGAAGTAATGTTTGAGCTTTTAGCGCAGCCTGAGTTGAGTCCTAATGTGAATTTGAGTCATCTCATGAATGATAATGTGTTTCAATATTCAAGAACTGTATACCTCGAACTGTATGAACACATAGTAGGACCACGAAAATAAATTTGCATCAGGGAAGATGAAAAATGAAACAATATATTGATTTACTAGCTCATATTCTGGAAAATGGTTCAGAACGTGATGACCGCACTGGTGTTGGCACCATTGGCGTATTTGGTTATCAAATGCGCTTTGATCTGCGGAAATATTTCCCAGCAGTAACAACTAAGAAACTAGCGTGGAAGGCAATGTCCTCTGAACTGCTATGGTTCTTAGAAGGCTCAGATGACGAGCGTAGACTGGCTGAAATCATGTACGGCAAAGACCGTTCAGAGCTACAGGATAAGACTACGATTTGGACTGCCAATGCTAATAAGCAGGGGAAGGCGCTTGGTTATGCAGATGGCATTCTTGGCCCAGTGTACGGTGTACAATGGCGCAAGTGGAAAGGCGAAGCTGACACTTGGTATGACTGCGAAACCTCTAGTGGTGATATTTGGCATGAAGAAATTGATCAAATTGCCAATCTCATCAACGGGCTAAAAAATGACCCGTTTGGTCGTAGACATATTCTATCGGCATGGAATGTGGGTGAACTTGATAAAATGGCCCTGCCTCCGTGTCACTGTTTTGCACAGTTCTACGTGAACAAAGACATGGAACTGAGCTGTCAACTGTATCAGCGTTCTTGCGATGTATTCCTTGGACTTCCGTTTAATATCGCGAGTTATGCACTACTCACTCACATGCTTGCACAAGTATGCGGCTTGAAAGTAGGTGATTTTGTATGGTCCGGTGGCGATGTGCATATCTATAAGAACCATGTACAACAGGTACAAGAACAACTTCTGCGCGAACCGCGTGAGTTGCCAACTCTGTGGATTGACACTTCCATTACTGACATTGATTCCTTCACTATGGATTCATTCCATTTAGTGAATTACAATCCAATGGACACTATCAAGGCTCCAATGGCTGTATAATAAAAAAGGCGCACGAGGCGCCTTTTTTTATTTTTGCATTAATTGATCAATCAGTTTGTAAAGAGTTTCAATTTGTTTTTGTTGCTCTTTGATTGCTTCAACTAAGTACGCATTCATTTTCGCATAATCAACAGTCAATGTGCTATCTTCATCAGGCTGTACATGTACAACTTCTGGGATAACTTTTTGTAGATCTTGTGCGATAAAACCGCATTGTACTCTATCAGTGTCGTTACCAATTCTCTTATAGTTAACGCCTTGAAGTTTTAATACTTTAGACAAAGCAGTAGTACTATCAATGTCTACGATATCTTTCTTCAACCGTCTATCAGAGAATGCAGTAACGTCACCACTGAACACTACATCGCCAGTTTCTAGGTTCAATGTCATTGGATGACGATTGTTTGGACCCGGATCCCACGTAGAACCGTTAATTGCACCACGTAGGATATAGAATTGGTTACTATTGACATGAGCAAAGGCCGATCGTTGATTAGTATCTTGGAACGTTACCATTGGTGTATCACCAGTAATTACAACTGAGTTACTAACAATACGCGGAGAGCTAATCACTGCGGTAGATAGTGTTCCATCTTCACCGTCCCACGACAAATTGTTTGAACTACCGCCAGCACTGTTGATGTGATGGAATACTAATTTACCTGCATTGGCTGCGTTCTCATCCAAAATACCAATGGAGTACATACCCATACCGGTAGTGTTGTTGATGTATTTTGCACTTATGATGGGTGCATATGACGAACCGCTCTGATTAATATTAGTGTGGAACGTGGCATGACGATTGTACATAGTTGCATATGATCCGCCTTTACCAGGACCGGAGAATGATGCTACTGAATCTTCACCACCAGATTTGGTCGCGACATAATAAGCAGCCGTTGCACCACTTGCACCACCCGCAGCGCCACCATTGAAGATGACATCTCCGGTAGGAGTTACGGTGATTACTGAGTTTCCTTTATAATCCATGCTGCCGTCAGTAAATGCCCAATCACCCAATGTGTTGGATTTACCAGGTACAGTAATACCAGTACTCTTAATATCCATCCATGTTATGTTATTGGTTGCCCCAGACATGCGATGTGCAAATTTAAAGTACTCAGTTCCGTTATCGCCAGTTTCAAACAACATATGTGCATTTGTATCTGAGTCACCTGTATTCAAGAACGAAATACCTGCCCAATCACTGTTGTAATTCCACAGTAGGCGAGCGGTATTTTGCATCTGAACGCTACCTTCTGGGATCAGTGTACTATACGGACCCGGATGGAATGGAACATACTTGTCTTCAAGTAGTTTTCCATTTTCCATAATCTTGCCATCAGGTTGCAATGCAGTATCTTTGTTGTATACTTTAAATCCGCCAACGCTTTCAACACGTTGATCAAAGTATGCAGGCTTAGTTCCCTTGAAGTGGTTATAAGCAGTATTCTCGGAACCAATTGTAATTGAACCAGTACCAGTATTAATAGTGATAGGCTTAGTAAATGTAGTACCAGTTGTTGCGACTGTTACTTGCTTTACACCACCAGCAGACACGCTAACTGTATCGGCAGCATCTGAGAATAGACCAGTATTTAAATCATCACCAAAAGTAACTGCTGGTGCAGTGGCAGTACCAGATTTGGTAATCTTACCAGATCCGCCCAACTCTTCCCATGATCCATCAATGAAACCTTCCATGTTTTTGATATCGTTGTTATAACGAATCATGCCATTAACGCCAGTAGGTCTAGCTGCGGTCGTACCCGTTGGCAACAAGATTGAACCTGGACCAATTGAAGAATAAACCGTAGTACCAACACCAAACGTGAACGGTGTACTTGCATGTTCAGCTTTGAACTGAATAGTACCATCTGCGGTACTTTGGATGCTAGATTTCGCCAATGTTAGAGGGTTTGTACCAATTGCAACGGTCGTGTTTGCAACGATAGAACCAGCACTAACAGATAGTCTATCAACACCTGCGATTGTAGTTTTTACCGTACTGCCAGCAAAATACAGACCGGATTTCACATCACCATCAAAGCACAAACTAGGAGCGGCAACAGTACCATTGATCAGTTTTACTGGTGCTAATGGATTCGTATATGTTGGTGTTACTTGGAACACTTTTGCGCCATTTGCACAGAATGTGATATTGTCTTCTGCGGCTACAGCGCCATCACGGAAAATACCAGTGTTGGTGTCACCGTCAAATACTAGGCCAGGTGTTGCTAGAGTGCCCATTGGAATACGAACTTGGATCTTATTAACAACTTCAGTATTAGTGAAGATTGTAGCAACCGTTCCGTTTGTAGTGATACCAATTTGATCAGCTGCGACTGAATATAAACCAGTATTCGTATCGTTACCAAATGTGATACTTGGCGCGGCAGCTGAACCAGCAGGAGCGGCAAATTTGGTATTTGTTGATACTGAGGCATTTGATACTGCCAATCTCTCAACGCCTGCAACTGAAACGCCCAGTTTGTTTGCTGACTGGAATAAGCCAGTTTTTTCAGCACTTAAACGTAAGCCTGGTTCAGCGGCAGTTCCCGGAAGAAGTTGAACAATGCTGTTGTAAGTTGTTAGACCTTTTGCAAAACTAGCAACGTTGGTTGCATCCGCACTAATAGCAAATGTACCAGTAGCTGATTTATAGATACCCGTGTCTTCATCTGATGCAAACACTAATGCCGGAACCGCTTCAGTACCATCAATTAATTTAGTAACACTGTTGGTTGTGATACCATTTCCGCCGTAGCTTAGAATTTTTACACCGTTGCTAACAACGTCAATGACGCCTTCGGCTGTTCTAGCGAAACCTGTGTTCGGATCAGATACAAATGCAATACCAGGAGCGGCAAGAGTTCCGTTAGCATGTAGGCTTTGCACAGTGAAGTTAACGCTGTTGGTGTCAAAGTTGATAATACCTACGCCATTGGCTGACAGTTGAACAACCCCTGGTGCTGATAACCACATACCACTTTTGGCATCGGAACTAAATGAATATGCTGGCGCTCCAACAACTCCATTAATATTCTTAATTTGAACGTTACTTTGCAATTCAGTCTGTTTCAATGTTAGAGTATTAACTGAATTATTCGCGAAAGCAATTTGTTCAGCAGC
>OEQO01000234.1_pt1 | contig 13154 bp, 9 predicted proteins | sample 1539751 | NCBI WGS metagenome assembly OEQO01 (sample SAMEA3891237, study PRJEB23780) | metagenome | biome: terrestrial biome; feature: animal house; material: water of meat washing | place: Italy | collected 2015-05-12 | reverse complement strand
ACCTTCTCCGGTGTCGCCACCTCTTCCCCGATGGCAGAAAAACCGGCGAAAAAGAAGACGCAGGCAGCCAGCAAAAAGCTGGGTAGCGTCGTCCAGAGCAGATGCTGGATATGAGCGTAGAGCGTGGTATCGGCCACAATGGCGGCAAAGTTGGTTGAGTCGGAGAGGGGGGAGACCTTGTCTCCGAAATAGGCGCCGGACACTACGGCACCGGCTGCGGCAGCCAGAGAGACATCCAGACCGTGAGCAACCCCCATCAGGGCCACCCCGACCGTGCCCGCCGAACCCCAGGATGTACCGGTACAGACCGAGACCAGACTGGTAATGAAGAAGGCCGCGATAAGAATGTACTGCGGGCTGATCAGCTTGAGTCCCCAATAGACCATGTAGGGGATGGTGCCGCTGAACATCCAGCTGCCAATCAAACCGCCGACACAGACCAGAATAAGGATGACAGGCATCGCCTTGGCCAGCTTCTGGACGATGGACTGGATGATTTCGTCCCAGCTGTAGCCTTGCCAGCAGGCCAGCAGCGCGGTGAAGACGGCGGACAGCAGGAGCAGTGGCTCGATGCGCAGTCCCATCAGAACATAGCCAGCGATCAGGAGCACCAGCATCACCAGAATGGGTAATGCGGCCAGCCCCAGGGTCAGGGTTTTTCTCTCTTGTTTCATCACAGTGGATCCATCGCTTCAGAACATGTCGCCATTGTGTGGTGAACAGGTTGGTGAAAATGTGAGCCTTGCATGGTGGCCATGTAACCGGTTACATGGCGTCATGAAACGTGATCATGGTCGCAAGGTTGGGGCTTGAATCAGTGGCGAAACGGACTCTCGAATAACCAGTGAAGGGCTGAATTCATGGCGGCCTGGGCCAGGTTCCTGCTGTTGCAGGCGGGTGATGGCCAGCTCGGCAGCTCGTTTGGCCATCGTCTCTATGGGGTAGTGAAGGGTGGTGAGAGTCGGATAGAGGTAGCGAGCGAGCAGAATGTCATCAAACCCGATAATCGACAGATCCTCGGGGAGTCGTCGCCCGCATTTTCTCAGGTGCGCCATTATGCCTGCAGCCATCACATCGTTGAAGGTGAGCACGGCGGTGACTTCCGGACACTCAGCCAGCAAGTGCGCAGCGGCCAGCTCGCCTCCTTCCTCGGTAAAGGGCTGGCTGATAACCCAGCCTGGTTTGATCTCCAGATGATATTGAGACATTCCTTGCTGGTATCCCTCCAGACGCAGTTGCCGATCGGCGATCGGCAGATCGCAAGTGATGAAACCGATATGACGATGGCCCTGGGTCACCAGATGATCGATGGCCGCTCTGGTGCCTGCCCGGTTGTCCAGCCAGACGCTGCGGTGAGCCAACTCGGGCAGATAGCGGTTGATAGGAATGAGCGCTGGCATATGGGAGGCATAACGGAGCAACAAGTCGTCAGAGAGACGAGTGGTATGGGCAACGATCGCTTCGCAGCCCTGATTGATCAGAAACTCGAGGCCATATTGTTCCTGCTCACTCTGGTGTGAGCCGCTGCACACCATCAATCGGAAACCGTGTTGCCGGCTAACTGTCTCAACACCGCGTGCCAGTCTGGCAAAGAAGGGATCGGCCAGATTGCCGGTCAACAGGCCAAGCATATTACCGCTCCGCTTGGCCAGCGCGACCGCAGCCATATCCCGACGATAGTTGAGTGTGCGCATCGCCTTCTCGACGCGTTCCCGTGTTGCAGGTTCAACATAGGCAGAATTATTGATCACTCGTGAGACGGTGGCGGTCGAGACCTTGGCTAATGCTGCTACCTGTCTGATCGTGGCCATCTGATTGCCTTTTGGTGCGCGGGAGATAAGGGGCTTCCTTATAGCGACAACTTGTTGTGTCAGCTATCTCTGCTGATTTTCTTTACTGGGATCTGTGATCGAAGTGGCGCTATGTATGGTTTATCAGTCGGACAAGCGACAGAGAGGGGAGCAACGGCGAGGCTGACTTTTCAATCATGAAGTGATTGTTGGGGAAGAAGCAAAGAGGCCGCCGTGAGTTGCGGCCTGTCTGCATCGGGCGCTGCCGGAGGGCAGGCAGGATCAGTTGAGGTCTTCGATGGAGAACTCGCCAGCGATACCATCACAGGAGATGGCGAAACCGCCGCTGAAGCGGGTGCTGAACTGGATCAGGAACGCATCATTGTCGTGCTCTTGCACAGGCAGGTTGATGGGCTTGCTGCGACGCAGGGGCTTGTGTGTTTGTACTGCTTTCATCATGGTATTTCTCTATATAAATTAGGTGTTTGCTCCTTGTATTGGCAAATGTCAGGTCAATGGGCGCGGTCGATTGGGTGAACGACAAGCGCGCAGGAATACCCAGCCCGGTTAAGGGGCGTCTGCACTTTCAAGGAATATGCTGATGCATAAATCAAATTGGGTGGGCAGATCGGGTCTGCACCGTGAGAGCCGGGCAACGCAGGCAGACAGCCTGACGGTTCTCAAGGCGAGTAAATCAGAAGAAGGTTATGCGGGTACTGGCAGGATTCATCGTGAGGTGAAGCATTGCAGGGTAAACATAAACAGGGCTGATTAACTAGCCGACGCGCATTCTCTCCTCGAAATGAATAAAAAGCAAACAATAATTTGCCGATGTTGAAGTCAGTACGCTTTTCCTCTGTGTAATCAAGGTGCTATCAGTCGCAAATATTAGCCATAAAAAGAGGGCTCCTGACGGAGCCCTCGTTCATTCTGCAATCAGTACCGTCGGTCGACTCAGTAGTCGCCACAGGCCTTCTTGGCGGCAGTGATCATCGGGGTGATGGTCATGCCCTGCACCACGATGGAGAACATCACCACCGAGTAGGTCATCACCAGGATGACCTGACGCAGGTCGACGCCATGTTCCGGGATCATCATGACGCCGGAGGGGAGTGCCAGTGCCATCGCCATGGCCAGACCGCCACGCAGACCGCCCCAGGTAAGGATCCGCACCGAGAAGGTGTTGTAGTTGCGGAATCTGCGGAAGGCCACATAGGGCAGCGATACGCTGATGAAGCGGGCAGCCAGACAGAGCGGTACCGCGATAACCAGCAGCACCCAGTCATGCCAGGAGAGTTCCAGCAGCACCAGTGCCAGACCGATCAGCAGGAACAGCAGGGCGTTGAGGAACTGATCCATCAACTCCCAGAAGTGATCCAGGTGATGACGGCTCTGTTCGGAGAAGCCGGATTGACGGGTCCAGTTACCGATCATGATGCCGGTGACCACCATGGCCAGCGCACCGGAGACGCCGATCATGTTGGCAAAGGCGAAGCCGGCGGTCGGGATGCAGAGGGTCAGCAGCAGCTCCAATGAACCGTCATCGGTGGCGCTGATCATCACGTGGGCGATGAGGCCCAGCACGGCGCCGAACAGGATGCCGCCGAGGGCTTCGTGCAGGAACAGACCGGCTACGCTACCGAAGGTGGGCTCGACACCGCCAAAGGCGACGGCAAACACGGTGGCGAAGATGACGAGGCCAACACCGTCGTTGAACAGGGATTCCCCTTCGATCTGGATGGCGATCTGGGGTGGCGCTTTCATCTTCTTGACGATGGCCAGTACGGCAATCGGGTCAGTGGGGGAGATCAGCGCGCCGAACAGCATGCAGTAGACCAGCGGCAGTTCCCAGCCCAGCAGCTTGGCGATAAACCAGAAGCCGTAACCGATGATAAAGGTGGAGAGCAGGGTGGCAATGATGGCCAGAATGGTGATCTCCCACTTCTGGCTACGCAGCGCCTTGAGGTTGATGCCAAGGCCACCGGCGAACAGCAGGAAGCCCAGAATCCCCTTCAGCAGGAAGTTCTGGAAGTCGATGCTCTCCATGGTCTTGACGGCAAGAGGTTCCAGATTGAACCAACCCAGTTTGCCAAACAGCACCAGCAGTGCGGAGATCAGCATGGAGCCCGCAGTGATGGCGATGGTGGTCTGGATCTTCACAACATACTGGTTGGCAAAGGCGATAAAAATCGCCAACGCTGCCAGAAAACAGAGTGTGTAGTAGACGCTCATAGTTATTTTTTTCTCGTTGGTAGACAGCAAGCACGTATCCCTATGCAGGACGGGCATAGGTTACTCTCGGGCCCTATGTTACTCATTACCCATAAATGAGTATATGGTGTTCTGTTTGGACTGATAGACGGCTAGATTTCCATTTTATTTGTTTGCTGTTAGGATGCTGTTTACGCAGTTGCATGGATGTAAGAGGAACACGCGGTGTCGAACGTAATGTCGAGCAGAGAGCCGAGCAAGCAGTCGGACGTAACAAAGAAGCTGGAAGCCTGCCTCAGGGAGCGGATCCTGATCATCGACGGGGCCATGGGCACCATGATCCAGGGCTACAAGCTGGGGGAGGCGGATTATCGGGGTGAGCGGTTTGCCGACTGGCATACCGACATCAAGGGCAACAACGATCTGCTGGTGCTGACCCGTCCGGCGGTGATCCGCGAGATCCACGAGCAGTATTGCGCTGCCGGGGCCGACATTCTCGAGACCAACACCTTCAACGCCACTCGCATCGCCATGGCCGATTACGAGATGGAAGAGTTTTCCGCCGAGATCAACCGTGAAGCCGCCCGTCTGGCCCGCGCCGTGGCAGACGAGTGGACGGCAAAAGATCCCGCCAAGCCGCGTTTCGTGGCAGGGGTGTTGGGCCCCACCAACCGCACCGCCTCCATCTCGCCGGATGTGAACGATCCCGGCAAGCGCAACGTCACCTATGACCAGCTGGTGGCCGCCTATACCGAATCGACCCATGCCCTGATCGAGGGCGGCGCCGACATCATCCTGATCGAGACCATCTTCGATACCCTCAACGCCAAGGCCGCCGCCTTCGCGGTGGAAGGGGTGTTCGAGGCGCTGGGCTACAGCCTGCCGGTGATGATCTCCGGCACCATTACCGATGCCTCCGGTCGTACCCTCTCCGGCCAGACCACCGAAGCCTTCTACCACTCGCTGCGCCACGTCAAACCGGTGTCGTTCGGCCTCAACTGTGCGCTGGGGCCAGACGAGCTGCGCCAGTATGTGGAGGAGCTGTCGCGCATCAGCGAATCCTGCGTCAGCGCCCACCCCAACGCCGGTCTGCCCAATGCGTTCGGTGAGTACGACCTCGATGCCGTCGAGATGGCGGAGCATATCCGCGAGTGGGCCCAAAGCGGCTTCCTCAACATGGTCGGCGGTTGCTGCGGCACCACCCCGACCCATATTCGCGCCATGGCCGATGCCGTGGCGGGCATCAAGCCGCGTGTGCTGCCCGAGCTGCCGGTGGCCTGCCGCCTGTCGGGCCTCGAGCCGCTGATCATCACCCCTGAATCCATGTTCGTGAACGTGGGGGAGCGCACCAACGTCACCGGTTCGGCCAAGTTCAAGCGGCTGATCAAGGAGGGGCTCTACGACGAGGCGCTCGATGTTGCCAAGCAGCAGGTAGAGAACGGCGCCCAGATCATCGACATCAACATGGACGAGGGGATGCTGGACGCCGAAGCGGCCATGGTGCGCTTCCTGAACCTCATCGCCGGTGAGCCGGATATCGCCCGGGTGCCTGTGATGATCGACTCCTCCAAGTGGGAGGTGCTGGAGGCGGGCCTCAAGTGCGTGCAGGGCAAGCCGGTGGTCAACTCCATCTCGATGAAGGAGGGGGAGGAGAAGTTTATCCAGCAGGCCAGACTGCTGCGTCGCTACGGCGCCGCCGTGATCGTGATGGCGTTCGACGAGAAGGGGCAGGCCGATACCCGCGCCCGCAAGTTCGAGATCTGTCAGCGCGCCTACCGGATCCTGGTGGATCAGGTCGGTTTCCCGCCGGAAGACATCATCTTCGACCCCAACATCTTCGCGGTGGCGACCGGCATCGACGAACACAACAACTACGCGGTGGACTTCATCGAGGCGGTGAAGGACATCAAGACGAACCTGCCCCACGCCATGATCTCCGGCGGCGTCTCCAACGTCTCGTTTTCGTTTCGCGGCAACGAGCCGGTGCGCGAAGCCATTCACGCCGTCTTCCTCTACCACGCCATCAAGAACGGCATGGACATGGGGATCGTCAACGCCGGTCAGCTCGCCATCTATGAAGACATTCCGGCGGAGCTGAAAGAGAAGGTCGAGGCGGTGGTACTCAACCTCAATGACAACGCCACCGAGGAGCTGCTGGCCATCGCCGAGAAGTATCGCGGTGCCGGTGCCCAGGCGGAGGATCCGCGGGATCAGGAGTGGCGCAGCTGGCCGGTGGGCAAGCGGCTGGAGCACGCGCTGGTCAAGGGGATCACCGACTTTATCGAAGAGGATACCGAAGAGGCGCGCGCTGGGGCCGAGAAGCCGCTGCACGTCATCGAAGGGCCGCTGATGGATGGCATGAACGTGGTCGGCGACCTGTTCGGTGCGGGCAAGATGTTCCTGCCGCAGGTGGTGAAATCGGCCCGGGTGATGAAGCGGGCGGTGGCCTATCTGCAGCCCTATATCGAGGCGGAAAAGTCGGGTGGCTCCAGCAACGGCAAAATCGTGCTGGCGACCGTGAAAGGGGACGTGCACGACATCGGCAAGAACATCGTCGGGGTGGTGCTGCAGTGCAACAACTTCGAGATTGTCGACCTCGGGGTCATGGTCTCCTGCGAGACCATTCTCAAGACTGCGCGGGAGGTCGGCGCCGATATCATCGGGTTGTCGGGTCTCATTACCCCGTCGCTGGACGAGATGGTGCACGTGGCCAAAGAGATGGAGCGTCAGGGCTTCAAGCTGCCGCTGCTGATCGGCGGCGCTACCACCTCCAAGGCGCACACTGCGGTGAAGATCGAGCAGAACTACTCGGAGCCTGTGGTCTATGTCTCCAACGCCTCCCGCGCGGTAGGGGTGGCCCAGAGCCTGCTCAGCCCGGATCTCAAGGAGGCGTTTGTCGCCCGCATCGACAAGGAGTACGAGATCGCCCGGGATCAGCATGCCCGCAAGCAGCCGCGCTCCCGCCCGGTCAGTCTGGCTCATGCCCGCGCCAACCGGCATCAGCTGGACTGGGTTGGCTACCAGCCACCCAAGCCCCGCGAGCCGGGTGTACAGAAGTTCGAAAACGTGCCCATTTCGGTGCTGCGCCCCTACATCGACTGGACGCCGTTCTTCCTCAGCTGGGAGCTGGCGGGCAAGTATCCGCGCATCCTCGAGGACGAGATCATCGGCGAAGAGGCAACCAAGCTGTTTGCCGATGCCAACGCCATGCTGGATCAGCTGGAAAAGGATCAGAGCGTGCGCTGCGCCGGTATTATCGGCCTGTTCCCGGCCAACGCGGTGGGGGACAGCATCGAGGTCTACAGCGACGAGTCCCGCACCGAGGTCATCAAGGTGCTGCACCACCTGCGCCAGCAGAGCGAGAAGCAGGGCTTCCCCAACTACTGTCTGGCGGACTATGTGGCGCCGAAAGAGAGCGGCAAGCCCGACTGGATCGGCGCCTTCGCGGTGACCGGCGGCATCGGTGAGGAGGCCATCGCCAAGGCCTACAAGGCGCAGCACGACGACTACAACGCCATCCTCATTCAGGCGGTGTGCGACCGTCTGGCCGAAGCCTTTGCCGAGTACCTGCACGAGCAGGTGCGCAAGGTGCACTGGGGTTATGCCCCCGAGGAAGCCCTCAGCAATGATGAGCTGATCCGCGAGAACTATCAGGGCATCCGCCCGGCCCCCGGTTATCCGGCCTGCCCGGAGCACACCGAGAAGGGGAGCATCTGGGAGCTGCTGGATGTCGAGCAGGCCATCGGCATGCAGCTCACCGAATCCTACGCCATGTGGCCGGGGGCGGCGGTGTCGGGCTGGTACTTCTCCCATCCCGAGAGCAAATACTTCGCGGTGGCGCAGATCCAGCAAGATCAGGTGGAAGATTACGCCGTTCGCAAGGGGATGACGCTGGCCGAGGCCGAGCGCTGGTTGGGGCCAAACCTGAACTGACTCCCGCGTGACACCGGTTGATCTTTAACGAGAAACGGCGGCATCCTTGCACGGGTTGAACAACCTGCGCAGAGCCGCCGTTTAACCTGTTGGTCACAGTGACAGGGTAGCGTGCGGTCTGGCGTGGTTTGTCTTGTTGTCAGGAGAAACAATTGGCGTTGTCTTGGCGCTGTGGCACCTTATACTCTCCCGCCCCATCCTGCCCAGGCACAGCCTTCTAGCGGAATTGTCATGAAGATCGCCATTTTATCCCGTGAGCCGAAAAACTACTCCACCCGCCGTCTGGTCGAGGTGGCGCAGGCGCGCGGTCATCAGGTCGAGGTGCTCGACACCCTGCGCTGCTATATGAATATCGCTTCCCACAACCCCTCCATTCACTACGAGGGTGGGGAGCTGGGAAGTTATGACGCCGTGATCCCCCGGATCGGGGCCAGCATTACCGCCTACGGCACCGCCGTGCTGCGCCAGTTCGAGATGATGAACACCATGGCGCTCAACAGCTCGGTGGCCATCAGCCGTTCCCGCGACAAGCTGCGGGCGATGCAGCTGCTCTCCCGCCACGGTATCGGCCTGCCCATCACCGGCTATGCCCACAGCACCCACGACGTGCCCGACCTCATCACCATGGTGGGCGGGGCGCCGCTGGTGGTGAAGCTGCTGGAGGGAACCCAGGGGATTGGCGTGGTGCTCTGCGAGACCCAGAAAGCCGCCGAGAGCGTGATCGAGGCCTTTATCCAGACCAACAACAACATTCTGGTGCAGGAGTATATCCGCGAGGCCAATGGCGCCGACATCCGCTGTCTGGTGGTCAACGGCAAGGTGGTTGCCGCCATGCGCCGTCAGGCCCAGCCGGGGGAGTTTCGCTCCAACCTGCACCGTGGCGGCACCGCCGAGGCGATCAAGATCACCCCGGAAGAGCGCGCCACCGCGGTGCAGGCCGCCAAGATCATGGGGCTGGATGTGGCGGGGGTGGATATCCTGCGCAGCGCCCGCGGCCCGCTGGTGCTGGAGGTCAACTCCTCCCCCGGCCTGCAAGGGGTGGAAGCCGCCTCCGGCAAGGATGTGGCCGGCAAGATCATCGAGTTCCTCGAACTCAAGGCGAGCCGCAAGAACAAACCGGCGGAGTGAGCCTCAGGCTTGCATCTATCAGATAAAAACAGGGCGCCCTCGGGCGCCTTGTTGCTATCTGGCTGGTGGGTTGGCGGTGCCACTGCGCCCTCACCCTAACCCTCTCCCAAAGGGAGAGGGAACTGTTCGGCAGTGATCATCGCCAGCCGGGCGCTAAATACGCCATCCTCGAGCCGGGTGTCGATCTGCCAGCCCAGCTTCTCGCAGATGCGCTGGATGATGGTGAGGCCACAGCCGTAGCCGAGGATCTGATCCGGCGCCGCCGCCGTCGGGTTGCTGATGGTGAGCACCGGGCCACACAGCTCGATGTCGATATGTCCCTCGGCATAGCTCAGGGCATTTTTCAGCAGGTTGCCGAGGGCGATGGCGAGCAGGGAGAGGGGGGCGTTTACTTCGCTGCTCTCGTCCAGATTAAGCCGGATATCGAGGGCCTCCCGCTGCAACAGCGGAGCGAGGCGGGCCAGCTCCTGACGGATCAGCGGGGTGACCTGTTGCAGCGGTCGCTCCACCGCCTCTTTGCGGCCCAGCAGCAGGAAGGTCTCGGTGAGCAGCGCCATCTCGTCGGCGGCGGCGCGGATGCGGGTGGTGGCGCGGGCGGCCGGTGCGGGCAGATCTGTCACCTTGCCAAGCAGCGCGGCCGAGCCCTGGATCACCATGTTGGGGGTGCGCAGCTCGTGGCTGGCGAAGCGGCTGAACTCCTGCTCGCGGGCGAACACTGCGCTCACCTCCTGCTTGCCGGCCAGCAGCGCCAGCTCGATATCCCGCAGCTCCTGCCAGGGGGCGTCGGGCTCGAAATCCGCCTGATCCGGGGTGAGGTGGGCGACCCTCTGTTGCAGCCGTTGCAGCGGCCCTGTGATATGGCGTACCAGCCAGATACCGAAGCCGAGGCAGCCCAGCAGCAGGGTCACCCCGATCAGTCGGGTGGCCAGATGCAGCTTGTCTTCGTAGGGGTCGAGGTAGTCATCGGCGTCGTCGTTGAACACCAGATAGAGCAGTCCCTCGCCGGAGGGGTGACGGGCCACCAGAAAGTGTTTGTCCTCCTTGCCCAGCTGGTGCTCGAAAAAGCCGGGGGTCTGGTAGGGCTTCAGCCATTTCGGCAAGCGGCCCGCCTCGGTCCAGTAGCTGGAGAACTGTCTGGGGCTCGGGGCGGCGGCCGCCGGGCCGAGTCGCAGCCAGTCATCGCTGTAGCGGGTCACTTCGGCTTCCAGCCAGTGGCGCAGGCTCAGCTCCTCCATCTTGTCCTCGGCCACCAGCATCAGGCCGGAGAGCAGGATCAGCAGCACCACCCCGGCGCCGCCGAGCGCCATGATCAGGCGGCGGCGCAGGCTCGGCAGGCTCATGCGCTCACCAGTCGGTAGCCCTGGCCGTGCAGGGTCTCCAGCATGGGAGTGGGGAAGGGTTTGTCCAGCGCGTTGCGCAGGGCGTAGATATGGCTGCGCAGGGCATCGGAGTCGGGCTCCTCATCCCCCCAGACGGTGTCGAGCACCTCCTGACGGCTGACGATGGCGGGGGCGCGGCGGGCCAGCAGGGCGAGGATCCGGAACGGGATCTTGCCGAGCTTGAGGGGCTCACCGGCGCGGGTGGCGCGGCCGCTGGCGACATCGACCGTCAGATCGCCAAAGCTGATGGCCCCCACATCGCCGCGCGGGCCGCGCAGGCTGAGGGCTTGCAGCCGCACCTCCAGCTCCTCCATGGCGAACGGCTTGACCAGATAGTCATCCCCTCCCGCCTTGAAGCCTGCCAGCTTGTCTTCCAGGCTGTCGCGGGCGGTGAGAAACAGCACGGGAGTGGCAATCCCCTGCTCGCGCAGGCGCGCCACCGTGCTGAGGCCATCGAGGCGCGGCATCATCACATCCATGATGATGACGTCGAAACGCTGCTCCTCCAGCAGTTGCAGCGCCGCCTGACCGTGATAGGCACAATCGAGGCGGTGACCGGCCAGCTCCAGATAATCCATGATGGTTTCCGCCACCTGAGGATTGTCTTCCACTACCAAAATCTTCATGCTTTGCTCTCCTGGTTGGCGAGCGTTTCACGCTCTTTTCACACCGGATTCGGCATCCTGTTTGCCAGTGTAACCCCGAGGATCCCTGATGAAGAAGTCTCTCTGCGCCCTCCTGCTGCTGATCTTGTTGCCACTTGGCACCGCACAGGCGACCGAATTCAAACTGACCGGCCGCACCACCTGGCAGCTTGGCCAGTTGATGGTCAACGGCATGCCGTTCGTGATCGACGACCAGACCCGCTTCAAGGATTGGCTCAACGAAGATGATCTCGGCGGCACCTGGGTCGAGATGAAGGGGGTGGTGGAGAACGGCGTGCGCTATGTGCGCAAGGTCGAAGCCCTCGACGAAGATGACAAGGACGAGATGGATCTGGAGGGGCCGGTCGAAGGGGGGCGGATCTGGGGCTACACCACCTCGGACAACAGTCTGGCGCCGTTCGAAGGGCGCTGGCTCGAGCTGGAGTGCAAGTTTGACGGCATGCGCCTGAGCCGCTGCCGCGAGGATGACTGATCCGATCTCTGCGTTCCGATTAGAAATGCTCCCGAATGAAGCCCATGCTTGTCCAGCATGGGCTTTTTGTTCAGGGACGAACGAAGATGGAACAATCGAGAAAGTGGTGTGCATGGATGCTGGGTGTGCCGCTCTGGGCGGCGCAGGCGGGAGCCGACGAATTGTGGCTGGTGGAGCTGGAGCACAATGACGGCATCCGCCTGCAATTTCAGGGGGCCGAGGTGGAGCAGGGCAGTGCCGCCGTCTGGCGGCAGGGGGAGATTTGGCCGCAGCCACTCAAACCCGGCGACCAGCTTGCCCTGCTGGTGGCCGATGGCGTTGCCACCCGGATTGAGCTGCTGGCCGCCAGAGCCCCGCTGGCCAATCAGCCCTGGCAGCGGGCGCAAGATCGCCTGCAATCCTTCGATGACCGGCAGCTCACCCTGGCCACCCTGGGCACTGTGCCACTCAATCCGCAGGTGCGCTGGGTCAACGGCTCGGCCGCCGATCTGCATGCCGGGAGCGAGCTGGTATTGATCCGTTCGGCGGATGGAATATTGCAGGGAATTGAAGTGATCAATCCGGAAGAGTAATTCAGCATCTTCTTATTTAATATAGGTTCACCATATTGTGGCAGCCATTAAATAATGGCTGCCACAATATTTATGATTTATTCCTCAATAAAGTCATCGCTCTAATTATTTTCCTGTATCACCATTATTTTGTTTGTCATGGATGTTTTTTGGTGGTTTATTTTATTTGTGTCAGGTTTTGTCGGAGTCCATACCTGTCAAATGAAAAAGGATATTTCTACACAATAACAATTATCGTATGTCTGAAAGAGGGATAAATGATGAATAGAATAATTACCGCCAATCTGGCGTTTTTGGCGTCTTCATTGATGCTCGCTCAGGTGCAGGCGGCTGAACCTGTCTACCCTGATCAGGTCAAGTGGGCGGGCCTTGGCACGGGCGTCTGTGCCAGTGGTTACCGTCCTCTGACCCGCGATGAAGCCATGAGTATCAAGGGTAATCTGGTCAGCCGCATGGGGCAGTGGCAGATCACCGGGCTGGCTGATCGCTGGGTGATTATGGGGCCGGGATATAATGGCGAAATCAAACAGGGCACTGCCGGAGAAACCTGGTGTTATCCCAACTCACCGGTTTCCGGAGAAATACCAACACTCTCTGACTGGAATATTCCGGCGGGTGATGAGGTCGATGTGCAATGGCGTCTTGTCCACGACAATGATTATTTTATCAAGCCAGTCAGTTATCTCGCTCATTATTTGGGATACGCCTGGGTGGGTGGAAATCATAGCCCCTATGTCGGGGAAGATATGGATGTTACCCGGGTTGGCGATGGCTGGCTGATAAAGGGAAATAATGACGGCGGCTGCTCCGGATATCGTTGCGGGGAGAAGAGCTCCATCAAGGTAAGCAACTTCTCATATACCCTGGAACCCGACTCCTTCAGCCATGGTCAGGTCACCGAGAGCGGCAAGCAGCTGGTCAAGACCATCACGGCCAATGCGACCAACTACACGGATCTGCCCCAGCAGGTGGTGGTGACCCTGAAGTACGACAAGGCCACCAAC
>OEQO01000232.1_pt1 | contig 13244 bp, 7 predicted proteins | sample 1539751 | NCBI WGS metagenome assembly OEQO01 (sample SAMEA3891237, study PRJEB23780) | metagenome | biome: terrestrial biome; feature: animal house; material: water of meat washing | place: Italy | collected 2015-05-12 | reverse complement strand
ATTTAAGTTAGGCCACCTGACCTAACGGGTTAATCTTATCATAGTACATTGCTTCTTTGGTGGAAGCCAAAATGCATTGCATCAAATTATTGGGGGATAAACTGAGTGCAAGGAACTTTCAAAGCCAGGTCAATGAGATTCATGCCCGTGTAGCAGTATTAAATAAATTTATGGAATTAGGCCAACCTCATACCCAAGTTATCACTTAAATTTGAAGTGATATGGGGAACCTTAATTTTTAAATCTTTGTGCAACAAGGCCTATTGAATCCGAAAAAGATAATAACTAGGCTTATAGATAATTTGATTTTTTAAATTTCCACAGTGGAAATTTAAAAATATTTTTTTTATTTTTTTATTATGCTAATATAAATTTAATTTTTATATATATTACCCATGACAATATACGTAATCGCAAATCAAAAAGGTGGTGTTGGAAAGACAACGCTATCAACCAACTTAGCTGTTGCTCTGAGTAAAAAAGGCAAGACGACTCTTGTAGATGGAGATGATCAACAATCCTCTATAAAATGGAGTAAACGTAGAACACAAGACTCGATTACAACCATTTCGCTCAAAGATAATTTAAAAGAAGAACTACAACAGTTAAAAAATAATAATAAATATATTGTATTGGATGTTGCAGGACGTGATTCAGCTGAGTTTCGTTCAGCATTATTAATAGCAGATGTTCTTATTATTCCAACGCAACCTAGTCAAACAGATATCGAAGTGCTGCCATTTGTGCTTAGATTGGTAAATGCTGCTAAGCAAGTAAATAAGAAATTAGAAACTTTTGTAGTCTTAAATAAAGCACCAACCAATACCAAATCTACAGAAATTGATGCTGCTTTAGAGTTGCTACAACAAGTCAAGTCTGTGAAAACACTAAATACCATTGTGCGTGATCGCAAACAATTTCGCGATGCAATGATCGAAGGAAAATCAGTATTAGAAATGGGTAGTAGTAAAGCAAAAGATGAATTAAATGAATTTTTGGTGGAGATCCTGTAATGGCGAAAAAACCACTCATTGTCGATTTTGATGATGCCTTTGAAATGGAACAAGCATTTATTAATGCAGCAGGAACAGGCAAAGTTGCATTGGTATCATCGACTGAAAATAATATTGTTGATCTACCTATAGAGCTTATTGACTTCTCAGAGCATCAACCTCGCATTATTACAGACAAAGTTTTACAAGATGTTGAAAAGCTTGCCAAAAGTATTGAAACGAATGGGCAAATTTATCCGATTGTTGTGATCAAAAAAGAAGAAACATATGAGCTTGTTGGTGGAGAAAAAAGGTTTCGAGCTGTTCGTGATGTATTAAAACATAAGACTATTCGTGCAATTATTCGAGATGATAAATCTACAGAAAAGACAGCTTTAATTTCATTGATTGACAATTTACATCGGTCAAATCTTAGTGATTTTGAATTAGTCAATGCTATACAAAAACACTGCGATGAGTTTGGTTATACTATACAAAATATAGAATTTATTACTCAAAAATATCAATTAGATCAATCTAAATACTTTAGATTAATGAGCTTTTATAAACTGCCAAACTATATAAAAGAAGATCTAAAAATCCACCCCAAAGCGATTTCAGGTGCAACCGCACAACAATTGTTAACTGAATTAAATAAACTGGTTTTAAAGTTTAACCATCAACTAGTTGAAGATACCACGTTAACCATATGGAAAAAGTACCTAAATGAATTTACAGAAACAAATCGTCCATCAAAAAAATTCATTTATCAAATAGAAAAAGCATTAACGGTACAAGAGACAGCTAAAAAACAAGATCAAAGCATCGAAAATGCCTCTCTAGTAAACAAAATGATCTTAAAAAATAAAAATGGTCTTAAATTTGGTTCGATTAAGATCGAGAAAAGTCTCAATGGGAAAACAGTCCTAAATATTCGCACCAGTTTAAATGCTGAATTTAATCAAGAAAAGATTGAAAAGTTAGAAGAATTTCTTGCCGGTTTAGATGACCACCCATAAAAATTATAAATTTCCACTGTGGAAATTTATAATTGAGTATCCAATATTTTTTTAAATATTGGGTACTGCTATTTATCATACATATTGAATTAAAAAGTGTTAAAGGGAAAAATGCTTACCAGAACGGTAACTGATCTTCTGATGGATCTAAAATTTCATCCATATCAGAATCAACAATATTTTTATCTTCATGATCTGCCTTTTTAGGCTTAACAGATTCTGTTGAGCCTAAGTTGTAAATTTAAAAATTAGCCATTTCAACAGTATTGAGTTTATACAGCCAGTATCAGCTGAGATGGTTACGATAGAAAAAAATTGGAAATGCAAAAAAAATCACTTGAAGTCCTGACCAAGTTAAGTGCAGTTTTGATATTAGATTTACCAGATTTTATTCGACATTTTATCTTGAATCTTAAAAACAAGCTGGATGCTTATATCAAAAGAATTCTTAACAAGGGTGAAAAATCCCATAAAGGTGTTGATGAATTTGAAATTCTAAAATGGTTAATCCATAAAATTTCTTTAGATTTGGAACAGGTTCCAAAGCACAAACATAAAGAGGTACATGCTGTTCTATTTACATGTTTTTTTACTCAATTGTCCGATACCTTAGGTTTGCCATTATCACGGTATATGAAGGTGGGAAAAAATCCGCAGCGTTGTGTTCAATTGAGTGCAAGCACTTATAAAAAATACTTTGGCCTGAATAAAGACTTGAAGCTCAAGTTCGAACGAAACCTGAATATCAATTTTTACCCTGAAAAATTATGGTAGCTTTATGAGCCAAACTGATGAATTGTCAGCTGACAAGCAAATTAAACTATTGGAAGAATGGGTCAATCAACCCCTGAGTGTAAAAAAACAAATTTTGACTCAGCTCTTGGCGCAAGATCAGCAGGCACAGGAACTGTATGCTGCTGCTCACAAAATACATGTGGTGATTAAAAATAATCGGATAGTGACACAACAGAAATTATTAGCAGGGTTAACGCAATGGGCTAAAAGTGCATCTATAGGAGAACTAAGCGACCAACAAAAAGCAGTATTCATCTATTCCTATCTTTTGACTGCAGTCTTGTGCGAAATGCTGAAGGGAATCATCTTGTTAGAGCCTCAGATTACAAGGGATGAAAAGGATGAAAAAAAGGTTATTCTAAATAATTGTAAAAACAACAATAAAATCAATACAGTATCTTATAATTTAAAACTTCTTTTGCAAAAGCAGTTTTCTCACGCTGAGGAAAATAAACAACTGTATGCAAACATCACGCAAAAACTCCAGGGGATGGATGAATTTAATGCCAATGAGTTAAAAACTTTTTTAGAGAGCAAAACAATAAAAAACGATTTTGAACAGCTTAATCTCGGCCGCCATATTCAACAATTCATTATTGTTTGTAATGAACTCATCAATAGTAGGTTAAATTCATCGTCAATCAATGTTCAGGCTTTAATCGACAACATTCAAAAGCGCATGACCCGCACACCTCATTCTGGCATATCTTCGTTTGATGTGGAGAATGATGATAAGGAACAGGATACAGAGGCCAATCTTGTCGATCCTGAACAGGATGAGATCGCCAAGCGGGTGAAGGGGAGTTTCTCTGATGACAAACAGAAACAGCTCGAAAAGCAAGCTAAGAGAATTCAGCGACGTGACTTAGCCTGTAAAACTAATCCGCTTTATCTGAAACCCAGTTTATTAACTGAGGTATATCAGCGATTGCAGAAGTGTTATCAAGAAAATAAGAGAAATGATGCATATCAATCGGCTTTAGCTGTGTGTGGTCTGATGTGTCTCTTGACCGGTCTGAGTCCAACGGTCTTTCAAAAGATCAAGTATTTGATTGATATTGGTAGAATTAAAAAAAAATCAGTCAAAAAAGTCATCCATTATTATTGGGTGATCGATCCTAAGTTGAATGCCAATCATTCCGGTGCCATGCAAGATAAAGCACAGCGTTATAATCGGGCCTTAACCCTGGAATGGCGCATGCCAGCACCCTGGATCACCAGTTTAGAGGCTTTAGAGGAACCTGAATTTTGTGTGATTGAGTACAATAATTTTTTGCGGGAAATTTTTAAAGAGCATGCAATTGGCGAAATCACCTGTGGTATGTTAGAGCGGCAAATCTATTTTTATATGGATATGGAGACGGATGATAACCTGGTCGCACACTTGCTGGCCAACAGAGATAGCCGTCATATCGTGCAATGGAACTATGAAGGGCGTCAGATCGATCAAATCGACCAGCATTTTCAAGGCTATATTAATGTTCTATTAGACCGTAGAAAAGGTGATCCATGGATTGAGAATGAACACCCTGGTCATATTTTTCATCGTGAGGAACGTATCGGCAGTCAGCGATGCTGGACTGTAGAGGCCGCGAGTAAATTTTTTAATCAGCTTTATCATTTTGTCAAAAACACATTAGCCAATACTCAAGCGAATCTGATCGAGAAGCTGAATGCTTACAGCATTTGGATGTGGCATCTTTCCTTAATCTGCCTGACGGTGCGTCCAATAGTCGGCATGCCGGGGTTACTGAAACATTATGATCCTAAGGCACAACTGCTTTACGTGCATGATAAAAAAACTGATTCACGAAAAGTAGGACGTCCTGTTCCTGTTACAGGCTACTGGCAGGATCATTTCAATGCATATCGAAAATATCTGACGAAAACCATCGAATCACTCGGGATAAAAAGTTTGCAAGCGCAATTGGAAAACGATGGTTTTATGCTCTATGTCATCTCACATCCTCGGATCAAGTCCCAAAAAGGTCAGGTGAATCTTGCTGAAGTCGTGGAGCATTTGGAGTTACAGCCCATGTCTGCTGATTTTGTCACGAATTACCTTAAAGAGACTGTACAGATTTATAAAAACTGGCCAAGGCATTTCACTAAAAATCATCTCGCCCTGAGTGGTGACATTCACAATACGCTATATACCCATGATAAGCAGAGCATGGGATTCAGTCACATTTCTGGATTAAGCCCTTATCTCTACAAACACGACATTCAGCAACAAGTTAAAAGCTTGCTCAACAAACTAGAAATCGCAAAGCTTGAAGTGCTTTAAAGGACCATCTTGTGCTTGATACATCACTTGTTACGCAATTAGAAAATGCCATTAAAAGAGAAATCGGTGACATTTTTAAGGAAATTTCTCAGCTGATCACTGCTACATACACAGATGTAAATTCTGACCTTGCTCAAATTGATTTTAAGTGGCTTGATCAGCAAATTCTGGACAAGTTTACTCTCTATAGAGCAGTTTTAGAGCAGCTCTGCCAAATATCCAAATTTAAGGGCAATGCTGCAGATTACCTTCAATTCTGTTTTAAACAAGTGAAACGGATTTGTAACGAGAAAAACCAGCAGTGGCAAAAGGATTACCCTTCCTATGCCGAGAGCTATGAGATTAAGTTGCCCGATTGGATAGTCTACACACCTAAACGTCTAGACAACGTTTTTTCAGGACGAAAGTTACAGCAGGGTACTATGCTCGTCGAGGTAAAAGAAAAACTGTATGTGAATTGGGCGGATTATCTCAAACAACAAACTCAAGGTATCCTCTTAGACTCTACGGCTAAAGAGCAACAAAAATTAGTGAATACCTTGTTTGAATGTCTTTGTATTTCATTAATTTTTGATCAGGGATGCATGCAACCTGAACGACTGATAGCCATTCATGATGCGATTTTTCATATGAACCTAGATAGTGGCTTGCTTCCGATCTATTCAGATGCCGAAAAGGATCAAAAGGCTTATGTCTTTTCATACACGTTGCCCTCGACAAAGTATGGCAACATCTATCGTCAGGATGGCGAAGAAGAGGCGGAGTTATGGCAAACCCAACACATTTATTTCAATGCCTTTGCGATGCTATGTTATCGACGGATTCAGGAGCTAATCAATGGACCGCAAGGGTATGTATTACAAAGCACTTCGCCATTGCTGTACTGGGAAAAAGAACAGAGTGAAATTGAAACGGGGAATCAGCCTGAAGCCTTACTGCTAGAAAAACTTAAAATCCATTTAAACATTGTACTGAATATGGCGGAGGAGGGGGACTCTAGAAAAGCACGTGAGGATCAGCAGCCATTTACACAGCTTAATCACGTGAAGCTATTTTTAAAAGGCTTGGAAAAGACCGGTTTTGCCATTTTTAAGCATATGGATTATGTCTTGTGGCAAGAGATTCCTAATCTGGATGTGTTAAGTACCAGTGTACTGAACAATCAGATCATCACTTCGCCTTTAATCTATGAGCAGTATACACAGCTCTATGATCAACCCGATTGCTGGAAAACTATTCAAGCTAGAATCAAAAATCTTGAAAAAAAGCCTCAACTCTTAGACTTGGAGATGCCTACAGTTACAGTCAAAACATTTCATGATCGACGAACCGGTCAACGTCATGAGCTGAAATCCTGGCTTTTATCTTTTCATCAGGATATCAAACCCAAACAGCTTGCGGATCAACTCCAAAAAAGCATCCAAAAATCTGAGGACTATAAATCTGCGTATGAGGCTGGAAATGGCGAGTACCTAGATTATGTAGTGGCTATTGCACATTTACGCGTGTGTCAGTGGTTAGAAAACGAATTTGCTTATCATGGGAAAGCAGCGATTAAAGTCTCAACAATCAAGCGTTACTATAGTAGTTTTGTGCTTGACCTACTTTGTTATGTTCTAGAACAGCAGATCAATCTAGATACAGACACTGAAGAGCAGTTTGAGGAAATGTATCGCACGATTGTTGAAGAAAAACTGCTGAATGATCAGAGAAATCATAAAACGACCGCCCAAACCAACAACAATAAAAAATACAATACCTCGGGTTATGCCTTTGATCGGCTGAAAGCCTTTCACCAATACTTAGTCAAGAATCATCGTGCACCGATTGTGCAATATTTATATGAACGTCAAAGTGACGGTTTATTTTTAAAAACCAGACTCATTAGTCCGCAGATGTTTCAATTGATGATACGGATTCTTAGAGAATACCCAGAAGCTTTGGGTCTGACTGAGCAGGATGCAACCTGTCTAGAATGGGTCTATACATTGGCATTTAGACTGGGCTTGCGTATTGATGAAGCTGCCGGGATCTGTATCGATGATTTTGTATCTCCGCAGTTACGAAAACATCCTGACAATCGACAGCTCTATTATGTGTTTGAATCCGCTTTAGATCAGCAGAAAGACGATCGATCTCACCATAAAATGAGAAAAACAATGGGTGATATTGATGATCTCACCCTCAGGATTCGTCTAAATTCTGAGCGTGATCTGAAAAGTGATAATGCCACGCGTCAGTTTGATTTAGCTTATTTTTTAGCACCGGACGAGTTCACAGGATTTTGTCGCTTTTATCAAAACCAGTTACCTGGCTCTAAAGCGACTGCAGCAGTCTGCAATAGAAAAATCAAACAGCTCTTTATGCTGGGTGAACAACCTTTATCCAGTACAAATTTATCAAAAATTACCCAGTTGCTGTTTAATACTGTATTAGGGACAAACGATCATCAATATACCTTTCACGCTTTCAGGCATAGTACCGCTTCACATTTGGCTATCCTTTTAAAAGGCAGCATAGCACTGGTACGTTGTTTTACTGACTATGATTCCGAGTTTGGGCGTAAGCTTAAAAAGCACATTTTACCCAATATGAAGGATGCTTCATCGCGTAGTGCCCAAGCCTGGTCTCGACTTGCGCATCTGATGGGGCATGAAGACATTCGGATCACTGCAAGACATTATCTGCATCATCTGAATATCCTGATTGCTGACATGTTTTATCAAGCAAACCGTGAATATTCACCTCAATTGATCAAGGCATTATTAGGCGATAGTCAGTTGATGCATCGCGATTTCAAGGTTAAATTTCAGTCGAATGAAAGAGATATTTTAAAATTGATGAAGAAGATTCATTCACACACAGAAAATAATTCTCAAACTGCTGCATTAAAGAGCAAGAAAAAGCAGAAGCAGCCTCAACAACAGGACGTATTTTTATACCGTGAAACGTTTCTAGACGAATACCGGAAGTGGCGGGAAAAAAAAGAAAAAGCAACGATCGATCCTGAAGTATTGAAATTCATTCAATCGATCAGCCAGCCGTTTTCTCTCTATACAAGTCACGTCAAAAATGATGCTAATCATGAGGATCTTATCGGTTTTACTTGGAAGAAAATGGTGACATGGTCTAATCACTATGAGATTGAGCAACCTTTTAACTTAAATAAAAATGTAACCCAGAAAGATCTTAAACATTTTTTTGATTGTTTAGAAAATAAAATTTCACTTGAAAAAGATCGTCCTATTTTGAACTTTAAGGCATCATCTAAAAATGACTTGATTGACTATCAAAGATTCTTAGATTTTATCAATAAACTTTATTCAAAAGATTTAGATAATTTTGAATGGGATGAATATATTCCGGGTGAATTTAATAATGTAAAAAAGGGTGAGGTGAAAATAAAAAAATATAAAATATGGAATAAAAAAGATAATAATTTTATTCAAAAGATGCTGTTGCAAAGCGTCTTTTACAAGATGAAAGAGTGCCGAGAGTATCAAAAAAGAGTGCTCAAGGGTTCTATCTGAGGTTGAGCATATGAACGGAAATTTATCAAAAAAAATACATTGAAAACATATGGATATTGTTTTTAATTTTACAGCTTGATTTTTCTGAGTATTGGCTTTGCAGATAATCAGTTTTTTAGCGCTCAAAAATGGGGGAATTAAGGGGAAAATCCAACCCCGGGTTTTAGGTTTTTTGAGTGTTTTTTAGCCTAAAAAACAGCATTGTTGAGACGCAAGACAATAATCACGCTACGTTAAAATTAATTGAAATATTATTGATATAAATAATACCTTTTGTTGTTAATAAAATAATAAATTAAAAGCGATTTAATATGAAATTGAGTGTTGTTTTAAATTAATTGGAGAATCAGTTTTAAATAATGTAACCCTCTATTTTGGGTTGATTTTTTGGTTTTTAACCAAATAAAAAGTACGTTTTTTCATATTATGTTGATAATTTTTAATCAATTTTATACATTGCTGAAGATAGAAACTGTATTTAAGTTGAATTAATCTGTTTTGATGAGTTAATGCTCATAAATGAAAATTCCTTATTCTAGCCTTTAGTGGCTTTGTTGCACAAAGCTATTCTTGAGGGCTTCTTTAGCAATATAATTTCCAGATGAAGAAGCCTGCACCTAAAACTTACCGTACAACCAATTGGTCCTCGTATAACCAAGCTTTAATCAAGCGAGGAAATATTTCAATCTGGTTTGATCCTAAGACGCAATGGTATGCACAACCACAAGGCAAGCACGGACGAAATCAAACTTATTCCGATACAGCGATTCAATGCTGTTTAATGATCAAATCTCTATTCCGTCTTTCTTTACGTATGGTTACTGGCTTTGTTCAAAGCCTGATTAAACTCTGTGGCTTGAATTGGACAGCACCAGATTACTCCACCCTTTGTAGACGACAAAAGCATATTGATATTGCGATAAGCTATCAGAAAAGTCATGATGGGTTACACCTACTTGTCGACTCTACGGGTTTAAAGTTTTTAGGTGAAGGCGAATGGAAGCGTAAAAAACATCAGCCTGAATACCGTCGGCAATGGCGTAAACTGCATATTGGTATAGATGCTGAAACACTGCAAATACGTGCCGTTCAGCTTACTACAAATAATGTCAGTGATTCACAAGTACTAGGTGATTTACTGGATCAAATTCCACTAGATGAGCGAATAGATTCTGTCTATACCGATGGCGCGTACGACACGAAGTGCTGCAGAAAAGTGATTTCAGATCGTCAAGCACATGCAGTAATTCCACCCAGAAAGAATGCCAAGCCCTGGAAAGATTCTAAAATAAGTTCAATAGAACGAAATGAGTTACTTCAAACGGTTAAACATTTAGGCAGAACCCTATGGAAAAAATGGTCGGGTTATCACCGTCGTAGTTTGGTGGAAACCAAGATGCATTGCATCAAATTATTAGGAGATAAGCTGACGGCAAGACATTTTCAAAGTCAGGTCAATGAAGTTCATGCGCGTGTGGCAGTTCTGAATAGATTTACGGAATTAGGTAGACCTCACACCCAAGTTGTCACTTAAATTTGAATGGATTGGGGAAAACTCAGCTTTTGAATGTTTATGCAACAAAGCCGCCTTTAGTTAAAACTGCTAATCATAAATATTCTAAAAATAGCCTAAGCTTAATAAGTGGTTCAAAAGGGGCCCAGGCCTTTGCTTTGTCAAAATCTGATTTGCCAAGCAAAGGCCTGGGAATCCGCGAATTTGATTTTTTGTTTTAATAATGCTCAATATTTTAATTTATTGAGGTCCTTTCATAGAATTAATGAGTAAAAAAAGTCTAATTTGGTTTGACCAAAGAAAAAGATACAAATATGATAATTACATTACAGCAAAATCTGTAATCAGGCGTGGAAACCTGAAAATTACTACAGAAGCATTAAAACCGCTTTAGCGGTTTTTTTGTGCTTATTATGCTTAGTTTGCCATTATGGTAGGCCAGGCAGGGCAGTCTATGACTGGCCGTCTTCTGTAGTGCGGTATTTCCACCCCTGTTTGGTCTACCTCCATCTCGTGGAAAAGATGGTTGTAGATAGTCAACTCTAAACTACAGGTACTAAACATGAAGATTTTATTATCTAATCCCCCCATTTCTCTTAGGTCTCTTTTGTTAGCGCTGACTGGATATTGACGGTCATTTAATTCACAGCTTTAACCAAATCGAACTATATACATTTTCAAATTTCGTACTTGAGCGAAAGTAGGAAAGTGTTGCCTGGAGAAAATAAGAAATGGGTTCTACACGACTATTGACCAATATTATTCAGCGTAAAGTCATGTTGCCAGAAGAAATGTCACCTTCAATGCAGCGTGACAATTTTGAAGTGGCACTGACTGATTTTGAAAAGCATCCAATCATCAAATGTTTATTTAAGGCGGATAACCAGCGTTCTACGGAATGTTGGAGCGTGCAAGAAATTGCAAACTTTATTGAGGATTGCACAGAAGATCAAAACATCAATTTATGCATTTTGTATTGGAAAGATATACACAGCAATATTTACATTATTGATGGAGCACATCGTCTTTCCTGTATCTATGCGTGGATTAATAGATATTTTGCGGATGAGCAAGTCACTCAAGCACCTAATTTCAATGATCCACAAAAACAAGATATTCGTTACCTCCGCAATTATTTAGGAGATCTCGCTGATTTTCAAAGAATTTGCACTGATGCTGAATTTGCAGAAAAAAAGTCGAAGTTAGAAGATATTAAAATCAGTTTCAGGCAGGTACTGGGGACTCCGGAAGATGCGCGACGGGTATTTCAATCGATTAACTCAGATACTAAACGTTTAGATAAATATGAGGAATATCACCTAAGAAATCGCGGTAGTGACGCGTATTATGCGATCTATGCCTGTTGTTATATCAATGACAATAAATCTAACCTAGAAGAGCTCCAATATACACGTTTAAATGAGTTGATTGAGTTAGGGGAGAGGATCCACCAGCTACTTTTTTCGACCATTTTATTAGACAATGAAATGAGTCATGGCAAAAAAATTGGCTTGGTCAATGAGCTGATGAATATCATTGCGGGTGATCAGATTCATAATATTATGAGTCTGAATCAGGGGGAGCGCGTTGAAAACCTAATGTCGCATCTGTTGACCATTCTTTGCAGAATAGCGACGCCTGTAAAAAATGCTGGGGTTCCGAGTTTGGGCTTACATCCATACTTATATTTTTATAAGGATCAGCGTTTTCAGATTACTTCTTTTCTTGCATGGTTTTCAATTGTGTATGAAATTCATGAAAGCCGCATGCAGATTCATCATCGAACGATTAGTTTCAAGGACTTCACCCGGGTACGCCGTAGTATTGAGTTCTTGATCGCCAATTTCCCCGTGGCGACCACCGAAACGGTCGGCAAGTTCGGCAGTGGTATCAAGGGCTATGATCGGCTACAAATTGTCTATAAAGCCTTTATTTGCTTAAGCTTGGAAATGGAGGTTGATTTTGATGATGAGAAATGCCTGAATACCTTTATTCTGTCCATGTCTAAGGCCTTCAAGTACATAAACTTTAACGAATTCTATGTCGAAAGATTTTTGGGTGGTTATGATGATGCAGTCGTCAAGAATGTAGTGGGATATGTGGAGTCGATTAGTCCAATTTCTCGGCCAAAGCCAAAGGCCTTTTCGGCATTAACCAAGAGTCTGCTTAAGCACAATTTTGTGGTGGGTAATCATAACTTTTGCCTCATTTGTGATGGATTGATCTATCTTGATTCTACTGAATCGGATCATCGGATTGCCAAAGCCGTAGGTGGGCAAGGCGTTCTAGAGAATGGTCTGCTGGTTCATCCCATCTGTAATAGGATGAAATCAGATCTGAGCCTGGAAGAGATTAGAGCGGATTTGTTTGGTGAATTACTGTATTGAGCAGCAGAGCGATGAGCTCATTTTTGCAGATGTATCAATGATTAATCACATGATTTAACTTTTGATACATTCAGCCAATGTGGTTATTTTTAATTCAGTCCAGAATCACAACCAGAAACTAGCTGTAGTTTCTGAATGACCGTCAAGGTCCTTAGTTTCGCCCATAGATTCCCTCTGTGGGCTTTTTTTTGATCAAAAATTGTATAGATGCTCTAAAATAAACCTTTTAGCATTTCATAAGCAATTAGGATTAAGGCTGAGACCATCAGCACAACAAAAATGAGTTCCACTCTAGTTAACATCTTAGTTCCATTTACTTTTCACTTAATTTATATAGCCGTTAAGTCGTAGCATCAATGAAATAACATGACATGGAAAATAATCAAAAAAGATAGAATCTAGATTTTTATTACATTTACTATCCGTATACTTCAACAGCAGCTTTGAATGTTTCACTTAACCTTTAAACTTTTTCTAAAATTAAATATATTTACATATACGTTCTAAAATTTGATAGAATTTATTAAAACTTTAGATTCTAAGTGTAAATAATGAGAAGCGCTAATATTCGACGTGATGGCTACTTAAAATTTCTGAATACATGGCAAGACCGTGATGTCATTAAAGTACTTTCAGGTGTGCGTCGCTCTGGAAAATCCACCTTATTGGCGATGTTTCAACAAGACCTAAAAGCACAGGGTGTACAAGCCGAAAACATCAT
>OEQO01000228.1_pt1 | contig 13513 bp, 13 predicted proteins | sample 1539751 | NCBI WGS metagenome assembly OEQO01 (sample SAMEA3891237, study PRJEB23780) | metagenome | biome: terrestrial biome; feature: animal house; material: water of meat washing | place: Italy | collected 2015-05-12 | reverse complement strand
ACTCATAACTAATAATATATTCACAGGAATATCCTGTGCCTTCCTTCTGTATGCGCCAGTTACCGCCATCAAAAACAAAAGCGTATGCTGGAGATCCTTCCGGTCTGTCGCTTTCTTGAAAAGATATGGTCGGATGTGCGCTAGTGATAATAAGCGGATTGCTATAGTTTGCTCTGAAAATAGCTGCTTCAGCCAGAATCTGACCTTTGGTGTTAAAGTTGAAATATTTAGTACCTTCCGACGGGGTTGATATCTTAATCGTAGCTTGAGAAGGCGACGATACGTTTGTTTCAGCATAAAAAATACCCTCCACGCGCTGACCGCCTGATGTGGAAAGTAATTTAGATGTAAACTGACCGCCAGACACCCAACCAGTGGTGACGGCGGTAGTGCGAAATAATTTTAAATTCCGGAATTGCGGATCGTTGCCAGTACCTACACCGAGATTTGTCCTGGCAGTGGCTGCATCACGCGCACCCGTACCGCCCTGCTCTATTGCTAATGGCTTCCAATTTTGATCAACTGGACTGTAATATCCCCATCTTCCGCCAGCATCAAGCTGTAAATAACACCCTGTACTTTTATCGTCAGATGAAAATATAACTGTTCTTTCGCCGGTGCTATGACTGAATCTAGAAACTTCATCTTTTCTTGCGTGTCGAGTCCATTGCGGGCCTGTGCCTGTACTCCAACGGTAAGTATAAAGCGATCTTGAGGCCCATCCCTGGAAAATGCCTGTATATGCAGGACTTCCGTCAACCTGGCTAATAAAACCAGTAAGACTACTTTCGCCTGATGCAATAGACGGAAAACCTTTAGCACTTGCCATAATGCGCATAAAGCCAATATAACCGGATGGGTTGCCGGAAATATCAGGACAATCGCGCGGTGATGCGCCAAGTCCGATATTGTTGCCAACAATACCTTGCGCCTGGTTGCGATAATTAAGTGCGTCCGCCGCAGATTTCGCCGCGTTTGTTTCACTGGATTTAGCATTAGTTTCGCTGGCTTTAGCGTTGGTTTCGCTGCTCTTTGCTGCTGCCTCGCTATTTTTCGCGTTGGTTTCTGATTTTTTGGCTGCTGTCGCGGAGTTTGCCGATGCAGTTTGTGAGTCTGCTGCCGCCTGTGCGCTGTTATCCGCATTCGTCTCAGACGTTTTTGCGGCCTTCGCGGAATTTCCTGCCGCCGTTGCCGAGGAAGCTGCACTACTGGCACTTGATGATGCGTTCGTTTCTGATGATTTCGCTGCCTCTTTTGAGGCCGCCGCATCCCGGGCTGAGGTGGCAGCTTCTGACGCCTTCGTGGTCGCGGTGGATGCAGAAGTGGCTGCAGATTTTTGTGACGCTGCCGCATTCATTTCCGACGTTTTCGCTGCACCGGCACTGGTGGCTGCCGCGCTTTTTGAAGACTCTGCGGCGGCAGCACTTTTTGATGCTTCAGTGGCCTTTGTTGATGCTGTTCCTGCGCTGGAAGACGCTGACTGAGCCGACGACGCGGCCTGTCCGGCTGACGTGCTGGCTGCACGTGCTGAGCCTGCAGCATCAGTCGCATGGGTTGCCGCCTCACGGGCTGATGTGCCGGCATCGCTGGCTGACTTCTTCGCGGCTGCCGTGTTCTGTTCCACTGCGGACGCGTTACGCGCCACCTCTTCCACCATCAGTTCAAAACGGCGCAGTGCCTCCGGACGGGCATCATCCTCCGTCATGGCACCGAGAAAATCATTCAGCGTACCGGGTCGGGAATCTTCATACACGGTGATGGTCCCGGCATGTGACGGCGGGAATCCTTCCACCAACAGAATAACGCTGTACTGACCGTACTCAACGTCCATGCTGTAACGCCCGGCTTCATCCGGATTTTCTGAGGCCAGCGTGTTCACCACCACCGTGGTGCTGTTACGTTTTGCTTTCAGCTGGATTGTGCAGTTCTGTACCGGTTTTCCTGTGCCGTCTTTCAGTACACCTGAAATCTTTACTGCCATATTCACCCCACAAAAAAGCCCGCCTGAACCGGCGGGCTGTCATAACACTGTGTTACCTGGCTAATCAGAATTTATAACCGACACCCACGATGAAACCGTCAGTGCGCCAGTCACCACTGCCGGAGCCTTCATAAGCAATATCAATGGCCACGGATTCGGTCGGGTTAAACTGCACGCCAGCCCCCCACGCCAGAGACGTGTTGCTGTGGCGACCGTCATCACTTCCGGTCAGCACATCGTGCTTTTTCCCCTTGTTGTCAGTTACGCGGAGATAATCCCCGGAGAAAGTCGACACACGGCTGTAAGCCACACCCGCCATCGCATACGCGCTGAACCATTCATTCACGCGCACAGACGGCCCCGCCATCACGCTGAACCAGCGGTTACGCACGGAATCTTCATGCCAGCGGGTATCGCTGTAATGCGTTTTTTGCTCATCTTTGGCATTGGCATAACTGAATGACGTCACCAGCCCCAGTGTGTCCGTAAACTCATAACGGTATTTCACGTTAATCCCGTTCAGATCATCACTGCCGGGGACGTTCGTCGAGGCATGAAGATACCCCGCGCTCAGCGTGGACTGATGTTCAGACGCCCATGCAGGCGCACCGGATACGGCCAGACAAATGGCTGCGGACAAAATGGCTGCACAAACTTTACGCATAATTACCTCTCGCTTTTCTGCAATAAAAAAGGCGTCATTCCTGACGCCCTTTATTGGGGTTATAAATATTTCAACGAATACTGATGCCGGAAGCGGCTTTTTTGGTCACAATCACCGTACAGTCGGTGATATTGCCTGCCCCCTGATTGCCTTTCTGGAAAATCTTAAACTCCAGAGTGACGCTTCCCCTGCCACTCGGCATATCAATAACTGCACTGTAACTACCGGGAATGGCCCCTTTAGTTTCTCTGGATGCGATTAATACGCCGTTTTTGCGAACTTCAAAACCATAACCCGTGTATCTTGTACCTCCCGGGTTATTACCACTTCCCGGATCGCTATACGCTATTCCGTTAAAGATAATGGGCGGAATAATGATTTGACGGTCAAAGTTATGATCATCGCTGATGGTGACTGTAACCGTCCCGTTTGGTGTTTCCGTGTTACCCCACGTACCAGCCTGTTTCGGAAATGATTTGGATACAGCTTTAACGAAGTCACCTCTGACCTGAGTCGCCTCCAGCATGCCCTTAATCGTACAGTTTTCATTTACCGTGACATTGTTGAGCGTCCCGGCGTTCGCATTCACACTGCCACTGATATCCGCATTTTTAGCGGTCAGCTTTCCGTCTGATGTCAGGGAAAATACCGGAGGACTGCCACCGCTGGTAATGGTGGGGGCTGTCAGGCGCTTCAGGAACACGTCGTTCATGAATATCTGGTTGCCCTGCGCCACAAACATCGGCGTTTCATTCCCGTTTGCCGGGTCAATAAACGCGATACGGTTAGCGGCAACCAGAAACTGGCTCAGCTTGCCTTCCTCCGTGTCCTCCATGCTGAGGCCAATACCCGCGACATAATGTTTGCCGTCTTTGGTCTGCTCAATTTTGACGCCCCACATGGCATTCCATTTATCGTTAGCGTCCTTCCACTCTTTCGAAAACTGCTCCAGTCTGCTGGCGTTATCCTCCGTCAGGTCGACTTTTTCCAGCAGCTCTTTACCGAGATGGGATTCGGTTATCTTGCCTTTGAAAAAATCCAGGTAACCTTCCGCATCATCGCTCGCCCGACCGACAGCCTCCACGAATGCCGATTTGCCAACGGTGTTCACACTGCGAACGTAAAAATAATAATCATGGCCCGGTTTGATATTGATACTGGCGGCTATCCAGTACAGCGCCGTACCAAGATAGCGGGCTGTGGTTTCAACCTGCCTGATATCGGTAATCCGCTTTTCCGAGAACCAGAACTCAAACTGTACCGTCGGATCATAAACCGCAAGATGCGGCGTGGCGGTTATCTGAAAATAGCCCGGCGTCAGCTCAATCCGCGACGGCGCTGCCGGTGCGGCAATCCGGAACGATACCGACGCCGGATCGCCCTGCTGCCCCCACGCATTTACTGCCCGGACTGTCAGCCTGTAGTTCCCCAGCGCCAGTTGTGTGAAGCGGTAAGTGGTTTCCGTCGTCCGGGCCGTGCTGACCAGCCGCTCACTGCCGTCATCCGCTGCCACGGTCAGGCGAAGCAGGAAGCTCACGCCCTTCACCACCTTCGGCGTGTCCCAGCGGGCCAGCACCTGGTATTCCCCGCTGTCTGCGGTGACTTCGGCGGTCAGGTGCTGCACCGCTGGCGGCGTGACACCATTCACCGTGCCGCTCTGGTCGCCGTCAAAGTGCGCCCCGTTATCCACGATGGCTTCTTTTTCCGGTACATGCTGCACGGCAGTGATGGCATACGTGCCGTCATCGTTCTCACGGATACTCACACAGCGGAACAGGCGCTGGCGCAGCGTCGGCAGCTTCAGCCCCCACACGCTGTATTCAGCAACGCCGTCAGGAACACGGCTCACTTTCACCTTCACGCCGTCGGTGACGGACTGGACCTCCACGCTGACCGGATTGCCACTTCCGTCAACCAGGCTTATCAGCGTGGTACCGGAGGATGGCAGCGTGATTTCACGGTCGAGCGTCAGCGTCCGGGTCTGGCTGTTCACCGCCAGCACGCGCCCGCCGGTGCTGATACCCGCATAGTCATCATCGCAGATTTCAATGACATCCCCCGGTACATGGCGAAGCCCTTCCGCACCCACGCTGAAGTCCACGGTCTGCGTTTCCAGCAGTTCCGTTTTAATCAGCCACAGCCCGGCGCGGTGCGCCTGCCCCCGGCTGGTACAGCCAAAGGCATCCATCTTCGTGACGTTACGACCGTAACGGGCAATGGCCTGCGTGTCCTCCACAAGCTCTGTCGCCGTCTCCCAGCCGTTATCCGGGTCAATCCAGTTCACCTCAACGGCATTATGGCGGTCCTTCAGGGCGCTGAAGCTGTAGCGGAACGGCGCGCCATCATCCGGCATCACCACATTACTGCGGTTATAGGTCCACACCTTATCTGATGGTCGGTCCTGCACGAACGTCAGCGTCTGCCCGTTCCATACCGGCATACAGCGCATCGCCGAGCAGAAATCACTGAGCACATCCCACGCCTTGCGCTGTGTGGTCAGGTACGCATTACAGGTGATGCGCGGCTCCGTGCCGCCAAAGCCGTCCGGCACTGACTGGTCGCAGTACTGGCCGATGACATACAGCGCCCATTTATCCACATCCGCCGCACCAAGACGTTTCCCCATGCCGTAGCGCGGATGGGTCAGCATATCCCACAGACACCAGGCCATGTTGTTGCTGTATGCTGGCTTAAACGTTCCGTCCCAGATACCGCTGTATTGCCGCGTCTGCGGGTTATAGTTCGACGGCACCTGCAGAATGCGCCCGCGAAGATGATAATTACGGCTCACCTGCTGGCTGCCGAACTGCTCCGAGTCCACCTGCACGCCGACCAGTGCCGTGTTCGGGTAGCACTGTTTCACATCGATGATTTCGGTGTATGACGACCAGAGCGTTTTGTTCTGCAGCTGGTCTGTGGTGCTGTCCGGCGTCATTCTGCGCATCCGGATATTAAACGGGCGCGGCGGCAGGTTATCCACCACCACCGAGGCCAGATACTGCGAGGTGGTTTTGCCCTTAATGGTGATATCTTTTTCCGTCACCCAGCCACCATTACGCTGTATCTGAACCAGCAGGCGGACTTCCGACGGATTCCGGTCCCCCTTTGAGGTGGTTTCCACCAGTGCCTGCACACCGAAGGTAAAGCGCAGACGGTCAATGTTTGCCGACGTGATGGTCCGGGTGATCGGCGTGTCGTATTTCACTTCCGTACCCAGCACCGTCTCGGAGCCGGAGGATTCAAACCCCTCCGGCGGAGTCTGCTCCTGCTCACCTGCCCGGAACACCACCGTGACGCCGGATATATTGGTATTCCCCTCACTGTCCAGCACCGGCGTACTGTTCAGCAGCACGCTTTTTAATCCATCCACCGGACCTTCAACCGGCCCTTCGCTGATGGCATCGATCACACTCAGCAACTGCGTGGACTTCAGGTTGTCCTTCGCTTCGCGCGGAGTATGCCCCTTACTGCTGCCTTTACCCATTCCTCACGCTCCATAAACGACAAAACCGCCCGGAGGCGGTTTCACATAAAACATTTTGCATCAGCGACCAATCACCACAACCTGACCACCGTCCCCTTCGTCTGCCGTGCTGATCTCCTGAGAAACCACGCGTGACCCCACGCGCATTTCCCCGTACAGAACAGGCAGAACATTGCCCTGGGCAACCATGTTATCCAGTGAGGAGAAATAGGTGTTCTGCTTACCGTTATCCGTTGTCTGTGTACGGGGAGTTCTGGCTTTCGGTGCCAGCATCTGCGCCACACCACCGAGGACCATACTGGCACCGAGAGAAAACAGGATGCCGGTCATACCACCGGCCCCAATGGCTGCCCCCCATGCTGCAAGGGTGGCTCCGGCGGTAAAGAATGATCCGGCAATGGCGGCAGCCCCCAGGACAATCTGGAATACGCCACCTGACTTGGCCCCGGCGACTCTGGGAACAATATGAATCACAGCGCCATCAGGCAGAGTCTCATGTAACTGCGCCGTTAACCCGGACGTGCTGACGTCCCGCCCGGCAATCCGTACCTGATACCAGCCGTCGCTCAGTTTCTGACGAAACGCCGGGAGCTGTGTGGCCAGTGCGCGGATGGCTTCAGCCCCCGTTTTCACACGAAGGTCGATGCGGCGGCCAAATCGTTGTAAATCCCCGTAAAGGCAGATGCGTGCCATGCCCGGTGACGCCAGAGGGAGTGTGTGCGTCGCTGCCATTTGTCGGTGTACCTCTCTCGTTTGCTCAGTTGTTCAGGAATATGGTGCAGCAGCTCACCGTCACCACAGTAAATGGCGGCATGATTCGGCACCGATGAACCAAAACAGCACAGCAGCACATCGCCCGGCTGCGCCGCTGACAACGGCACCTGATACAGCCCTGTGGCCTCCAGATTATCCAGATAGAGATTCTGACCGTGACGCCACCAGTCATCCCCGCGATGAAAATCCGGCATCTCAATCCCCGCCAGATGATAAGCATCCCGGAACAGTGTGTAACAGTCCGTCACACCGTGCTCAAAGCGCCGCCCGGTGAGATGCGGCACACAGCGGAACTTATGAATCGTCCCCCGGCAGACCAGCCACCACGGCAAATCACTCTGCACCTGCAGCCGCCGGTCGGCCTCACTCAGCCAGGGCAGACCACCGGGGTGGCTGTGGACCAGCGCCACAATCTCACCCTGCATTTCTGCCTGCAGCCAGTCTTCCGGCGACATACGGAAATACGCCTCCGGCTCACCGGAGATATTCACGCAGGGAAAATATCTTTCCCCCTCCGGCGTGCTTACCACGAAGCCGCACGACTCCGCTGGCGCACATCGCCGGGCGTGCGCCAGAATCGCTGATTCTGTCTCTGTCATGGGATTTACTGCGAAAGTTTGTTAATGGAAAGGAAGCCGCCAAAGTTGCCGACGTTATTGCGGAACTTACAACCGCTCAGGCATTTGCTGCATTTATCCTTCGTGATATCGGACGTTGGCTGGTCATATTCATCCGCGACAGCCGGACCGCTATAACCGCACTCGTCACCGCGATAGGTCCAGGTGCAGGTGTTGGCCAGCATGATACGTCCCGGAAAAACAGCGCCATCCGTTTCCGTCGGCGTGGACAGTACAAAGGAGGCACTCACCGCGCTCAGTTCGCTGCACTGCTCGATGCGCCAGCGGCTGATCACCTCCTGCTCCGGATCGGCGTCGCTGTTTCCGTTGACGAAGTTCACCGCATCCAGAAAACGGGCGTAAACCTTACGCCGGACCACCGTTCCGCCGACCAGACTCTGCAGATCTTCCGCCATCCCGGTGATCATGCCGTGCAGGTTAGAGACCGTCAGTGTCGGACGGGCAGCACTGCCCTTACCGTTCAGTTCAAATCCCGTCCCCTGAATGGGATACGGCTGATACTGTCGCCCCTGCCAGGTGACCGGCTCACCTTTTTCGTTCTGCTCATTACAGAAAAAATAACGTTCTCCACCGACCTCTGTCAGGTCGATTTCCCAGAGCACCACGCTGGCCGACTGCTCCGCACGGGTGCATTCATTCAGTGTTTCCTGCCGGATATCCTGCATCAGTTCACCACCTGTTCAAACTCTGCGCTGAACTCAACACGCAACATACTGACCCGCGACGACCATTTTGCGCAGGTCACCTTTATCTGCCGCCACTCATAAGGCGGCGTCCACAGAAAGGATTTCCAGCCCCCGTGCTCTTCCAGAAACGACTCCAGTACCGTGGCCTCCTCACGGGGGACAGAAAGCGTCACGCTGTACGTTTTCAGGTTGGCATTCAGCCCGGCAGGCGCTCGCTGAGAATAGCCATCACCAAAGCGCACCTTTCTTACAGAAGGGACCGAAGCCACATCCATACCGGGTTTCACTTTCCAGCGGAAGGTCTTCATCGTCCACCTCCGGAGAACAGGCCACCATCACGCATCTGTGTCTGAATTTCATCACGGGCACCCTTGCGGGCCATGTCATACACCGCCTTCAGAGCAGCCGGACCTATCTGACCGTTCGTGCCGTCGTTGTTAATCACCACATGGTTATTCTGCTCAAACGTCCCGGACGCCTGCGACCGGCTGTCAGCCAGACTGCCCGGTGTACCGACATAACCACCGGTGGCATAGCCGCGCATCAGCCGATACTCCCGACAATCCCCACCATTGCCTGCTTAAGCAGAATTTCTGTCATCATGGACAGCACGGAACGGGTGAAGCTGCGCCAGTTCTGCTCACTGCCGGTCAGCATCGCCGCCATATTCTGTGCAATACCATCAAAGGTCTGCGTGGCTGCACTTTTTACCTGCGACATACTGTCCGTGGCGCTCTCTTCCCACTCACTCCAGCCGGACTTCAGGCCTGCCATCCAGCTCCCGCGAAGCTGGTCTTCAGCCGCCCAGGTCTTTTTCTGCTCTGACATGACGTTATTCAGCGCCAGCGGATTATCGCCATACTGTTCCTTCAGGCGCTGTTCCGTGGCTTCCCGTTCTGCCTGCCGGTCCGTCAGCCCCCGGCTTTTCGCATCAATGGCGGCCCGTTTTGCCCGTTGCTGCTGTGCGAATTTATCCGCCTGCTGCGCCAGCGCGTTCAGGCGCTCCTGATACGTAACCTTGTCGCCAAGTGCAGCCAGCTGGCGTTTGTACTCCAGCGTCTCATCTTTATGCGCCAGCAGGGATTTCTCCTGTGCAGACAGCTGGCGACGTTGCGCCGCCTCCTCCAGTACCGCGAACTGGCTCTCCGCCTTCCACAAATCCCGGCGCTGCTGGCTGATTTTCTCATTTGCTCCGGCATGCTTCTCCAGCGTCCGGAGTTCAGCCTGAAGCGTCAGCAGGGCAGCATGAGCACTGTCTTCCTGACGATCGCCCGCAGACACCTTCACGCCGGACTGTTTCGGCTTTTTCAGCGTCGCTTCATAATCCTTTTTCGCCGCCGCCATCAGCGTGTTGTAATCCGCCTGCAGAATTTTCCCGTCTTTCAGTGCCTTGTTCAGTTCTTCCTGACGGGCGGTATATTGCTCCAGCGGCGTCTGCAGCCGTTCGTAAGCCTTCTGCGCCTCTTCGGTATATTTCAGCCGTGACGCTTCGGTATCGCTCTGCTGCTGCGCATTTTTGTCCTGTTGACTCTGCTGTTCAGCCTTCTTTCGGGCGGCTTCAAGCGCAAGACGGGCCTTTTCACGATCATCCCAGTAACGCGCCCGCGCTTCATCGTTAACAAAATAATCATCCTTGCGCAGATTCCAGATATCGTCCGCTTTCTTAAACGCGGCCTCTGCCTTAATCAGCATCTCCTGCGCGGTATCAGGACGACCAATATCCAGCACCGCATCCCACATGGATTTGAATGCCCGTGCTGTCCTGTCTGCCCAGGTCTCCAGCGTGCCCATGTTCTCTTTCAGGCGGCGGGTCTGGTCATCAAACCCTTTCGTTGCGGCCTCGTTCGCCGCCTGCAATGCCCCGGCTTCATCTCCGGAACGCTGCAACTGAGCAACATACGCAATCTGCTCCGCCGTCACGTTATGGAACTGACGTGCCATCGCTGTCAGTCCCGACGTCGGGTCTGTGGTCAGCTTCCCGAAGGCTTCAGCGACCTTGTCCACCTCCACGCCGGATGCAGAGGAGAAACGCGCCACACTCTGGCTGATGGACGCAATCTGAGCCTCACCGCTTACCCCCGCCTTAACCAGTGCGCTGAGTGACTCGCTGGTCTGGTTAAACGTCAGCCCTGCCGCCTGCCCGGCTCTGGACAGGACCAGCATACGATCTGCCGTCAGTCCCGCCTGATTGCCGGAAAGGACCAGCGTTTTGTTGAAATCGGACAGGGTTGAGTTGCCCTGATACCAGGCATACGCCAGCGCACCGGTCGCCACCGCCAGCGAGGTGGCCCCCACCATCGGCAGGGTGATCGCACCGGCAAGCCCCCTGAACATGGGGATCATCCCGCCGAAGGAGTCCTTAACCTGACCACCCTGTTGCAGCAGGATCAGCCACGGGCTTTGCCCGCCTGCAAGCTGCGTGGCCACGTCGGTGAACTGTGCAGGCAGCATACGCATGGCGGCTTTATACTGCCCGACGGAAATCCCCGCTTTCTGTGCAGCCAGCGCCTGTCGGCTCAGCGACTGTTCAACGACTGCCGCTGTTTTTTTCGCATCAGTTTCCGTACCGGAAAAATGACGCCTGACTCTGGCCATCTGCTCGTCAAATCTGGCCGCATCCAGACTTAAATCAACGACCAGATCGCCTACCGGTTCAGCCATACCGGACTCCTCCTGCGATCCCTTCTGATACTGTCATCAGCATTACGTCATCCTCCGTCATGTCCGCCACATCCGGGGAAGCAGGGATAACTTCATTCCCGTCCGGGCCAAAGCGGACGCCTCCGGCAAGCCCTGCCGCTTTCTGCATCAGCACATCATCTTCAGGCTCTTCGTCAGCCTCACGCCGGTTTAGCAGACTGAAATCCAGCGGATGCATATCCGGATCGCTGAAAAACAGGCTGAGCACGGTGTACGTCAGCCCGGAAAAGTGCATATCCAGCAGAACATCATGAAAATAATGGGTACTGTAAAAGCGGTGCCAGTCGGCATACTCCGTGGATGACATCCCGGCAAGCATGGCACGCCAGTCGGGTCGCCCCATCTCACGCGCCAGTTTCAGGGCAAAACTCAGCTCACCGTCGAACACTTTCCCGCAGAAACAGGCTCTGCAGGCCCGGCGTCATCTGCCTGTTCAGGGGCATTATTCACCACAAACTCATACATACCGGACAGACGCATTACCACATTTTCAGCCTGAGCAATTGCCTCTGTGGGCCAGGTGGTAAGCACTTCCTGCTCAATCTGTTTAACGGCTTCATTCATGGACGGCATCTGCGTCTTCTGCGGATGGTTATGCCACAGGGACATCGCCACCAGAAACGCGCCGGTTCTGATGGCGTCTTCCACAGTAAACTTCCGGTTGCTGTCTGACTCCGCCTGTTCTGCCTGCCGTTTCATCAGGGCGAGATGCTCAATACGCTGCAGGGCTGACAGTTCAGAAAGCGTGACGGTCACACCGTTATGTTCAAATGATTCGGTTTTCAGGAACATCGCTGACTCTCCGGATTAACTGGCGGTGACGGTGATTTCTGCAACCGCAGCAAACTCACCATTACCGGATACAACCGGAATGTTGACCTTGCCTGCAGCAACACCTTTCACGGTGATGGTCATACCACTGACCGACACGGTGGCTTTTGTTTTATCCGCAGACACCGCACGGAAGCTCTTGTCGGTTGCGCCCTCCGGCTGGAATGCCACGGTCAGCGTGGTGCTCTTCCCTTTCACTACGGAAGCGCTGGCTGGCGTCACGGTCATACCGGTTGCCGCTGTTACCGTGCTGCGATCTTCTGCCATCGACGGACGTCCCACATTGGTGACTTTCACCGTGCGGGTGATCACTTCCTTCGCCGTCACCGCCTTACCGATACTGCTGACCCAGCCGCGGAACACATCGACCGTGCCGTTCGGGAAGCGGATTTTATAGGCACGGGTATCCCCTTCATTAAACCACGCCAGCAGCGCCTGCTGCCCCTGCTCTCCGGGCATCCACGCCAGCGTGAAGCTGGTATCTCCGGCAGATTTCTGCCCCTGCCCGGTCGCAGTCCAGTCCGCATCTTCATCATCGAGATAGCTGTCGTCATAGGACTCAGCGGTCAGTTCGCCGGGCGTCAGGTCTTTAACTTTAGCCAGACGCGACCAGTCAACGTCTGAAAGCGGGTTCGCATAAGGGTCACCGTTCCCCTTATAAACCCACAGGGTGGTTCCGGCACCTTTCACCGGTATTGCTGGATTTGGTACAGGCATATCGTCCTCACATTTCATAGGTAATGACATAAGTCAGATCGGCAGAACTCCACAGGCCCGCATCATCGTCGCGCCGGTAGTCATAGCCACTGGCCACCATACTGGTGATCAAATCTGACAGTGCCGGGATATCGCTCATCACCGGATAAATCCGGGACTCCATCCACGAATCCAGCTCTGAATCCGGCACCTGAGCAGGCAGGAAAACTTCGATATGCAGCTCCGCCTGCCAGGTATCGCTGTCCAGCTCTTCGCCCGTGTATTCAGCGCCGGTGAGATAAACGGCAACTGCCGGAAAATCCGCCTCATCAAAAACAGCGGGGCGACCATCAAAAAACGTCGCCCCGGTGTCATGCTTCTCCAGTGCATCCAGTACGGCTGCACGGAGTTCAGTATGTTTCATCGCTTTATTACCATCCTCAGTTGATGCTGCAGCGCATAGCCCAGCTCTTTCGGAAGACGCTCACGCCGTATCCGCTCAATATTCTGTTTAAACGCCGTGGTCAGCGGCACCGCCATCGGGATTTTCACCACATCAATGGGGTAACGGTTTTTCCCGGCCACACGCTGCATGACATGCCAGCGGCCATTTTTCAGTTGCTGAATAAACGCGCCGGGAATACGACGGTTTCCCACCACAAGCACGCTGCCGCCACCTTTCAGGGCTGAACGCTGCCCCTTTTTACGACGCCTGCGTCGGGACAGGACAATCCGCGCGTTACCCAGCTTGATTACGGGCAAATCCCCCCGGTTAACCTTGATTCTGGCCTGCGGATTTTTGACCGTGGCCCTTTTCAGCCAGGCCCTTTCCTTTACCAGTTTCCGGCGTACCTTTGTCTCACGGGCAACCTGTGACGCCGACTGCGATATCGCGGATGAAGCAACGCGGTTAATGGCCATTGCGGCGGCACCGGGCACCGCCGTTCTGCTGATACGGCTGAGGTTTTCAACGGCCTGCTCAAGACCTTTTATGGCCATACATCCCCCTTTCAGCGGCGACGGTTAACGGCAGGCGGTCCGCCCCGTCCAAGCCAGAGA
>OEQO01000225.1_pt1 | contig 13784 bp, 15 predicted proteins | sample 1539751 | NCBI WGS metagenome assembly OEQO01 (sample SAMEA3891237, study PRJEB23780) | metagenome | biome: terrestrial biome; feature: animal house; material: water of meat washing | place: Italy | collected 2015-05-12 | reverse complement strand
TACGTGAGGTGATCAACTGTGCCTGACGGAACAGTTCCGGTACCTGGATTGTCGCCGCCAGCGAGGTGTCTTTTACCAGGCTGATAAAGCTGTTGCTCAGCGGCGGTAAAGCCACGCGCGCCGCCTGCGGCAGGATCACCCGCCACATCACCTGGGGCCAGTTCATGCCAATCGAATAGGCCGCTTCCCACTGCCCTTTCGGGATCGCAGCCAGAGTGGCGCGGATGATCTCCGAGCTGTAGGCGCCGATGTTGAGGGTAAACCCGATCACCGCGGCGGTGAAGGCATCCAGCACAATGCCGGCACTCGGCAAGCCATAAAAAATCAGAAAGAGCTGCACCAGCAGCGGTGTGCCGCGAATAAGCCAAACATAAAAACGAACCAGTGCCACCAATGGTGTCGGGCCATATAATCTGGCCAGCGCCACCAGCAAGCCGAGCAATATTCCCAAGACAAAGGTGATCAGGGTCAGTGGCACGGTAAAAATAAGCCCCGCGCTAAGCAGGGGCCAAAAAGAGTCGATCATTAACTGCAACCAGGCTGGCACGTTAATTACCTCGCTAGTTATTATTTTCCGGCAATATTATTGCGAGACATCAGTACCAAAATATTTAAGAGATATTTTCTGGTAGCTGCCATCCTGTTTGGCAGTGCGCAGTGCCTGATTGATGGCGGCCAGCAATTCCGGCTGTCCCTTGGCGAGCAACACTGCCGATTGATCCCCCTTCGCCTCGGTCGCCGCCACCCTCAATTTGGCATCCGGTTTCTGTTTCTTGAAGTCGAGGAAAGAGAGGCTGTCGTTGATGGTGGCATCCACTCGCCCGGTCAGCACCAGCTGCAGTGACTGGTTGAAGCCCTCGGTGGCGACCACCTCGGCGCCCGATGATTTCGCCAGCTGAGCAAAGTTGCTGGTCAGCGACTGGGATGATTTTTTACCCTTCAGATCCGCAAAGCTGTTGATGCTGTGATTATCGCTGTGCACCACGATCACCGCTTTGGAGGTGATGTAGGGATCTGAAAAATCATACTTTTTCAGCCGCTCCGGGGTGATGGCCACTTCGTTGAGCACCAGATCGTAGCGCTTGGCATCCACCCCGGCGATGAGACCATCCCACTTGCCTTCGACAAACTCCGGCTTAACCCCAAGGCCTTTTGCAATCAGCTCACCAATCTCCACATCAAAGCCGACCAGCTTGCCGCTCTTGTCGTGATAGGTGAACGGAGGATAGGCGCCTTCAGTGCCGATTTTGATCGCACCGGCACTCTGGATAGCGGCGAGGCTGGACTGGGCTTGCGCCGATGTCATCAAAGCCAATGGAAGGGCTGCCAGCACAAACAGGGAGTGCAGTTTTTTCATTATTCACCTCGTTATATTTGTAAACATCCAGCACGCTTGCCAACGATAATCCGGATTACCATGCAATTATTATTTTGAATCCTGCTGCTGCCAGCACCATTTAATCGGGTCACGCCACATATACGATGACTGCCAATTAACGATTGCACTTGGCGGCACCAGCAAAACATAACGCGGTGGTTCCCGTTGCCAAACCATGAAATATGAGGATGTTTAGTGAAATAATGAATAACGAAAAAGCAGTCCCGCATTCGCTACTGATTGCGGGACACACTGTTTATTCATGATAAAAAAACACACTGCCAGCCCGATACCAAATTCGAGCCATCACCTGATCACAAACACACCACCAGCCACTCCTCCGTGTCGCGGGTGATGTTGAGCAGCTTACGATGGCGTGCCTGCTGCATGCTGTCATTGCGCTCGCCAAGCTGCTCCAGCTGGCGTTTTAACTGTTCCAGTTCCATCGATATCCCTTTCGTCCTTGCCCAAAACCGTTACCCCACACCCTTGGCTTGGTCTTTGGGAGTCAAATGATTGCTTTCAACCGCCATTCACACCACAAAGGATGAGAAAAGGACAACCATTTGAGGCAGAATTTGTGACGTCTATCTGTTACACTTCGCGCCCGCCATTTTCCGGCTCACTCTCTGACTTGATGTCAGGCGCAGCCGTCGGTGGTTACAACCTCCGTCTCGCTCATGCCGAGCTAACCAAGCCAAACACAGCCCAGCTGGAACACAGGAACCCATTATGAGATTTGAATCGTTCGATTTTGCCCCCGAGATTTTGCGTGCTGTCTCAGATTGCGGTTATCAGGAGATGACCCCTGTGCAGCAACAGGCGATCCCGGCCATTCGCCGTGGCCGCGATGTGCTGGCCAGCGCCCAGACCGGTACCGGCAAGACCGCCGCCTTCGCCCTGCCCATTGTGCAGCGTCTGGTAGACAATCCGGCTCCGGCCCAGCCTTCCAACGCCCGGGTGCTGATCCTGACCCCGACCCGCGAGCTGGCGGCTCAGGTGGCGAGCAACATCAATGACTTCGCCAAGTATCTCGATATCACCACCATCACCATCGTCGGCGGTGGCAAGCAGGACGTGCAGGCCAAGAAGCTCAAAGCGGGCGCTCACATCATTGTGGCCACCCCGGGCCGTCTGCTGGAGCACCTCACCGCCTGCAACCTCAGCCTCTCCGGCGTCGAGTGTCTGGTGCTGGATGAAGCGGATCGCATCCTCGACATGGGCTTCAGTGCCGATGTGCAGAAGATCCTGCAAGCGGTCAACAAGACCCGTCAAAACCTGCTCTTCTCCGCCACCTTCTCCGACGCGGTGAAGAAGCTGGCCAACCTGATGCTGGACCGCCCGCAGATCGTCAGCGTCAACAAGCAGAACTCCACCGCCGACACCGTCAGCCACACCGTCTATCCGGTCGAGCAGAAGCGCAAGCGCGAGCTGCTCTCCGAGCTGATTGGCAAGCAGAACTGGCAGCAGGTGCTGGTGTTCGCCAGTACCCGCGAGAGCTGTGATGTGCTGGTCGAGGAGCTGAACCTCGACGGCATCAAGTCCGCCGTGGTCCATGGCGAGAAGGCCCAGGGCAACCGTCGCCGCGCCCTGCGCGAATTCATGGAAGGCAAGGTACGGGTACTGGTCGCCACCGAAGTGGCCGCCCGTGGTCTGGACATTCCGGATCTGGAATACGTGGTCAACTATGATCTGCCGTTCCTGGCGGAAGATTACGTGCACCGCATCGGCCGTACCGGTCGTGCCGGCAAGCGCGGCATGGCCATCTCCTTCGTCAGCCGTGAAGAGGAGCGCACCCTGCTGGAGATCGAGGCCCTGATCGGCCAGAAGATCCGCCGCATCATGGTGCCGGGCTACGAGGTGAGCAGCCGTGACGAGCTGATCAAACAGCTGCAGGAGCGTCGCCGCTTCGGCAAGCGCCCGCAGCGTGAAGATAACGCCGTGGCCCAGGTGATGGCCGAAGCCAAACTGCAGGGTCAGCGCCTCAAGCGTCTGGCTGCAGCCAAGAAGCCCCGTCAGCCGAAATAAGGCGGGCAGTTGCTCTATTGAACCGCAAAGGCGCCACTGGCGCCTTTGCTATCTCTGTCATCGGTGTTGACCTGTGGTGGTCAACTCAAGGATTGCTTATGACCTCTCCTACCTACAATCAGGCCCTGTTCGAGATGGCCACCCAGAGCCTGGCCGAACTGGCCCGCACCGCCGAACAAAAGGCGGGCAAGCGCACTCCGGCGCAAGAGAGCCACTTTCTCTGTACCTGGATGGCCGACTCCCTCAAGGAGAAACGCTTCTCCCGTCTGGTGATGGAAGATTTGAAAGATTGGGTACAGCTTGGCCGCACCCTGGGAGCGGGCGCCGATCTCAAGGGATTGCTGGAGCGCATCGCCTTCCAATACCAGTGCGCCATGACCAATCCGCAGCAATTGGGAGCCAAGCTGGCGGCGCTGCTGGAGGAGCTCTCAGCGGCAGGCTGGCTGGTGCTGACCGAGAGCGAGGTGAACGCCAAGCTGCGCCTGCAATCGGGCGGTCAGGCGAGTCTGGTGGTAAGCCATAGTGAATATGCAGGCCACATCGAGGCGGGTGAGCTTGTCAAACCCCTCACCCTCTATGTGCGCGGTGACGAGAAGGTGCTGGCCGAGGCGGCCTTCAAGCACGGTCTGCTGCTGAGCCAGGGCAACAAGAAAACTACCCTGGTCAAGCACCACAAGGCCTACCGGCTGATGCCGGACAACGCCCAACCGGCGCTGGCACTGCTGAGCGAGGCTCGCCAGAGCGCCTGATCTCGCCTGTTTTCAGCAATAAAAACGGCAGACCCTTGCGCAGGATCTGCCGTTTTTTATTGTTCGATCTTCGGTGATGAGGTCTGGTAGTCGTTTAGCGGATCTTGATGCCAATCTGGCCCGCGTCACACCACTCGAACATCACCTCCTCGCTCTTGCCGCAGCAACTGCCACCACAGACCCGACTCTCGCGCTTGATGACCCGCCCCTTGCGCATCCAGACGCCGAGCATGGCCTCCACCGCATCTTCCGAGGTGTGGAAGTGGCGAGCCAGATCACGCCGGCTCACCTTCTGCTGCGCGGCGAGGTAATCCCCCAGCTCGCGCAGGATCATAAGGTCACCACCTTGCGGGCGACGATGTCACCGTGACGGCGACCGGCCCACCAGAGCAGCACCAGAGAGAGGCCGTAGCTGACGATCCAGAACAGGCTCTGCTCCGGGTGAGCGGCAAAGGTCGCGACCTGATAGAAGAGGGTGGCGCACATAAAGGCCATGTAGTTGCACCATACCGCCGTCATCAGCGCCCACTGGCGACCGGTTTCCCGCACCAGCGCGCCCATGGCGGCGGCGCAAGGCATGTAGAGCAGCACGAACAAGAGGTAGGCAAAGGCACCGGCCGCCCCGTCGAAGTGGGTCTGCATGTTGCCGTAGGTGGAGACATCGACCTCCTGCGCCTCGGCGGCAGCTTTCTGGTCGTCGAGGTTGCCAACATCAAGCCCCATGGGGTCGCTCGGGTTGATCTCCGCCAGATTGGCCGCCACGGCATCGATCGCCTCGTGGAAACTGGCCACCAGCGAGAACTCGCTCTCCTCCTCTGCATCGCCACCACCGGCGTAGAGGCTGTTGAGGGTACCGACCACCGCCTCTTTGGCGAAGATACCGGTGACGATACCGACCGTGGCCTGCCAGTTATCATCGCGAACACCGATGGGGTGCAGCACCGGCGTCACCGCCTGACTGATTTTGCTCAGTACCGAGCCCTCTTGATCCTGATGGCCGAAGCTGCCATCGGTACCCAGCGAGTTGAGCACGCTCAGCACGGCAACCACCAGCACGATGGTTTTACCGGCGCCAAAGACGAAGGATTTGAGCTTCTGCCAGGTCTTGATGGCAACGTTGACCGGACGCGGCCACTCGTAATCCGGCATCTCCATCAGCATGGAGTCGCTCTTGCCCGGCAGCAGGGTATTGCGCAGCAACAGGCCGGTGAGCACCGCCACCACAATACCGATGAGGTAGAGACCGAACACCAGGTTCTGGCCGGATTCCGGGAAGAAGGCCACCGCAAACAGGGCGTAAACCGGCAGACGGGCACCGCACGACATGAAGGGGGCCATGGCGGAGGTCATCAGCCGCTCCCGCTCGGAGTTGAGGGTACGGGTCGCCATCACCGAGGGGACGGTACAGCCAAAGCCCATCAGCATCGGCACGAACGCCTTGCCCGGCAGGCCGAGGCGGCGCATCAGGGCATCCACCACGAAGGCGGCACGGGCCAGATAGCCGGAGCTCTCCAGCACCGCGAGGAACAGATAGAGGCAGCCAATCACCGGAATAAAGGTGGCCACGGTCTGCAAGCCAACGCCAAAGCCATCAGCCAGAATGGCGCCCAGCCACTCGGGCGCATGGATCAGCCCCAGCAGGTGGTGCACCCCATCGACAAACAGGGCGCCGCCCATGATGTCGAAGAAGTCGATAAAGGCGCTGCCGACGTTGATGGCAAACAGGAACATCAGGTACATGACAAACAGGAAGAAGGGGATGCCAATCCAGCGATTGAGCAGCACCCGATCCAGCCATTCGCTCTGGGCCTCGGTGAGCTTGCCCTTCTGCTGACGAGCCTGTTGTACCCACTGGTGGATATGGCCGTAGCGAATATCCGCCAGTTGCAGATGGATATCCTGCCCCTGATGGGCGCGGGCGACCACATTGTGGGCGGCGGCCTGCTGACCGGGCAGCAGGGTCTCCTGCATCACCGGATCCTCTTCCAGCAGGCGCAGGGCGCGGCCACGGGTAGTGAGGTGATGCGGGGCGAGCAGGGTCTCCAGCTCCGCCAGATCGTTTTCAAGAGAGTGACCGTAATCGAGCTGCAAGGCCGCTTGCGGCTGACCGATAAACTGCCGGATCTGCTGCTTGAAGGCGGCAACCTGCTTGCTGTTGTGGGCAGAGAGGGCCACCACCGGGCAACCGAGGGATTTGCCGAGCTTGCTCTCGTCGATGACGATGCGGCGCTTTTGCAGGATATCCAGCTTGTTGAGCACCACCACCATGGGCAGGCCCAGTTCGCGCAGTTGCAGCGTGAGGTAGAGGGAGCGCTCCAGATTGGCGGCGTCGATGACGTTGAGCAGCAGGTCGGGCTGTTGGCCCTGGGCAAAGCGGCTGGCGATCTGCTCGTCCAGACTGCCATCCTGACTGGCCAGGCTATAGATGCCGGGCAAATCCATCAGCTTGAAGTGATGCTCACCCGCGCTGAACTCACCCATCTTCTTGTCGACGGTGACACCACTCCAGTTGCCTACCTGCTGGCGGGCGCCGGTCAGGGCGTTGAACAGGGAGGTCTTGCCGCTATTGGGGTTACCTACCGTTACCAGGGAGTAATTCATACCGGTTCGACCTCGATAGTGCTTTGACCAAGACGATTGTTTTGTGAGGTGTGTTTCATACCAGCTCGACCTCGATGTGCTGTGCCAGACTCTTTTGCATGGAGAGACAGATCCCCTGGCACTGGATCTGGAGCGGGTCCCCCAAGGGGGCGGAGCGCAGATAGATGACTTCAGTCTGGGGCAGCAGGCCCATCACCATCAGCTTGCGACGCAGCGGCCGTGCCAACTGGTTCATATTCTTGATGCGAGCACTCTGTCCCGGCGACAACTGCGTGAGTACCATGACTGACTCCTGAAGTTAAACAATAATAATTCGCTTTTACTTGGGGCATTATAAGCTGTGTCTTCAACTTTTATTTGAGTAAAATCAAACTCCGCTTAGCTAACCGATAAAGTATTGCCATGAGTCACGACAACAACAGCCGCCTCGTTTACAGCACAGATGGCGGCATGATCAAGGAGCAGAGCGCTCCCCAATCCGCCTCTCCCTTCCCCACCGACGGCACCGTGCGCATTCGCCGCGAGACCAAGGGGCGCAAGGGCGCCGGGGTGATCACCATTCATGGCGTACCCGCCGATCAGCAGAAAGCCATGGCGACCCTGCTCAAGAAAAAATGCGGCACCGGTGGCGGTATCAAAGAGGGGGTTATCGAGATCCAGGGGGATAAACGGGACCTGATCAAAGCCGAGCTGGAGAAAGCCGGTTTCAGCGTCAAGCTGGTGGGTGGCTGATCCCCTTGTCACTCATGCGGTTTTTCCCTAGAATGCCCGCTCCCATCGAGGGGGAGTAGTCTCGCACACCGGTGCCATCCATTGCATGAATACCGGTTTGCGACCCTGATCAACATACTTGGTGCCAAATCACCATGGTCAGGGTGATCCATGCCAGCCATGGATTTGACAAGACCTTTGACGGGCCAGTGCCAATACCGGGGACGGATGGCGCAGGCTTGTCTTTGGTTTATAACAATTCCGTCCCCCGGTCATTTTTATGGAAGCCTTGTTAACCTCAACCCTCAGCGTCGCCATTGCCGAAATCGGCGATAAAACCCAGCTGTTGGCGTTGCTGCTCATCTGCCGTTTTCGCAAGCCCTGGCCCATCATCGCCGGCATGCTGGCGGCTACCCTGCTCAACCATGCGGGCGCCGCCTGGATTGGCGAGTTCATCAGCCGCTGGCTCGATCCCAAGATAATGACCTGGCTGGTCGCCATCGCCTTTATCGCCATGGCTATCTGGATTTTGGTGCCGGACAAGATGGATGACGAGGAGAGCTCGCTGGATAAATACGGCCCCTTTATGGCCACCTTCGTGCTCTTCTTCATCGCCGAGATCGGGGACAAGACCCAGATCGCCACCGTGCTGCTGGCCGCCAAGTATGACTCGCTGGTGCAGGTCATCACCGGTACCACCCTCGGCATGATGCTGGCCAACGTGCCGGTGGTGCTGATCGGCAAGCTGGGGGCAGACAAGCTGCCGCTCAAGGGGATCCGCATCGCCTGCGCCATCCTCTTCGTCGGCCTCGGGGTGAGCACCCTGATCTTTGCCTGATCGCCTTTTCCGCTGCTCAAGCCCTCCCCTGTGGAGGGCTTTTTGTTTACTGCTGTGTCTATTGCGTAATCCGCTGTCGCAACCACCAGCCGCAGAGCCAAGGGGCAGTGCACGGTTGCGGGTGCCTCATGCCATAATGGGGCAAACCTCGTGGAGTCCCCCCATGCACAACGTATCAAGAGAGACGCTTCTCGAATGGGTCAAACAGGGACGGCTGGCGCCAGAGAAGCTGGCGGACGCCCTGACCCTCGCCGATCTTCCCCCCCATCCGGCGCGCTGGCAGTGGCTGTTTGACCGGCTGCTGCTCTGGCTCGGCGCCCTCTGTATCGGGGCTGGCCTCATCTTCTTCGTCGCCTTCAACTGGCAAGAGCTGGGCCGGGTCTCCCGCCTCGCCCTGCTGGAGGCGCCACTGCTCGCCATGCTGCTTCTGCTGTGGCGCAAACCGCTGGGGGATACTCCCCGTCAGGCGCTGCTGCTCGCTGTCGCCCTCAATATCGGCGCCCTGCTGGCGCTGGTGGGTCAGACCTACCAGACCGGCGCCGATCCCTGGCAGCTGTTCGCCACCTGGGCGCTGATGCTGGTGCCACTGGCGGTATTTGGCCAAAGCCCGCTGCTCTGGACCTTAAGCTGGCTGCTCGGCCAGCTGGCGCTGGTGCTCTACTGGCGGCTCGGCCTGTTCGCACTCTTCTTTACCTTCGATGAAGAGGGTCTGGGCTGGTGCCTTACCCTGCTCAACGCCGCCCTCTGGGGTCTGCTTCTGCTGGCACCAAACCGCTGGCGCCTGATGCCAAGCTGGCTGGCGGGTCTGGCTGCCGGTCTGGGGGCCACCCTGCTCACCCTGCTGGCGCTGTTTGATGCCGCCTCCCCGCTGGTGTGGCCGCTCTGGTTTGGCTGGCTCGCCGCGGCCTATGCCCTGTGGCACCACAGATTTATCGCCGGACTCGCCATGGGGTGCCTCAGTCTGATTGCCGTCATCCTCGCCACCCTTGGTAAATGGATGGAACCCGACATCAACGGCTTCTTGCTGCTGAGCCTGATCGCCATCGGTCTTTCTGTCACCGCCGCCCGCTGGCTGCAACAACAACGGAGGTCTCATGAGTGATCTGACCCTTTGGCAAGCGCTGCAACAGGCCAATCTGGTGGAAGGGGAGATGCCCCGTGACACCCAGCCCCACTGGTCGAGCCGTTTTATGCTGGGGCTGGTGGGCTGGATTGCCGCCCTGTTCCTGCTCTTTTTCCTGTTTCTCACCTTCGAGCAGCTGACCCGCGAGGCCAACAGCGCCCTGCTGCTGGGGGCCGTGCTGCTGGCGGGGGCCTACGCCCTCAATCGCAGCCAGCGCGGCGATCTCTGGGATCAGTTCGTGCTGGCACTCACCCTGGCGGCCGATGCCTGGCTGCTCTATGGCCTGCTCGATCAGCTGGATCTCCATCACGCCCTGCTCTGGTTCGGTCTGTGCCTGCTGTCCCTTGCCATCGCCGTGCTGTTCGATCACTGGCTGGTGCGACTATTTCACAGCGTGGCGGCGGCCCTGCTGCTCACCCTTGGCCTCGCCTGCCTCGGGCTGCAACTGCTGGCGCTGCCGCTGGTGATGGCGGCCATCACCTTCTGCTGGCTGCGGGCAGATAGGGATCCAGAGCGCCACCAGCTCTACCACTCCATCACCCTCGGGCTGGCTCTCTCGCTGCTGGTGCTGGGGCGTCTGCACCAGCCGCTGTGGGATAGCGGCAGCAGCATGCTGGACGAGCTGGGGCTGTCGCGCCTGCCGCTCTGGCTCAATCCCCTGCTCTGCGCCGCCCTGCTGCTGGCGGTGATGGTGAAGCTGAGGCTCCCCCTGCTGTTTGGCCTGCCACTGGTGCTGATCAGCGCCATCATCCCCGGCATGGGGGCGGGCGCACTGGTGCTGATCCTCGGGTTTTATGCCGGTAGTCTGGGGCTGATGACCCTTTCAGCCCTGCTGCTGCTCGGTTATGGCTCCCTCTACTACTACGATCTGGGGCTCACCCTGATGACCAAATCCTGGCTGCTGCTGGGCTCCGGCCTCCTGCTGCTGGGTGCCCGCCAGCTGCTCACCACCTTCGCGGCAAGGAGCGATTCATGAAACCCGTCACCCGACAACTCGCCCTGTTGCTGAGCGGCCTCGCCATCCTGGCGGGCATCAATGCCACCGTCTGGCGCTATGAGCGCGCCATGAGCAGCGGCGAAGTGGTGCTGCTGCGGCTCGCCCCGGTCGATCCCCGCTCCCTGATGCAGGGGGATTACATGCGGCTGAACTATGAGATTGCCCGCGAGCTGGCCAGCAGCGATGCCCGTGAAAAGGGCCGCGACACCCTGGTGATCCGCCTCGATGCCCATCAGGTGGCAACTCTGGTGGCCGCTGGCAAACCGGATCGACTCGCCAGCGATGAGCGGCTATTGCAGGTGCACCAGAGCGAGCGGCAGTGGCAGATTGGCCCCGATGCCTACTTCTTTGAAGAGGGCACGGGGGATCAGTATCAAGCGGCCCGCTACGGCGAGTTCCGGCTGCAAGCGGATGGCAAGACCCTGCTGGTGGGGCTGCGGGATGAGGCCTACCAGCCCATCGGGCAGATCCGCGCCCGCTGGTAACGGCAGTGAGTGGCTATTTACTCTGTTCATGGTCACACTCAAGGGAAGGTTGATCGCTAAGGATGTTCCCAATGAGGATATGGCTGATCTGTCATCTGTTGCTGCTCTGCTGGGCCTCGACGGCCCGGGCTGATCTGGGCAAGCTCGAGTACCTCACCGAAGAGTACCCCCCCTACAACTTCAGCGATCCGCAAGGCCAGCCCACCGGCCTTGCGGTCGATCTGCTGCAGATGATCTGGCAACACAGCGGCGTGGCGCCCCAGCCGGTACGCATCCTGCCCTGGGCGCGCGGTTATTACTTGCTAACCCAGAAGCCCAACGTGGTGCTCTTCTCCACCGCCCGCACCCAGGCGCGGGAAGATCTCTTCAAGTGGGTGTGCCCCATCGGCTACTCGGAGTACATCCTGCTGGGCCGCAAGGCGCAAAACATCACTCTCGACTCGGTGGATCAGATGAGTCAGTACAAGATCAGCGCGGTGCGCTCGGACGCCGCCGAGCAACTGCTGCTCAACAACGGCATGGATGACAACAACATCATCTCGGCCAACCGCCTGTCACAGGGGTTGAAGATGCTGCTCTCCGGCCGCGCCGACCTGCTCGCCACCAGCAAGCTGGCGGGATATGACGCCATCCGCGAACTGAAGCTCAATAGCGACGACTTCAACGTGGCCATGGTGCTGAGCGCCGAGCAGCTCTGCTACGCCTTCAGCCGTCAGGTGCCCGACAGCGAGATCACCCTCTTTCAGCAGGGCCTGACCCGCGCCCTCGCCTCGGAAGAGTTTCGCAAATTGCAGGCCAAATACCTGCCGGTGCGCTGAGCACTCACTCACCCGATGGGCAGCAAGGCGCTGCCCATTTTATGGATGAAAGATGCAATAGAGGTGGCTAGCTATTCCCGCCGCAAGCAGTCAAACTGGGCTACATAGTTGATTGCGAAGGATCTTTCCCGTGCGGACATGGCACCTACCTCATCTGCTACTGCTCTTGTGGGCCACCTTCGCGCAGGCCGATCCGGGCAAGCTCGAGTATCTGAGCGAAATCTCTCCCCCGTTTAATTTCAGCGACCAGCAAGGGATGCCGACCGGATTGTCGGTGGAGCTGATGCAGCTTATCTGGAAAGCGCGGGGCGTGTCGCCCCAGCCAATCCGCATTCTGCCCTGGGCCCGTGGCTACAACCTGCTGCAACAAAAACCCAATGTGGTGCTGTTTGCCACCGCCCGCACCCCGCAGCGGGAGGCGCTTTTCAAGTGGGCCTGCCCCATCGATCACTCGGAGTTTGTGCTGCTGGGGCGCAAGGGTGACAACATCACCCTCGACTCGGCAGCGCAGCTTGGCCACTACAAGATCGGGGTGGTGCGCGCCACCGTCTCCAAGCAACTGCTGCTCGATCGCGGTATCGATGAGCACCAGCTGATGCAAGCCAACCGGCTCACCCAGGCGGCCAAAATGCTCACCTCCGGCCGCGCCGATCTGTTTGCGACCAACAAACTGGTGGGCTATCAAACCCTGCAGCAGCTCGGCTTCAAGCCGGATGACTTTCATGTCGCCTTCGTGCTGGATGCCAGACCGCTCTGCTACGCCTTCAGCCGTCAGGTGCCCGACAGCGAGGTCGCCCTCTTTCAGCAGGCGCTGACCCGGGTCGTCGCGTCAGCGGATTTCTCGGCCTTGCAAACCAAATACCTGTCGCTGCGCTAACGCCCTGATCGCCGCCGACAGAGGGCGCGGGATGGCGGCGAGCTCCGGCACTTTTATTACCAAACATGCCCCGTCGCCTTGGCGAAATCGGCCAGCTTGGTCACACTTGAGCATGATATTCCCTTGATCAGGATGGCAAAAATGAAAGCATGGATTGGATTGGCCGGGGCGCTGCTGGCCACCCTCGCACAGGCGAGTCCTGAGCTCGGCAAACTGCACTACCTCACCGAAGAGTACAAACCCTACAACTACGCCGATGCCAGCGGCGCCCCTGCCGGCCTCGCGGTCGAGCTGCTGCAACTGGTGTGGCAGAAGACCAACACCCCGCCGCAGCCCATCACCATCATGCCCTGGGCGCGCGGTTACTACCTGCTGACCCAAAAGCCCAATGCGGTACTCTTCTCCACCGCTCGCACCCAGGCGCGGGATCCCCTGTTCAAGTGGGCCTGCCCCATCGGGTATGCCGAGATCGTGCTGGTGGGGCTGGCCGAGCGCAATATCACCATCACCAAGCTCGACGATGCCAAGGCGTTCAATATCGGGGCGGTGCGGGCCGATGTGGGGGAGCAACTGCTGCTCAACAACGGCTTTGACGAGACCAAACTGATGGCCGCCAACCGGCTGGCACAGGCGCTGAAGATGCTCACCTCCGGCCGGGTCGATCTGGTCTCCACCAACAAGACCACCATGGAGCAGCTGATCGTCGAGCAAAAACTCGACCCCGCCCGCTTCAAGGAGCAGTGGGTGCTGAGCTCGGAGCAGTTCTGCTTCGCCTTCAGCCATCCGGTGAGCGACGAGCTGGTCAAGGAGTTCCAGACCGGCTTGACCCAGGTGCTGGCGAGCAGTGAATACCCGCTGCTGCACAGCAAATATTTCCCGGCGCCGGCGCCCGCCAACACTGAACAGGCCAAAACCGGGACAACCAACTAGCTCGCACACCGCCAATACAGAGGGGCCCGATATGGGCCCCTCCGGTTTTGTGGCTCGCCACACTCAATCGCGCACGGCCTGTGCGTTGTTGTCGAGCACTCTCCTTTGGCTATTCACCTTGGGTTGACCACTTCTGGTGACTCGCACAGCCCCTTACATTCAACCACGCACCAGCGCCGCAGCAGCCACCTTGTGGCGGGCGATAAGCTGCTCGATATCCAGCCCCTCGATGGCGCCATCCACCACTTT
>OEQO01000224.1_pt1 | contig 13843 bp, 15 predicted proteins | sample 1539751 | NCBI WGS metagenome assembly OEQO01 (sample SAMEA3891237, study PRJEB23780) | metagenome | biome: terrestrial biome; feature: animal house; material: water of meat washing | place: Italy | collected 2015-05-12 | reverse complement strand
GAAGGTTGCTTTGTAACCTTGCCACCCTCATCCATAACCCAGCCAACACCATCAACCAAAGCTTGAACAGCAGCACCGCCAAGAAAAGCAGGAATAGAGGCTTTACCCGCTTTTTTTGCGTAATCTTTGGCTTTACCTAAACGATCCGCTAGAGTTTTTGCAGCCTTGCCAGTATCCGCAGGCTGCGTTACTTTAGCCACAACTTCAGCTTTTGCACCACTTTCGACAACACCTGAACGAACAAGCATTTGTTCTACATTAGTGCGTTTTGTTCCCTCATTCATATAGATACGTGCGTCTAATTCAGCAAGGTTTCTTTTCATGCCTGCATCATAATTAGCCTGACTTTTAAAATTATCCTGTAGGCGTTTTAATGACTGTGCAGGCGTGTCATTGCGTGGGTTTGCGGGCAAGTCAGATGCATAAGTAGTTATGCTGAAAAAACAAGCCAAAGTGCAAAACAAAAAACGAAAACGATTAACCATCCCATATATACCCCTATAAAAAAGGCTCGACATGTCCGATCCGTAGGTCGGCAGTCGAGCCTTTTTTCGTTTAGATTAAAGTGCTCGGCGGATCAACTTCCAACCTTTAATCGCAATCAGTACTGTTAAAATCGCACCACCCACAACAGCAATCGGTGACATTAAAGCCGTAATTGCAGATGCATCAGCAGTAACAGCGCCATCACCTTCAGCAGCCATTGTTAAAACTGGTGCAAGTGCAAGAGATGAAAGTACAGCTTTTTGAGCTAGACTTAATTTTTGGTTTTCTACAGTTTTCATGACATTTCTCCAGTCATCTAAGTAATTGCCCGATTTTTTTGTAACCCCATGCAAGACCCAAAACAGCGAGAATTGCAGCACAAACTACATAAGCATCGGACGTTGAAAGTTCGGGTAATACTCCCGATTGAACAACCCATGTTGTGCATATGTTTTCTATAAGTTCGGCACAAACATAAGTAGTCATTTTTTAGCCCCCACATTTAGTCATGTGAAAAGCAATATTGTTTTTGTGCATTAAGTTGAAGCATTTGGGACATTCGCGGATGTCGCTTCCAAATAACACGTATTTGATGTTCATAATTAGACCTTCGGTGGAAGAATCACGTTGGTAAGCACTTGTTTTTGACCTTTACCAGTAGAGACAAAATCAAGTTCCAAGGTCACTTCAAACGGAAATTTACGACCACTTAACTGGACTAAATTACGTGAATCTTGCCATTTGAATTCTGCTACACCCTGCCCAACCGCATTGCCTTGGGAAGTGTCCATTGGGATAAGTGCATAAAGCGTAACGTGGTCATAATGACGACCGTCTTCTGACTTCCAATCCGTTGATTTTGCGCCAACTAAAGTAACTTTCATTTGTTGTGACATTGTTTACATCCTCATAGCAGTAAGTGTTAAGTGCTCTAACCGTTTGGGAATAGCCAACGGATCAGAACAAGAAATAATGTTAATAAGTTCTTCAGGTTCAAAGACTTTCTTAAATACGTTGATATATTTGCCGTATTGTTTTTTGATAATTTCTAAAGCAGCGTGTGCATTGATTGAAGCTGCCTTTTTCATGGTTTCGATACGTTCAGGCTGTATATCTTCTGAGAGCATCTGAAAGCATGGATATGCTGCAATAAAATATTCAGACGGTGACAAAAGCATGGTGAAAGGCAAAATTCTGTCACGTGACTTAAATTCAACTTCCGCACGTTGCCAGTTATCATCTGGATCGCCCTCTGCCCGACCCTTTTCGTACAGTCGTAAATACTTACCTGATTCACGTGAGCCGATATTGAGAGTACGACCCCGACCGTTTGGACGTTTCCAATTGCCTTTATGCTCTACGTTCGGAGCACGGTTTCCGTTTTGGAATCCTCCCATGCCGTCCATCATGTTTCCCCAGTCAACATTGATACGTTTTCCGTCAAAATCATCATGAGCAATGTCTACACGAGTTAATTTTCCACGTGTTGCAACCGTTGTCAGGAATGTATAAAGGCGTTGTTCCCAACCCTCTGTAGCCATTGAGCAGCCACGACCCGAAAGCATGACTAGATATGTATTTCGTTGACCGCCAACGCAGACAAATCCGCACTTATCGCCAATTTCAAACGAGCTTTGGTACATATTTTTCTTGCCTTTATCGACAAGGGTTAGCTGTAATCCGAAGATATGCTCTATATGTTTTTCGATTTCTAAAGCCATTGCGAAATTTAATTCTGTTTCATTGATGCTTTGATCATCATTAAGCGCATTTACAAACTTGTGGTTTAAAGTGCCGCAGCTATCAGTGAAATTTACCCAGTCAATGACTGCAATTTGATTGTCAGCAGGTAAACGGCATTGAACTTGTTTAGCCCCACGTGAAGTCATGACCATGTGTAGGTGTGGGACTGCGAATGGACGTTCAAAAGGCAAAGGCAGATCGGCATCTTGCAAATGGGAGTGCATGGATTCGAATTCCGTTACCCCCATCTTATTAATGGGGGTATCTAAAAATCCCATTCCCCACGTACAAACTTGTGGTATTGATTGTTTTTTGATCGAATTATTCATCTTTTGAATACTCCTCTTGTAACTCACAAAGACAAGCATTCAATTCATCAACACGTGAAGAAAGAACAGCCCAATCAGACGGAGATAATTCATACTTCAAAACATCAAGTTCAGACTGAATAACAGAAAGAGCTTGGAGAGTTTTATTAAAATTACTCATTATTCGATCCCCATATCACGCATGATGTCGTTTTCTTGTTTTAGTGAATCGCAGTACTCAGCAACTTTTGCAGAACGATAGCCCCAGTGCCCCATTACCATTTCAATATGGAAAAGTACCTTTTCAGAGTCATAAGCAGGATTGCCCCCCATGATCAATTGGCAGGCATCATCAAAGATAATTTTTGAGACGATTTCGAAAGCTTGTTCTTTTTCCATTGCAACAACATCACACGCAACAATTTCACAGGAATATAACAGAATTGCACGCAACACTGCAACGTGTGACACAATAATGTTGTTGCGTTAAACAATGTTCAGGTGTTACATGAAAAAATAAGACTTATCAAAAACTTATAGAGTTCGTGGTGAATTCGTTGAATCGATCAAAGAGAAATCACTGGATTTCATTATCGAAACAAAAGAAAGCATCGAAGAAGCAGACATTATTAATGCTTTTATTTATAAGCACTTAAAAGACATAACCGCTAAAGATGTAACAAAATATATCGAGGGAATAAAAAAAGCAGATTAATTATTATTGTTGATCCTGATTATTAGAATTATAAAAAATGGCGATTAATTCGCCCTTCTCTTTTGCGCTTGATGTCACATAACGTAATTTTATGTTAAATACGATACACCTGAAAGAGGCCATTTTCTTGTAGCTTTTTAACGGTAGCATATATTAAAAAGCTTTCTTTGAATTATTAATTATTTGAAATATTTTATGTATCAGCACTGTTGTAAATAGGAAGATAAGCTGTAATTTTCTATGTTAATTACGTTTAAATTCCAACCCTCTCATTTTCCAACTAGCTCAGGTTATAATAATGGCCTCCCAAAATATGGTTGATCTATTATGAACACCTCCAATGACCCTTTACACGGCAAAAAACTTGCTGACATTTTGGATGAATTATTGGATTACTACGGTGGCTTTGAAGGCTTAAGTCGTAAAATTGAAATTAGATGTTTTTGTATAGATCCAAGTGTTAAGTCATCATTACGGTTTTTACGTACCACACCATGGGCACGTGAAAAAGTTGAAAGCTTATATTTGTATGTCTTACGCCAAAAAACCAAACAAAAATCGTAGCTATCAAAACCCAGCCTCAGCATAATATTTTATACCAAATACTAGGCTGTATGATCAAAATCATACTGGCACTCTACACTGTAAATTTGAGAATGAATCTGTACGTACAGGCTCATTCCCTATCGCTAAAGATATTAGGAATAGCTACATAGAGCTTATTTCTAGCTTATTCAAATTTGTCGTTAAAATTAGGCTTTACTACGGATGAACAATAATTTTGACTGCAGACTCATTATTATGAATCAGCGTTTCAAAGCCTTTAGAAACAAGATCATCTAATGCAATACGTTGGGTAATAAAAGGTTCTAGATTAATCTTACCTTGCTCGACTAAACGGATAGTTTCCTGATGATCATTTACATAAGCAATCGTGCCACGAATATCTAGCTCTTTCATCACCACACTATGCACATTAATTGTGGCAGGATGGCTCCAAATAGAAACGATAACGACTACACCAGTTGGTTTCATTGCTGCAACGAGTGTATCCATGACTTTATTGACACTACTACATTCAAAAGCGACATCTACACCGCGGTCTTCTGTAATTTTCATTACCTCAGCAACTACATCAACCTTAGATGGGTCTAGTACATAATCGGCAACACCCGCTTCTATCGCTTTTTCTTTACGTTTTGCACTCAGTTCAGTAATGATGACCGTGAGACCTTTAGCCTTTAAAATAGCAGATAAAAGTAAGCCTATTGGGCCTGCTCCACCAACCAGTGCGATATCGCCAGCTTTTGCGCCACTTCTGACATAGGCATGATGACCGACAGATAAAGGTTCTATCAATGCTGCTTGGTCTAAAGGAATATCATTTGAAATAGGATGTACCCAACGCCGCTGAACTGCAATTTTTTCAGAAAGACCACCACCGCGTCCGCCTAAACCAATAAAGTTCATATTTTTTGATAAATGATACTTATCATTCGGGCCAGTCGGGACATCATCCGCAATAATATAGGGTTCAACTACGACATGTTGTCCAATTTGGATATCGTCTACACCCTCACCAACTGCATAAACTACGCCTGAAAATTCATGTCCCATTGTTACAGGTGCAGATTCTCCCGAAATTGGATGTGGATGACCACAAGGTGGAATAAAAATAGGGCCTTCCATGAATTCATGTAAATCTGTACCGCAAATACCGCACCATGCAACTTGAATTCCAACTGTGCCTGGAAGTACTTTCGGTTCAGGGATATCTTCAATTCGAATATCCCCTCGATCATAAAAACGAGCTGCTTTCATTGTGTATTCCTTATGTTGATATTAACGGTAAACCATTCCACCATCTGTCAAAATAGACTGACCTGTAATATAGTTTGCATCCTCGCTGGCTAAAAATGCAACTAATGCAGCCACGTCATCTGGTGTTTCAGCACGTCCTAAAGCAATACCATCTACATATTTTTTATACGTTTGACCAATTGGTGCACCTGTAATTTCAGAGAACCGCTGATCTATTTCGACCCACATGTCTGTACCAACAACACCCGGACAATAACTATTTACAGTAATTTCAACACTGGCATATTCTTTAGCCGCAGCTTGCGTCAATGCACGAACTGCAAATTTAGTTGCCGAATAAACACCGAGTAAAGCAAAGCCTTCATGACCTGCTATTGAGCATGCATTAATAATTTTTCCAGCCTGTTGGCGTTGTTTAAATTTATTTGCTGCGGCTTGAATCCCCCAAAGTACACCACCGACATTGATGTTCATAATTTGGTTAAATTCACTCGGCGTTACTTCTGCCAAAGCTTTGACTTGTGCAATACCTGCATTATTAATCATGATATCAAAACCATTAAGTGTCGATTCTGCATGATTAATAGCGTCACTGATTTGTATTGGATCTGAAATATCCGCAATAAATGTGGTGGCTTTTACGCCAAAGGCTTCAACCTCTTGTTGAACAGTATTTAACTTTTCTTGGTGAAGATCGACCAATCCAATATGAACACCTTCTTGTGCTAAACGTAAGGCAATACCGCGTCCAATACCTTGTGCCGCACCCGTAATTAATGCAACTTTATTGTTTAAACCTCTAGGCATGTTGCGACTCCTTAAATATGGATTGCACGTTGCATCGCCGACAAGACCGACTCATGCATCGCCTCAGACAAAGTAGGATGAGGGAAAATGACCTGCGCTAAGCTTTCATCTGTAGCTTCTAGGTATTTCGCGATGGCAAACCCTTGAATGTGTTCGGTGACTTCATGTCCAACCATGTGAGCACCCAACAATTCACCTGTTTCCTGACTAAAAATGGTTTTAACAAATCCTGCGCTATCGCCCAAAGCCAATGCTTTACCATTCGCTTGTAAAGGAAACTTACCCACATTGATATTCAAGCCCGCAGCTTTCGCTTTCTGTTCTGTCAAACCAATACTGGCCACTTGCGGATGGGTAAAGATACAGCCCGGAATTTGTGTACGATCTAAAGCATGTACATGACTTAGGCCTGCAATTTTCTCCACACAAAGAATGGCTTCATGACTGGCTTTGTGTGCCAAACACGGTGCGCCTGCGACATCACCAATTGCATAAATGCCCACTACATTGGTTTTACACCATGAGTCGACTTTAATAAAACCATTCTCAAATTCAATTCCCAAAGCTTCTAGGCCAAGATTTTCAGCATTCGGTTTCACGCCAATAGCTGAAAGCACCTTTTCAACAGTAATTATTTGCACACCTGTGGCAGTTTCAATATGACAATGTACTTGAGCCTGATCAGTTTCTATTTTTTTTACAGTCGCTTCGGTTAAAACCTGCATACCCTGCTGTTCAAATTGCTTTTGTACATACTTCGCAACTTCAATGTCTTCGCTAGGGAGAATCTGCTTTGCAATATCAACCAAGGTGACTTGGCAGCCTAAGTCTTGGTATAGGCTTGCAAACTCACTGCCTATAGCACCCGAACCAATGACCAGTAAAGATTTTGGTAATTGTTCTGGAACTAAAGCCTCTTTATAACTCCAGACCTGATGGCCATCTACAGGAATATGAGGCAAATTGGCCGCACGTGCACCTGTTGCGACAATAATATGCGGTGCAGAAATCTGCTGTTTTTGACCATTCGCATCTGTAAGCTCTAATTGCTCTTTGGCAATAAACTGGGCTGCTGCGTTAAAAACAGTGATTTGATTTTTTTTCAATAATTGACCGATACCTTGCACGAGTTGCTCAGAAACCTGTCTGCTATGATGGACCAGTTTTTGAATGTCAAAATCAATCGCGTTAAGCGTAAAGCCAAACTGCCCTGCATGTTTGAACTGCTGCGCAAGCGCAGCCCCGCTCAATAATGCCTTGGTTGGAATGCATCCCCAATTAAGACACACTCCGCCTAAGTGTTGTTTTTCAACGATTGCCGTTTTTAATCCCAGTTGCGCTGCGCGAATCGCAGCGACATATCCTCCAGGACCAGCACCAATAACCACAAGATCAAATTGTGTATCTGACATGACTATTCCTCCTACACCAAAATTAATGCAGGATTTTCGACAAACTGCTTAAATGCCGATAAGAATTGAGCACCCAACGCACCATCAATGACACGATGATCACAAGACAATGTTGCGGTCACCATTTCACGAACAACAATCTCATCATTTTCAACGACAGCACGTTTCTCTGCTGCACCTAAGGCTAGAATTGCACCTTGAGGCGGGTTAATAATGGCATCAAACTGTTGAATACCCAGCATTCCCAAATTGGAAATACTGAAACTGCCCCCTTGAAACTCATCAGGTGCCAATTTTCCAGTTTTGGCACGTGTCGCCAGATCACGCATATCATTGGAAATTTGCGCCAAAGATTTACGGTTCGCTGCTTTAATAATTGGCGTGATCAGTCCATTTTCGATGGCTACAGCAACCGAAATATCAGCCTGTTCAAACTGTAAAATCTGCTGATTCTCTTCATCAAACTGAACATTAACTTGTGGAACTTTAATCAGTGCAGCAGCAGCAGCTTTAATCAGCATATCGTTAATGGACAGTTTGACTTGCGGTACAGTACTGTTAATTTGCTGACGCAAAGCCTGAACCGACTCAACATTTAAGTCTATCGTTAAGCGAAAATGTGGTGCATTGCGTTTTGCCGCTTGTAGCCGTGCAGCGATTGCTTTACGCATACCATTCATAGCTACGGTGGTGAATTTTGCTGACTCTGTTGGATGCGCATACTCAGTATGTTGAGCTTGTACAGGATTTTCCCGTTGATATACAGCTTCAACATCTTCCTTACAGACTCGTCCACGTGAACCCGATGCACGACAATCATGCAAATTAATGCCCCATTGTCTTGCCAAACGGCGGGCAACAGGTGTCGCTAGAACATCACTATCATCTGCTTTAGATTTCGCGGCTTTGGTACTGGCTTGATGACGCACATCTGGCCAAGAACCACCAGCAGCTTGAACTGCGGCCTGAATATCTTGAACACTGATACGGCCTTCACGTCCAGAACCCGTAATCTGAGCCAAGTTTACATTATGCTTTTCAGCCAATTTCAAGGCATGTGGCGTTGCAAAAATATCATCGCTTTGTTGGTAGCCTTGTAACGCAGCAGGAATAGAATATCCGCCCTGAGTCACCGCTTTTGATCCATTACCAACACTGTTCTGTTTAGGAGCAGCTTGCACTTTGGTTTCAACTTGAGCTACAGCTACTTTTTCAGGAACCGCTGCTACCGCTTTATTTTCTGTTACAGCAGGTGTTCCACCTAAGGACTGTGCAAATGCTTCAACTTCTGTATCTGAAACTTGAGCGTCTGCACAAATTGCAATAACTCCACCTACAACCAGAGTGTCACCATCTTTAGCAATAATTTTGCGTAGCAAGCCATCAAAAGGTGCTTCAAGAACATTGACGATTTTTGTGGTTTCAATTTCACAAATTTCCTGTCCTTTACTAAATTGCGTACCTTCCTCAATCAGCCATTGGGCAATCGTACCCTCTTCCATGGACAAACCCCATTTTGGGATTTCTAAAGTTTTAATTTCGCTCATCCTAAGCCTCCAACGTCTTACGTACAGCCTGTTCGATGCGTTCTACACTGGGTAGCCATTCTTTTTCTAATACTGGTGAAAATGGTACGGGTGAATGTGGTGGAGTGACTAACTCGATTGGTGCTTTAAGATAATGAAAGCCTTTCTGTGCAATGAGTGCAGCCACATCATGTCCGAAACCGCAACGCGCCGCAGATTCATCTACAATCACTACGCGACCTGTTGACGCCACTGATTCTAAAATGCCATCTTCGTCTAATGGAGAAATGGTTCGAGGGTCAACCACTTCAACCGAAATGCCTTCTTTTGCGAGCTTATCCGCAACTTCATTGGCACGATGCACCATCAAGCTTAAGGCAATAATGGTAATATCAGTGCCTTCACGGGTGTAATTTGCGACACCAAAAGGAATAGTGTAGGCTTCATCTGGCACTTCGCCCTTAATGTCATACAACAATTTGTGTTCACAAAATACTACTGGGTCATCATCTCGAATGGCTTGAATCAACAACCCTTTCACATCATAGGCACTTGAAGGCACCACCACTTTTAAACCAGGCACTGAGGCAAACACGTTATATGGCGACTGAGAATGCTGCGCTGCTGCGGAAAAACCTGCACCGATCATGCCTCGTACAACGAGTGGCGCTTTGGCTTTGCCACCAAACATATAGCGGAATTTAGCCGCTTGGTTATACAGCATGTCATAACACACGCCGTAAAAATCCATAAACATTAAATCTGCCACAGGTCTTAAACCCGTTGCAGCAGCACCTGCCGCCATACCAATAATCGCCGATTCTGTAATCGGGGTGTCAATGACTCGCTCAGAACCAAATTCAGTCCATAAGCCTTTGGTTACACCAAGTACACCGCCAAAACCTTCCAGTTTATTGTCATCGGTATTTTTGCCACCATGCCCACCACGAACATCTTCACCGACCACAATGACACTCGGATCTCGGCGCATTTCTAATTCAATTGCTTCTTTAATCGCGTTTCGATAACTTTTATTTGGCATTTTTCTACTATTCCTTTAGTAAGAGACGTAAACATCAGTAAGTAACTGAGAGACTTCTGGGTACTTAGCTGCGCGTGCTTTTGCAACGGCATCGTCTACATTGGCTTTAGACTGGGCATCAATCGCATCCAGTTTGGCTTCGTCAATTTTATCCTTGACTTTTTCACGGAATATTTTCAATGGGTCTTTATGTTCTTTGACATAATCCAGTTCTTCTTTGGAACGAATAAGCCCCGGATCACCTTCAAAATGTCCATAAAAACGGTTGGTTACCGTTTCAATCACACTCGGACCTTCACCACAGCGGGCACGTTCAATGGCTTTTTGTGCAACTTCATACACAGCAAAAAAGTCTGTTCCATCTACTTTTTCAGCAGGTAAGCCAAAACCTGCCGCTCGACCTGCAATGTCTTTACTGCCTACGGCATAGTCATGTGCAGTACCTTCACCAAAACCGTTATTTTCAAAAACAAAAATGACAGGGAGCTTTAACACGACAGCCATATTAATGGCTTCAAAAGTTAAGCCCTGATTTGACCCGCCATCACCGGTAAATGATAGACCAATCCCACCATTTTTCAGTGTTTTAGCACTTAAAGCTGCCCCAATAGCCAAAGGTGGACCACCACCCACAATACCGTTTGCACCGAGCATGCCTTTATCTAAGTCCGCAATGTGCATTGAGCCGCCTTTACCACGACACAAACCATCATCTTTGCCAAAAATTTCTAACATCATGGCGTGAATGTCACAGCCCTTAGCAATACAATGTCCATGACCACGATGCGTTGATGTAATGAAGTCCTTGTCTGTTAAATTTTCACAGATCCCTACGGCAATAGCTTCCTCACCGCTATATAAATGGATGAAACCGGGAATATCACCTGTATTATTTTCATCGTGAAGTCGATCCTCAAATTCACGAATGTCGCGCATTCTTTTGTATGCTGCTAGCAATTGCTCTTCCGTTAATTGCATATCTTTGTTCCTTATTAACTACGCTTAAAAGAAAATCCAAAAATTAATGGTTGGATTTTTAAACCGTATATTTATATAAATATATTTTTATTTAATTTCATATTAGACTAAAAAAATATAATGCATTAAGAGATGGGAAAAATATTAAAAACAGAAGGTTATGAACTTAAAAATTTTTTAAAATTTTACAATAGTTCAATCACATATGAAAACAAACCTTTAACCAACCTTTATTTTATATGATAAGTTTTTTGCACTGTTTTAATATTATTAAAGCACCTAAAAGAGCTTATTTAATATCGGGATCTATATTAATTATTTTAAACGATGGAGTGTTTGTAATGGATTTAAATAACACAGTATTAACTGGAAAGAAGCTACGTGGCGCTGAAAAAATGGCGCGTATTCCAATTAAAGTTGTTCCAACAGAAACGACACCGAAAAAGCCAGAATGGATTCGGACTAAAATTAGTCAACCTGAGGAAGTTCAAATCATTAAGGATTTATTACGACAACAGAAACTACATACGGTTTGTGAAGAAGCGGCCTGCCCTAATTTGCCACAATGCTTTAGCGGAGGGACTGCAACGTTTATGATCATGGGAGATATTTGTACTCGCCGCTGTCCATTCTGTGATGTCGCACATGGTCGTCCTAATATCCTAGATCCTAATGAGCCAAAGCATCTGGCTGAAACAGTCAAGAATCTAAACTTAAAGTATGTCGTGATTACTTCTGTTGATCGAGACGACTTAAAAGATGGTGGCGCACAGCATTTTGCAGATTGCATTCGAGAAATTCGTCAAACCAGTCCAGAAACTCTGATAGAAATTTTGGTTCCTGATTTTCGTGGTCGTGCAGATATTGCCCTGAAGATTCTGAGCCAAAACCCACCCGATGTTTTTAATCATAATATTGAAACCGTTCCACGTCTGTATAAAGCCATGCGACCAGGCGCTGACTATAAGCACTCATTGGATTTACTCAAAAAATTTAAACACTACTGTTCTGAAATTCCAACGAAATGTGGTTTGATGGTAGGTTTAGGAGAAGTCGAGGCTGAGGTTATTGTGTTATTAAATGATTTGAAAGATTATCAAGTGGACTATGTCACAATCGGTCAATACTTACAGCCATCTAAATCTCATGCGCCAATTCATCGTTTTGTTACGTTGCAAGAGTTTAAGCATTATCAAACACATGGAGAGCGCTTAGCGTTTAAAAATATTTGGAGTGCGCCATTAGTACGATCAAGTTATTTTGCAGACCGTCAGTATCATGGTGAAGCTGTGCCTAGCCCTTACATGAGCGAATGAATTTTCATCCTATTTACGTTTATTAACATTTCAGATGGAAATAGCCATTTTCAGCTCATAAGAACACTTTTAAAGTAACTCAAGGACTGGTAAAGCCAAAAGATATGATTTAACCAAGCAAAGATAAAAGCATTTAAAATTGAAGCAAGAAGAAATGACGTAAATGACTATAAATTTGGAAACTCATTTCTAAAATTTAAAAATATTACAGTCTGATCATAAAGGAATATGATATGAACCTGTTCAATACCGCATCTGCAAAAAATCTGCAAACAACCCATTTAATTAATCAACATACTGTTCATGCCGCTCCTGTTTTAGCCTTACCTCCAGAAGATAAAACTTCTTTATTTCGCCGCTCTATCCAACATAATTATGCCGACTTACTCAAAATAGCTGATGATTCAGATATGGCGATTGGTCTCACAGATCATCAAGGTACTCTCTTATGGACATGGAGTAGTTCTGTAATGCTTTCTTCTGCCGAACAGGTTCATTTTATTGAGGGTGGGCATTGGTCTACACAGGCTGTTGGGACCAATGCGATAGGTATGACTTTAAACAGCCAAATATCAAGTTGTGTCTATTCTCATGAAAACCAAATGGACAGTGTTCGAGATTGGGTTTGTTATGCCGCGCCGATCTGGGATCCGACATCAGGGCAATTTCATGGCATTATTAACCTTTCCACAAAATATAAAAAACATACTCCTTTGGGGCTGCTTGCAGTTGAACGCTGTGCGGATTTAATACAACGAGCCATAAAGTTTGAACAGCAGAATTTTTTATACATTAAGGCGCTAGGCTCGCCTTGGGTTCAATTTAATGGGCATACCTTGAACTTGAGTCACCGTCAAATTGAAATACTTTGCATTTTAGCTTTGCACCCCCATGGCATTGGTTTAGAAGAGTTACACTATGCCCTTTATGGTGAGCGTAGTGTCAGCTTAAAAACCCTAAAGGCTGAGCTTTCACAACTTCGTAGCCTATTACCTCATTCAATTGAGCCTCGGATTTATAGGCTTAGCTGTGAAGTCCAATGTGATTTTTTAAGTGCTGAACAATCATTAAATGCAAATCTTATTTCCAGTACATTCTCGCTATATAAAGGTAGCTTTCTCTCTAAATCAGAAAGCCCTTTACTCAGCACTTGGAGACATTGTTTTGATGCCCGTTTAAGCCAGTTGATCTATCAAATAAAGGATATCGATCAATTATTAAGAATTATTGGGCAAACACATGACCGAATTGATGCGGTACAGCGTTTATTAGAGTTATTACCACAGGACAGTATCCACCGTAATTATTTTTCAAATCTGATTTAGATTTGATCTGTTGCTTCAACTCTAAAGTTTTATTGTGAAGCAGATTGAAAAGGAAGTATGATTTTCATACTTCCTTTAATAAAATTTAAAATTGAGAACTAAATACAGTGAAGTCTAGTAATTCACTTACCCAGCTTTGACACCTAGTTTGTCGCTGCAAGGTGTATCTATGCCATTACTACAGCTTTGCCGTTGTCAACGGCATTCTAAAATTGCCCCCCCTTTTACCTTACAAATGGCAAAGTAAAATTGACCCCCTTGATTTCGTATTAAGTTTCAACCTGAGGTTGAATCCCTATTCTTTTTTATCTTCAAACGATAACTCTCACCCGATATTTGTACCACATGACAGTGATGCAATAAC
>OEQO01000221.1_pt1 | contig 14027 bp, 12 predicted proteins | sample 1539751 | NCBI WGS metagenome assembly OEQO01 (sample SAMEA3891237, study PRJEB23780) | metagenome | biome: terrestrial biome; feature: animal house; material: water of meat washing | place: Italy | collected 2015-05-12 | reverse complement strand
TCAAATTATTGAATTACAAAATGAATCTTGGGAACGAAATGTGATTTCAAGCTCTTTAGAGGATTTCATTCAAATCAACATCGACCAATTAAAAAAATCTGATGATATTCGTTATGAATTCATTTTAGACAATGGTTAAATCATTCGATCTATGATTTCTAATCACTCCCCCCACTTCGCCATCATCGGTGCAGGAACCGCAGGGTTAGCCACTGCGATTTTACTGGCTCGACAAAATATTCAAGTCAGTATTTTAGAGAAAGCCTCAGAACTTGAACCTGTCGGAGCAGGACTGTTACTACAGCCCTCTGGTTTAGCTGTTTTTGAGCATTTAGGCCTTTTAGATGAAGTTTTAAGACTGGGTGCAAAAGTCACTGGGCTCAAAGGTCAGTTACCGAATGGAAATTTACTGGTCAATAGTCATTATCAACAAGCGCATCCTGATTTTTATGGTGTAGGGATTCATCGAGCAACGTTATGTCATGTTTTAGAAAATAAATGCCGTGAATATCCAGAACTCATTACGTGGTATATGAATACCGACATTCAGAAATTAGAAGAAACATCCTATCAAGTTCGGGTTTTGGGTAGTAAAGATGGTGAATCATTTGATCAAGCTTTTGATGCTGTAATCATTGCCAATGGCGCACGCAGCCTTTTAAGACCGAAAGAATGGGTAAAGGTTGATCAAGCTTATCCTTGGGGAGCCAAATGGACAATTGTTCCCGAATGTCTTGAATTAGATACAGAAATTTTACATCAGTTTCATGATCGCTCTAAAATCATGATGGGCATCTTACCGACAGGTACAGTGCCACATGAACCCAAGCAAAGACTGTCGAGTGTATTTTGGAGTCTTCCAAGCCATCAGCTAAATAACTTTCTACACAATTCACAAGCTCACTCAGACTGGTTAAACCAAGTGTCTAAGCGTTGGAAACCTGCTGCGGATTGGTTAGAACAAGTCATTGCCCAGCCTGAACAAAAATCACAATGGTTGACTGCAAATTATCGTGATGTGGTGCTGTCTAAGTTTGGTGAGGGTCGTATTGGTGTCATGGGTGATGCAGCACATGCGATGAGTCCACAACTGGGGCAAGGTGCAAATATGGCCCTTTTAGATGCATGGGCTTTGGGGCAAGCGGTTCAAAGTGCAAGAAAAAATGAAAACATTGATTATGTTCAACTCTGGCAAACGTATCATCAACACCGTCAAAGTTCGACGGCGTTCTATCAATTTTTAAGTCGTTTACTCACACCACTTTACCAATCTGACCTATGGTGGGCAGGTGGTTTACGTGATTTAAGCTTTGCTTGGATGTATCGAATTCCCTATTTCCGTAAAGAAATGGCGGTGACGATTTCAGGTTTAAAATTAGGCATGTTCAGTCAAATGAACTATCGGGATATTGCAAAACAAAACAATCATTCTGTGTAGAATGCGATGACAATCATCGTCATCCGCTTTGGATGGGTGACTGATGGTTGAATTTCTAAAATATATCAATTAAGCCGCTGTGAGATAACTGTAGAAAGTTTCTCCTCTATTCTGTTTAAATCACGTAGACTATAGCGCGCTACGTTAACATCGTAACACTCTCAATATTTATTCGCTTGGTGAAATCTTATGAACAATTTGCAATGGCTCGATGAAGTAAAATTTAACGAACAAGGTTTAGTCCCTGCCATTGCACAGCATCACCAAACGGGACGTGTCTTGATGGTTGCATGGATGAACCGTGAAGCTTTGGCTTTGACGGCTGAGAAAAACCAAGCCGTATATTTCTCTCGTTCACGCAACAAGTTATGGCACAAAGGCGAAGAATCTGGGCATTTTCAAACCGTACATGAAATTCGTCTCGACTGCGATGCCGATGTAATTGTGCTGCAAATTGAACAGCACGGCGGAATTGCCTGTCACACAGGGCGTGAATCATGCTTCTACCGTAAACTCACGCCAAATGGCTGGGAAATTGTGGATGCACAGCTCAAAGACCCGAACGCGATTTATGGCGAAAAATCGAAAAATCCACATACATTGGCAATGAATGCCTCAACGGCTCAGTCTGAGCAAGTTGAAGTTTTGTCCTACCTCGGTCAAATGATGGCTGAGCGTAAAGCAGCAGATCCAGACTCGTCTTATGTCGCGAAGCTGTATCATAAAGGTCTCAACAAAATTTTAGAAAAAGTCGGTGAAGAAGCGGTTGAAACCATTATCGCGGCTAAAGATTTTAAATCTGAAGCCAATGAAGACCATAAAAATGATTTGATCTATGAAGTGGCAGATCTTTGGTTCCATACGATTGTGGTTTTAGGCTATTTCGACTTAGACCCTCAAGTGGTTCTTAATGAATTGGCACGTCGTCAAGGGCTTTCTGGTTTGCTTGAAAAAGCCAACCGCAGCCACTAAGTTTATTGCCTGTGTCGAATATCATCAAACCGAGCGCGACTTATGAGCAAGCCATTGCCATTGATAACGCGCGTCTGGGCAAATCGTTTAAAGTAATTGCTTATGCAGGCACAGGTAAAACCACCACACTGCAAATGATTAGTGATGCCATGCCACAAAGACGTGGCATGTATTTAGCGTTCAACAAAGCCATTGCCAGCGAAGCGCAAACGAAGTTTCATGGCAATGTCGACTGCCGAACCTTCCACTCGCTTGCTTTTCGCAGTGTTCCACGTGGAGTGACGGACAAACTTCGTCTGCCTCGTTTAAGTCCGAGTTTTATTGCCAAAGAATACCGCCTTGAACCCATCACCCTAAGACGGATGATGGGCGGACGTTATGAAAAATATGTGTTGATGCCATCACGCTTGGCCAGCCTTGTGGCGAATGCTGTGAGTCACTTCTGTTCAACCAGTTCTCAGTATCCTGCACCGCGACATTTACAAGCACCGAGCTGGTTACATCCCGATGATATCGATTCACTACAAAAGCACCTCTACCCTGCCATTGAACGACGTTGGTTAGAGTCCATCGATCCCAACCATCAGGCTGGGATTGGTCACGATATTTATTTAAAACTGTGGGCGCTGTCTGAACCCAATATCCCAAGTGACTATGTGTTGTTTGATGAGGCACAAGATGCCGATCCGCTGATGTTGGGCATCTTACTGAAGCAGCGTAATACACAAGTGATCTATGTCGGAGATGCACACCAACAAATTTATGCATGGCGCGGCGCAGTCAATGCCATGCAACAACTGCCTTTGCCTGAGTCACGCCTTACCACCTCGTTTCGTTTTGGTGAAGAGATTGCATTGCATGCCAATGCTATTTTAGGCGCCTTGAATGAAACCGTGCCGCTCATGGGCAACCCTCTGCTCAACTCCAAAGTGGTCAACAAACCTCATACCAAAATGCGCGATGCGATTTTATGTCGCACCAATGCGCGCGCTATGGAACTGCTGCTTTCAGGATTAGTTCATGGCGACAAAGTCAGCTTACAAGCCGACCATGTCAAACTGAACCGCTTTGTCGATGCCGCAGCGATGCTTAAACAAGGTAAGCGCGTCACCGATGTGCCTGAACTGGCCTGGTTTAATTCTTGGCATGATGTACATGAATACTGCGAAACCAATGACGGCAGTGACATCAAACCTTTAGTGAAATTGGTGGATGATCATGGCACCGATCCACTCAAAAAAGCCCTCGCGAAGATTACGCCGATTGAACAAGCGGATTATATTATTTCCACCGCACACAAAGCCAAAGGCTTAGAGTGGAACCGCGTTCACATCGAAGATGATTATCAGTTTAAGGTCAACGACAAAGACCATAAAATTAGTGATGAAGAGTTAAGACTGCTTTACGTGGCCTGTACACGTGCTAAAGTAAGTTTAAATATCCATCACATTTACGACCTGATGCAACAGCTGAAAAAACAAATGCCAAGCTCATTACGTAAAGTTGTTGGATAGTCGAATGTAAAAATAGTCACAACCGCTGCGGGTGTTCTATGAAAATTCAATCGATTCACCTGAAACACATCCTGCATTTTGCTGACCTTAAAGTCGATTTTTCTTATCACGATAAACCCGTCACTTTAATTTTAGGCGATCAAGCCTCAGGCAAGACCTCGATCTTACGTTTTAGCTATCAGGCTCTGACTTGGTTTGCGGCCCGTTATAAAGATTTACGCTCTGCAGGTGTGGTGATGTTAGATCACGACATTATGCTGAACCGCCTACAGTCCAAAATTGATATTCAAGTTGCTGTGCCCGCTGAGCTGTATGCTCTCAAACCTACGGCAGCCGATACTGCTCCCGAACCCTATACATGGCAACTCTACAAAACCTTAAACCAACAAGGCATTGGCATCAGTCGAGTTGAAACATTAGAACTCGAACAACTGGTCAATCTATATCAGCAGGCAACGTTACAAGATCCGCTGCAAGGTTTGCCGTTGATTGCATATTATCCTGCGGAACGTTTTGTCAATGAGATGAATATTCTCAGCAAGAACAATCCCCTGATTTTCCAACATGCACATGCCTATGAAATTTCAGCTATTCCCTATACCACCTTTGCGCGCTTCTTTGAGTGGTTTCGTGAAATCAGCGATATTGAAAATGCGCAAACTGCACAGTTTTTACAAACGATATTGCATCAGCCCAAAAGCATGCCACCCGATATTCCCTTAAGCTATAAACTGGCTCAGGCTCAAGCACATATCCAGTCGCCCAGCCTACAAGCACTCAAGCAAGCGTTAGCAACCGTTCTGCCCGAAATAGAAGATATTTATCTGCAATATCATCCCAAGTTACAACTGATGGTGCGCTACCATGGCAACAGCATGCTCTATCAACAGCTGTCCAATAGTATTCGCAACTGGGTGGCGCTCGTTGGCGATATTGTGCGACGTTTATGCCTACTCAATCCTGAAAGCCTATTCCCCTGTTTAGAAGGTGACGGCGTACTGTTGATTGATGCGATTGATCATCAATTGGATCAAAATATGGCGCAAGTCATTTTAAAACGTTTAAATCAGGCTTTTCCTCGACTACAAATTATCGCCTCAGGCAACCGAAGTGAGTTGCTGGAACAAGCCAGTGAGTTTCAATGCCTCAAACTGGAAAATAAGCAATTAAGTCCGATCCAACTCGAACCACTGCAACATCAGTTCGATGTGATTTACCAAAACCTTGCCAATCATGAAGCGACGAGTGGAAGCACCGAACCGATTGCGGCTGAACCCCAAGATTTAAGTGTGGCTGAATTATTCGCACAAATACAGCAGCAACTCTCTCCCGAACAGCAACAGCATTTGATTACTTTACTCAGTGCTGAAGATGATGCTTCATCGGCAAATCCATTAACTTAGCCTGCTTCATAAGCATATCTATTTCAACCCTCAAAAACAGGCGACCAATGGTCGCTTTTTTACATTTCTTGCACTGAGAAAGTACCTGCCATCCACCAAGAAACAACCATCACGCGTATAATGTTTTGCGTCAGCGCAAAAAAGATTGATGTTGTTTTAGTCATGTTATATGATCGGTTTTACTTGCAAATTTCTAACTGAAATCGGATTTTGCTATAACGCTTCATGAGTTGCGCAACACAACTTCATTATTTTTAAATTTCACATTGGCTTTCAAGATTGAGACTCTTGGGCTGCTCTTTGCAGTCCTGTAATCCTTGAAAGATGAGATTCACCAATAGGTTTTGACCTATTCACGACAATGGAAACGAGTGTGCTACCGATTATTATATTGTTACCGTTAATACTTGGCACAACCCTTGTCTCATTACTGAAGCAGAGCTCACGTAGGCTAACCGCCTTCGCAGCTGTTGGGGTCAGTATGACAAGTTTAGGCTTATTACTGACCCAAGCACGAGAGGTGTTTAATGGCGCTGTCATTACGCAGTCGTGGTCATGGTTGCCGCAGCTTGGAATTGACTTCAGCTTCCGTCTAGACGCATTAGGCCTCCTCTTTGCCTTACTCATTAGTGGCATCGGGACGCTCATTTATATTTATGCCTATTTTTATTTAGGCCCAAAAAACTCTCTCAATAAGCTCTATCTACTGCTCATGTTGTTCATGGCAGCCATGCTCGGAATTTCACTCTCCAATAATTTAATTTTACTCCTCGTTTTTTGGGAGTTGACCAGTATCTCCTCTTTTCTGTTGGTCGGTTATTGGAGCAATTACGACGCGGCGCAACGTGGCTCACGCATGGCATTGACCATTACGGGTATGGGCGGATTAGCCATGCTAGGTGGTTTCATCTTGCTCGGCCAAATCACAGGTACCTACGAGATTGATCAAATCTTGACGATGACAGCACAAATTCAAAGTCATGCTTTATTTGTTCCTACGTTGCTGCTGATTTTACTCGGTGCTTTTACCAAAAGTGCGCAATTTCCATTCCATTTTTGGTTACCCAACGCGATGGCAGCCCCGACCCCCGTGTCTGCTTATTTACACTCAGCAACCATGGTAAAAGCGGGTATTTTCTTGGTGGCACGACTGTTACCCATTTTTGCAGGTGCGGCACTGTTCCATAATTTGGTCACCTTTATTGGCCTATTTACCCTGTGTATGGCTGCATTTTTTGCCATCTTTAAAGAAGACCTGAAAGGTTTATTGGCCTATTCAACCATCAGCCATCTCGGCTTGATCATGTGTCTCTTGGGAATCGGATCACCATTGGCTGTGGCTGCGGCTATTTTCCATATTATTAACCATGCCACCTTTAAAGCAGCGCTGTTCATGATCGCAGGTATTATCGATCATGAGTCAGGCACACGTGATTTACGTAAGCTTAGTGGGTTATGGCAACTGTTGCCTTATACAGCCACTTTGACGATGGTCACTGCAGCATCGATGGCTGGCGTGCCCTTGACCAACGGTTTCTTATCTAAAGAAATGTTCTTTACTGAACTGCTTAGCAATCTGTCTGGTCCTGTGCTCATCTGCTCGGCGATTGTCGCGACACTGGCGGGGATTTTTGCAGTCGCTTACTCTGTGCGTTTGGTACATGGGGTTTTCTTCGATGGCCCATTAGGCAAGCAAGTTCCGAACAAAGATGCACATGAACCGCCGTTTGGCATGCGTGCACCCGCTACTTTACTGGCGATTTTATGTATTTTAGTCGGCTTATTCCCTGCTCTCTTGGTTGAAAATATCGTCAACAGCACAGCACGCGCCAGCACCCAAGTGATGGACTTTGAAGGCGCACATCTTGCTCTATGGCATGGTTTTAACATGCCATTATTGATGAGCGTGATTGCATCGATTGGCGGTCTGATTTTCTATTTCAGTCTAGCGAAGGGTGGCAAAATTCGAGAAATTGATCTCGATCCATATTTAGGTCGTCTACAAGGTCGAGTTGCCTTTGACTTATTCCTTAAGTCACTCCTGCTCAACTCGCGCAAATTTAAACGCTGGACTGAAAACGGTAAATTACAAAGCTATATTCTTTGGATTGTGATCTTCAGTATTGCCATAGTCTCACTTCCATTTTTAGGACAAGGGCTGACCACAGGCACCCGTGAACTCACCCATGCCCCTGCTTTAGCGATCGTACTGTGGCTACTGTTATTCTCTTCGTGCTGGATGATGCTATGGTTCCACCACGAACGGATTAAAGCGGTATTGATCAGTGGCGCGATTGGTTTAGTCGTAACTATGGTCTTTGTCTGCTTCTCTGCGCCTGATTTGGCTTTGACACAAATCACCGTAGATGTGGTCACCACCGTACTGTTATTGATGAGTTTATCGCTTTTACCACAACTCACTCCCTATGAGTCGAGTGTATCACGCCGTTGGCGAGATGCCCTGATTGCGATTGGCGGCGGGCTTGGCATTGCATGGATCACATGGCTTATCTTGACCCGTGATCACAACTCCATTTCATGGTTCTTCATGCAGCAGTCGATTCCATTAGGCGGCGGTACCAACGTGGTCAACGTAATTTTAGTCGATTTCCGTGGTTTCGATACTTTCGGTGAAATTACAGTCCTCGGCATTGCAGGCATTGGTGCGCTATGCCTAATGGATGGTATGCGTACCCACGGCACCACCATGACCAAAGGTCTTAGTTACCGTTTTAATCCATCGCCATTGATGCTTCGTATCACTGCATCTTGGATATTACCGATTGCCTTGGTGGTTAGCCTGTATATCTTCTTACGTGGACATAATCTGCCTGGGGGCGGGTTTATCGCGGGTTTGATTACCGCTTTGGCCTTGATTATTCAGTACATGGCACTCGGTCAAGATCATGCAGAACAGCTGCTCAAAGCCAAGTCTGGTCGTTTGTATGAAATCTGGATTGGAACAGGTCTGGTCATTGCAGGATTAACAGGCTTAGGCGCATGGTTCTGGGGACGCCCCTTCCTCACCAGTGCACACTTTTATGTGTCGCCACCGATCTTAGGCGAAATGCACCTAGCGACAGCTGCACTGTTCGATGTCGGGGTTTATATCACGGTCGTAGGTGCAACCATGCTACTTATTTCAGTACTTGGGGACTCGCGTCACTCTAGTATGTCTGGTCCAGTACCAAAGGGGGATTAATATGATTAGTTTAGAACTGTTACTTGCCTCCGCTATTGGTCTGTTGACTGCCACAGGCATCTATCTGATTTTGCGTGCCCGTACCTTCCCTGTGGTACTTGGCTTGGCCATGATTGGTTATGCCGTCAATTTATTTTTATTTGCCATGGGGCGACTTCAACTTAATGCACCCGCGGTACTCACGGAAGCCAGCAAAGCCACTGACCCTTTGCCACAAGCCTTGGTGTTAACCGCGATTGTGATTGGCTTTGCTACCACGGCGTTTATTGTACAACTGGCTTTACGCAGTCGTTATGAAACAGGAACCGACCACGTTGACTCTAAAGAAGAAATACCACAAATTGACCCACGTGAGGATGAGCCATAATGAATGACCTCATCCAATTTTGGACCGAACACACCCCAATTTTTAGTATTTTAATTCCTGCCATTACCGCCTTTATTTTGGTGTTATTGGGTAATCCAGGATCAGGTTCTTTAGCACAAGACTGGCGACAACCGTGGCGTCGAGGCATCAGTTATACCTCTGGCCTGTTGGGCTTATTTACAGCGGTCAACTATCTGATCTTTGCCAGCTCAGGGCAAATCAGTGTTTATAACCTTGGTGAATGGGCAGCACCATTTGGTATTGTTTTAGTCCTCGACCAACTGTCTGCCCTGATGTTGGTTTTAACCTACGGCTTGGCTGTTCCAGTGATGTGGTTTGCCAGCAAAGAATGGGATGAACGTGGCCGTTATTTCCATGCCATGTGCCATTTCCTACTGATGGGTTTAACCGGTGCCTTCCTGACAGGCGACTTATTTAACCTGTTTGTATTCTTTGAAATTTTATTGATGGCCTCCTATGTCCTGTTACTGCATGGCCAAGGCAAAGCGCGTTTTCAACTCGGCATTCACTATGTCACTATTAACTTGTTGGCATCAGCTCTGTTTCTGATTGGTCTGGGCATGATTTACGGCAGCGTCGGCAGCCTCAATATGGCGGATGTTGCACGTTTGATGCCTCTATTAGAAGGCGATCAACATCGTATTGCTGTTGCTGGCGGGCTGTTGTTGTTTACAGTCTTTGGCATTAAAGCAGCCATGCTACCTGTCGGTTTTTGGCTACCAAAAACCTATGCGGTCGCAACCACTCCTGTAGCGGCTCTGTTCACCATCATGACCAAAGTCGGTATTTATGCCATTTTACGTGTTAATGGCACCGTATTTGACGATGCAATTAGCCGTGAAATCCTGCAATACATTCTATTACCGATTGGCTTAATTACCTCAGTCTATGGTGTGATTGGCGCGATGGGTGCGGAACGCTTACGTCGTTTCATTGGCTTTATGATTTTGTCTTCTGTCGGCACGATTTTAATCGCCATTTCCCTGTTCAATACCTTGGCATGGGCAGCGGCACTGTATTATTTGGTGCACAGTACCATTATTGCGGCAGCTTTCTATATTTTAAGTGGTTGGATTACCTCTCAACGTGGTGAGTTTAAAGACCACTTTAAAATTGCACCGCAAATGAAACAGCATAAGGTGGTGGCGTTAACCTATTTCACCATTGCCTTGATGATGGCAGGTTTACCACCCTTTAGTGGCTTCTTAGGCAAAGTGTTTATTCTTCAAGCCACCGCACACTCACCGTATCAATTGCTGATTATTGTGACCGTTTTAGTGGTGAGTTTATTAAGTATTATTGCGTTTACACGTGTGGGTTTCGTGATTTTTTGGCGCGCAACTAAACCAGAAGACAACCCTGATGAAGCTGCTTATGCCGCGTACCAAGCTTTGCCTGAACAAGCACCGAAGCGCAATGACAAAACCATCTATCTATTGTTGGTAGGTTTAATGGCTTATATGGTGTTTGCAGGTCCAATTCAAAAGTACACTTACCAAACGGCTGAGCAAATCCAAAATAATGTGCTCTATGAACAGACTTTGCTCAAAACTGATGAGCATGGGCAAACCATTAGCGTACAACCTTTCGACAGTGAAAATTTACCTGAAACCAAATATGGTGGCGAACGGGTGGATCCAAATGCACATTTGATTCCATATTTAATTTCAGAAGAAACACTGGAAGGCGAACATATTTCCGAATACAAAAAACGCCAAATGCAACAGCAACAACAGGCTGAAGTGAATCCCGATGCTGAAAGCCTACAACCGATGGTGGAGCCTTAAACATGAAAAAAACGTCGTTTTTGGAGCGTTGGTTACCCCACCCTTTTGTCTCGGTGATTGTTGCGCTGAGCTGGGTGATGTTGGCACATAGTGTCGATGCAGCCAGCTTAGTGATGGCATTTTTACTGGCCATTTTTATTCCGCGTCTGATCAGACCATTCATTACTTACACTCCAAATATTGAATGGAAAGCGGCGCTGAAACTATTTTTTGTGGTGTTATACGACATTGTGGTGTCGAATATTCAAGTGGCTAAATTGGTCCTCGGCCCAATTGATCGTCTACAACCCAAATGGTTTCGCGTTCCGCTGGAAACACAACATGAGGAAGTAAACACCTTACTGGCGATGATTATTACCACCACACCAGGCACTGTTTCAGCAGGCATCGATCAAGATCGTGGGGACATTTTAGTTCACGCCCTCAGCACCGATGATGAAAATGCCGAGATTGAAAATATCAAAGCGCGTTATGAAAAACCGTTGATGCAAATTTTTGGTGTCGAAGCAGGAGACAAAGCATGACTATTTTGCCTTATGCCCTCGGGATTTGTTTAATCGCGGTCACCATTTCAATGTTGCTGTGCCTAATTCGTTTAATTATCGGCCCATCGATTGTAGACCGACTCTTAGCACTCGATACACTCTTTTTAAATGCAATCTGCCTCATTATTATTTTAGGCATTTACTGGGCCAGCACTTCATTATTTGAAGGTGCTCTTTTGGTTGCGATGCTCGGCTTTGTCTCTACAGCCGCTTTAGCACGCTACTTCACCTCAGGTCATGTGATTGACTAGGAGCGAGATCGATGCAACTTACGATGGAAATTTTAGTCTCCATTTTTCTCATGATCGGCACTTTCTTCATGCTGGTCGGAGGGATTGGAATGGTGCGCCTGCCCGATTTATTCATGCGCCTGCATGCCCCAACCAAGTCCAGCACCTTAGGCTTAGGGAGCTTCTTGATCGCGGCAATGATCTATTCTGCATTCCAAGGACGCTTTGGTTTTGCTGAGCTGTTATTAACGCTGTTTGCCTTTTTAACCGCACCCGTATCGGCGAATTTGATGGCGCAAGCGGCGCTACATTTGCGCTTACGCTCGCTGAGTGGTGACGTTCCAGAAGCACTCAACCGTCCACTGCCTTGGCAACGTACCCGCCGCAGAGCTTTTAGCAATAAGCATGAAGACACTGAACATCGTCTTTAAACGTTTGTATCCTTAAGGATATAAAAATAAATACATTTCTAGCGCTTCGGCACTGATATGGTGTTGTTGCGCTAATTGATGCATCTGTATATTGTACTGATTATAGTGTTCAAACTTATTGGATGGTGTCACCTCAATTAAATTCACTAGTGTTGCCGGACAAGTCAGTCTAATTAAGGCTCTAGCCACTCGAATATCAAAAATTAAACAATAGTCCGAATGCTCCAAAGCACGAGTTGAAAAATAGAGCAATTTAGAAATATAGCTAATATTCAAACCATTAATTAACTTCAATGTTCTATAGGCTTGTTGAATATTCTTCCTTTTTACATGCGTGAACGCCAACTCCATGAGCTCCATATTCTCTGAAGTATAATATTTATTCGTCCTAAATGTACCATAACCAATATCAGCAAAACCCCAAATCATCGTCAGTACAAAAGGTAACTCCACACTAACTTTGCAATCAAAATAATCCCTAAAACATTTAATGACCTGTTCTCTTGAAATATCATCATCACAATAGTCCTTTGTAATACTTTTCAAGTTCTGATCCAAACTCAGCCATCGAGTAGAATTATACTTAAATTTAGATTCTCTCAACGGATCCAGACTCCGGATCTCTAATAATTGAGGCTCGCTCAGATACAACATTTTTAAAATCTCCATCTATTTTTATCTATATACAATTATAAAAAAAGCCACCCGAAGGTGGCTTTTTGATTCAGTTAGACTGAATTATTCATCATCTTTGTTTGCTTCGTCAGCGGGTAAATCCTTTACTGCTTCAGCAATCAGGCCAAACATATAGTTACCATATGCATTGGTTTTATCGTAATGGAAACGCAAACGCGGTGTAATACGTGTCTTAATACGACGGCCGAGTTCGTGACGCAAGAAACCAGATGCTTTGTTCAGCACATCTAGCGTTTCTTTATTGGCTGCTTCACTTTGCTCATCGCCAAGCTCACGGCCCATCACAGTCACATATACTTCAGCATAACCTAAGTCTGGACTAACCTTCACCGCAGAGATGGTCACGAGACCACCTAAGCGTGGATCTTTCAACTCTTGGCGAATTAGTTCAGACAACTCACGTTGTACTGTATCCGCCATGCGCTTAAGACGTTGACTACCCGCCATTAAAGACTCCGTTTGATCAATTGAACATCATAGACTTCGATCTTGTCTTTTTCTTTGATGTCTTTATAACCTTTAACCGCAAGACCACATTCCATACCTGCGCGAACTTCTTCAACCACTTCTTTATAGCGACGAAGTGACTCAAGCTCACCTTGGAACACAACCACGTCATCACGAAGGACACGAATTGGTTTATTACGGTGTAACATACCCTCAAGTACCATACAGCCTGCTGCTGCACCAAACTTACTTGAGTGGAACACTTCACGTACTTCAGCCACACCCAGAATTGTTTCACGGTGTTCTGGAGCAAGCTTACCGCTCATCGCTGCTTTCACATCATCAATCAATTGATAGATGATTGAGTAGTAACGAATATCGATGCCGTCAGCATCCGCTTTTTGACGCGCTGCGTTATCCGCACGTACGTTAAAGCCAAGAAGAACTGCTTCAGAAGATTCAGCTAGTGTCACGTCAGATTCAGTGATCGCACCAACACCTGAGCCAATGATACGAACTTTAACTTCGTCTGTTGCAAGGTCAGCAAGAGCAACATGTAATGCTTCCAATGTACCACGTACATCAGTTTTCAATACCACATTGACGATAGGCACATCTTTCTTGCCCATAGACGCCATGATATTTTCAAGACGCATTGCGCTTTGACGCTCAAGACGTTTTTGACGTTCACGATCCATACGCGCATCAGCAACTTCACGTGCTTTCTTCTCATCGCTTACAACAAGAACTTCATCACCCGCCATTGGCGCTTCAGGTAGACCTAAAATTTCAACTGGAATTGAAGGACCTGCAGATTGAATACGTTTACCGTTTTCATCTGTCATCGCACGTACGCGACCGTAAGATGCGCCCGCAAGAACAAGGTCACCTACTTTCAATGTACCGTTTTGAACAAGGATAGACGTTACCGCACCACGGCTGTTGTCTACACGTGCTTCAATCACGACACCTTG
>OEQO01000219.1_pt1 | contig 14092 bp, 25 predicted proteins | sample 1539751 | NCBI WGS metagenome assembly OEQO01 (sample SAMEA3891237, study PRJEB23780) | metagenome | biome: terrestrial biome; feature: animal house; material: water of meat washing | place: Italy | collected 2015-05-12 | reverse complement strand
CGTGATATATCTATCTGTATTCTGAAAAATGGATCCGGTGATATCCCTGGGTACGACAACAAAGAGTTCCTGATAGCGTATGACCGGGACCATTTAGTATCTACTGACTACTCTAGATACAATCGCATACTTGACTCCGAGCCAACTAGTATGGTACGCCGTTATCAGCCGAACTACATTCAAATAAAGAATAAGTTCTATGCTTATGTTTGTTCTAAAGAAAATGTTCCATCATTCTTTAGTCGAACTATCCGCCGCACAGGCGCTGAAGTGGAGGCTCACGAGCGATTTAAACGTCTGCCAAGAGAATCTAAAGAGTTTGAGTGGGAAATGTTTGGAGGGCTCTAACCCTCCATATTAAGAAGGATTAAAATATATTTGCACAAACCTACGTTATTGTGTTATATTAGCTTACATAAACAAGTAACAGGACCTTAAACAATGCCAACCGCTCAAGCTATTGACAACTTGCAATTGTTGCAAGATATGCACGAGGCACAGTACGATGACGTCCAACTGGATGCTCTGTACGACGAACAACGCAAGTGGTGTATATTCAATGATACCGCTCGAGCTGTTATCCGTCTGTATGCCTCACGGGGCATCGCGCTTCATCACAACATGACGGACGAAATGCTCCGTTCGTGCTTCTATGAACACGCTGGTGCAGAATATGTAGTACAACCACGCCAACTTGAGGTAATTCGGAGCATGATCCACTTCAAATGATGAAACTTCACTTCAATGCGGACCTTCGTCTGCGTGGTGACGAATACAATGCAGCCCAGAATATAGCGACAGTTCTTCAGGATTGTCGCTCCATCGAAGAGACTAATGCGTACCTGCGTCATATGAGCGCAGTATTCAAAGGTGATGGAATGTACGCTGATGTCTACGGGCTTAGTGGTATAGCTGTAAAAGTTAGTCTATCGCAGTATGATGGTAACTATTCCCTTGATTATGTCAAGGCAGTCGTAGAAGGAAGGATGCACGGATATCTAAAGCCGGAGCACTATCACTTCATTCCTAAAATCTATGGCTACATGGAATATCAAAACGAATACACAGAGGAAGAGTTCTTTGTTGTATTCATGGAAGAGCTAACGGATATCAAATACAACGAGAATGATATGCCGAATAAACTTCGTGCTATGTATATCTCGGATGTATTAGGTCAACCAGTGTATCGGTACAAAGGTTTACCGATCACGCCAGAAGACCTAGCACATATGACAGACAAAGAGCTTAGACTTGCATGTCGCTCAATGAATCGTCAAGTGTTTGGTGTTAATAGCGCTCCAAAAGAAATTGTGGCACTTCTTGAAGTTATCCGCGCATTTGCTCAGAACTTTGAGAACATCACAAAGTGCGGTGAGTTTGATATGCACTGCGGCAACTATATGCAACGCGCAAACGGTGAGATAGTGATAACTGATCCTATTGCGTAGGAGGGATATGTCTATACGAAAAAGACTTCACGAGTTCACTAAGTTCATGCTGGAGTATGAACAGAAATGCATATCCAGAGAGTGCGATGCACAGCATGTGATTATTGAGAAGTATGCAAAGAAACTGGGGTTCATTTGTAAAGCATCAATACCTCGGCATACAACCTCCAGAAACAACAATGCTGTGCAGAAGCGGATCAAGATGAAACCCCACATAGGGGCATTCGGGCAGGTAGCAAAATACAAACCAGCTAAACGAGACAGACGCAATCCGTGGGCCTCTAATGTTCGTTATTTGTTTGATAAGAACACAAACATATTGGTGGCATCATATGGTACAAAGCTCAACAATGGCTCTGAACTGTCGCATCTGTGTACTATGGCAGTTCAAGGAAGATACACCTGTAACTTCTATTTCTACCCAGATAAGATGCTAGTGTCGTATGGTACATCTTTCTTTGGCTCTGCTAACCCAGGTAGACGTCCAGTCTACCCAACTGAATTGTTTGTGAACAGAGAAACGAAAACTGTTACCAGTTACAAGCTCTATATGAATACGGATGGTGAAAACGCATTCTCTGGTAAGTCCGAAGAGGACATAAAACGTTATGAACGTTTACCACACAAGATGAAAGCGTTTGAGTGGGATATGATGGGAGGGTGAAAGCCCTCCGCATTAAGCAAAACAAGTCCAAAAAAAGTTGTTATATTAAACTGTAGTTAAACCCATTAATTAAAGAGTGCAGACATAAGAATCTGCATTACAACTCCCAACAGATGAGGAAACGTAGTATGAGCATTAACAAGACAGTGATGCGTATCGGCACTCGGACCGTTAGCATTCGTGAGGATTCTATCTCAGTTCATCTTCCGCAAAAGGTTCTTACTGCCGCGTGGAATGCTGCCGAAAAGGCATCAGCTCACTACGCTGCAATGGTAGACCTGGCCAAGTCTCCTTATGGTGACAACTCTGTAGAACGCCACTACAATGGCAAGATTGGCGAGTTCGGTGCTCACTACCTGTTCGGACGCCTCGGTCCTATGTTCCATCGTGAGATCCCTATGGATCCTATCTTTATGGACGAAGCTCGGGACTCCGAATGTGACCTAGTAGTGAATGGTCTCCGCATCGAGATTAAGACTTGGCGCCCTGTGGACTACAACTCGTATGGTCCTTGCATTGCGGAACGTCAAGCCAAAAAGCTGGCCAAAAAAGCAGATGTGGTGGTATATTGCTGCTATAACCACAACACCAACGAATTTGCACTGCGCGGCTGGAACTACGTACAAGACATCGATGGCATTGAGCCTGTACTGACTGGCAGGCCCGGTAAGCAAGTACTGAACCGCATTATGGAGCCGAGAGTAATCTCCGAGCTACCGTGGCTCACTGCTAAAGCATAACAACACAGAGGCCTCTTCGGAGGCCTTTTCTTTAGGGATTATTAATCATGACACGAGATAAACTCTTCCGCGCTGTTCGCCTAGCATTCATAGAATGCGCCATCACCAATCCCCAAAAATATCTCCATCTAGGAGATATCCGCGAAGCAATCGTCCGAGCACTACCTGCACCTGTCCTGACCGAATTCGATGTGAAAGCATTCTGGATGGATAAGATGAAGAACGCCCAAAGCACTGCGATCTTCTCCCTTGAAGTTAAAGACGATCAGGACTTCAACAACAGAAGCTACTGCGTTATCAATATCCGCAGAGAGAATGGCTTCTTGCTGGCATTCCGCTTGAGCTCATACGTCAGAGACGATACAGGCAAAGTCCGTGCGTATTACTACCATCTAATGTATAATGATGGCACATATAAACCCTGTCACGTTCGCGTTGATGTTCCGACCAAAAACAAATACTCATATCTGTATCCTATTGAACGACACTTCAATATAGACGAGGATGGAGTATGGCAACATATGCCTGATATGGACCGGCTTTGATAAGCTAATGTTCAATAGCACAGAGGACCTGTTACAATACCGATCACTCCCTCGTGCTCTGAAAGAATTTGAATACGATATGCGTATATCTGGAATGGATACGGACGATGAATACTGATCTTAGTACAGAAGAAGTTAAACTCCGCAGGGAGATTGTAAAGACCTGCCTTGAAGTGGCCAACTACTCCTACAACAGAACAGTGTATATGAGCGAACTCCGCTTTGCTCTGGACTCTAAAGGCTTGATGTATAACGAGATACAATACAGCACTAAAGTAGAGTTCAACTTCAATAGCATTCACGGTTCTAGAATTGTACAACTCAACACTTCCAGGTCCGGTGCTAGTAGAGTGCATTTTCTTAGTATTGAAACTGCTGAGATGGTAATCAGCTTCATAAACGAACTGCAAGTCCGCATAGTATACAAAGACAGATACAGAACGGATCCAATTCACCCCTGTACTACTGAACTCCTATGTAGGAACGGACTCAATGGAGGAACATCGCCTGTTTATATGGAGTACAGAACTAGAACTGGGTCAATATACTCCGCAATGCACTACAAATACCAAGGCACCAAAGCACTAGATACTTTTTATTCATTACCCAGAAGTATGAAAGAGTTCGAGTACACTATGCGAACAGGAGACGATGTATGACTTTATCCGAGCACGAAAAGAACCGAAAAGACCTCCGCCGGAAACTGACCAAGATCTTTATCCGAGGCAAACGTGACATTAGTACCCAGGTCAATATGCTGAGTGTACTTGAAAAAATCAAAGCTCTACAACAAGAGTACCCGTTCACCTGTAAACTCTCCGTGAACCAAATAGGATGGGACTTCGCTGCACACGAGAATGAAGAGAAAAATTGGAACTTGTATATCTACTACGGACAATCTCCTAATTACGATACAAGCTCTAAAGGCCCCAATCCCTATAGCAATAAACTGTTCTATGCGAGCGGCGAATGTAATGCTCTATCCGGTACTGTGATGGATGGCCTCGTTGATATAGACAAATGGAAACAACACGTGATAGGCAGATCACTGACGTACTTCGATAACGCATCACTGTGGTACCCGGACGGATCCAGATGCGTAATAGAAGTAGAACACTTCCGAAAAGTGGCCACCTTCGTGTACTGCAACCCGAGACACGAATTCTATCGGAAGTATCTGCCCAGCCAAACTCGAGTAGATATGAGAACATGGAAACCCATTGAGTACGAGTTCCGCCAAGGCAACTACTTCTGTATACCCAAAGAAGAAGTACAACAGTTCATGCGCCTACCACGCAAGATGAAAGAGTTCGAGTACAGCATGAGAACAGGAGAAACAGTATGAGACAATACACACCGCAGACTCCAGAGATAACCAAATACCTCCGGGACGTCCGTATGTACTGCATGAATATCAGCAAGAACATGCACTGCATGAACACTCAACAATTCTATCAGGAACTCGTTGAACTGACCCGTGGCCATTTCAACTTCTATGTGTACCAGGACGTAACAGGCATCAGATATACCGAGCCGGATGCTGAATCAAACTTCTTCGAGTACGATTGCCTCTTGAACCCTTCTGAACGAGCAATGTACGTGAACATAGAACGATCACAAGGCATTACTGTTGGTACAGCAAAATACAAGACATTTGAATTTACTCTCCGTAACGCCCTGTACCAAAACATCGGATTTATAGCAGCATTGCACGGCAGAGAAGAAGACGGCAGACTGTACCTGACAGATATCTGCACAGAGAATACTACAGTCCGATTAGAATACAACGACCTCAGAACAGCTCTGTACCAGATGAAATTTGAAATGGGATGTAGACCACACAGATCGAACCTGCACCCAATAGAAACTCTATGTATAGTAGACGGCACTACAAAAACACTACAACATAGACCACTCCTAGATGTTTACTACGATATCAAATTCAAAGACCCAAATGATAAACTCCAATACAGAGAACTAACTCATAACATGAAAGAGTTCGAGTACACTATGCGGACCGGCAAAGAACCTAAAACATCCAAAACAGATCTACATAACACTTGGAACCAATACAGGTATATCTACGTATGAGTATTGCTAAAACTAGAAGATGTATCCGCAAATTCATTATGCAGAACGAACTACAACATAAAGGACACTTGTGCCGCAACAAAGATGATCCTAAACTTAAACAAGACATGGATTGGTACCAGAACGAACTACAACGCATTATACAAGAGAACAATACTACTGGGGACCTCGTCCTATCTAAACACTGCGGCCTGGTAGGAGACCCAACCGGTATATGGCTAATAGATAACAAATCTAAAATGCCTATAATGAAGATCAAATTCAATATGAACTCCGTACAGGTACAATACCACAACAGATATATCACCGCTCAAGTGGCTAACGTACAGATGCGCAGAGACTACAACAACGTAGTTTACTCATTCTTTACATTCGGCATGGAAGTGAACCAATACAAGATCAAGTACGAACAAGAAAGATACCTGTACCCTACCTCTCTATGGATAAGAGATAACAAAATACAAGTACACGATAAGGCATATATGCGAGATGGAAAAGAACTATTCAACTCCATAGAAGAGACAATTAGATACGAAAGACTACCCCGGAGTATGAAAGAGTTCGAGTACGAACTTGTACCAGTAGCATATGTACCAGCAGGCTGAAGCGTGTACACTTCCTCTATGTAGATGTACAGAGCTTTTCTAAATGCTAGAAATATACACGAGAAGTGACAAAAAGTGATAAAAAACATCACTTTTTATTAAGAATTCTATACTATTCGCAACGAAAATACAAGGGATCTTATGTATGAATATAAAGGTGAAAGATGACCTGAGATGACCTGAGATGACCTGAGATGACACTGGCCGCTAAGGAAGCACTCACATGAAGAGCGAAAAAATATTTTTTCTCGTTCTGGAGGATCCAAGAAAAAATAATTCTCGGTTCACTCCCAGCAAAAATCTTGGTTCTATGTTAGATAAAATCTGGGTTCATGGTCATTGAAAATTTAGAATGGTGCTGCGTGTATAATACACTTCGGGCCACATGTGTTATAATAGGATATAGGGAGACGATATGTACATCGTACCAGACAATATAGATGGTATGTTCTTGTGGCATGGAGACGTGTTAAAGGGCTATCAGAATTATGTATTTGAGTTATTGGGTATCCATGTCAAGTTCATGTTCCGTAGTAAGATGGAGTTTGAGATGTTTGACATGGGTACTGATGTTCCTCTCTATATGGAGATAGAGTACAGTAACAAGTTATCACGTGCTCAGTTGCATTGTATAGGTGCAGAGTTAGTGATGAGTTCTATGCGTGTATCATCATATAGTTTGAAGGGTACTCGGATAGTCTTCCGTCGTACAGATGTATGGAAGAAGGCTCGCTTTGATGCAAATTTACATAAGCCAGGGTTCTTAGAGGATTATTGGGGAACTAGTTTTGCGAGGCTTACACAATTGAAGGGGTTATTCTGGCGAGTAGTTCACAGATACAGTAGTGTATGAATAGGAATTATCAGGCGTAAGAGTACGTGCTCAGTTCAAGTGAGCCTATTGTCAGCCTAGTGAGAATGCGCTCAGCCGAAATGAGCCGAGGGTATCAGGCCAGTGATAGATGTATCTCTTACGCTATGCGGTTCTTACATTTAGAAGTCCTCTGTATAGTTGCAATATGTGTATACTACAAAAAGCAATAGATAAAAGCAAAATATTTTTATAAAAAGTTGTGGCATAGTATTGTAATAGGTGCTATGCGTCTGTTTGTTGTGCTGCTTATATATAGCGCGCACATGCGCGTAACACGTTGTTGGTTGAGTTGTCCAGTGTTATTTGCACAAAAACAAAATTAAATTATTTCACATTAATTTTTTAAAATGTGTGCAAGCGCTTTATATTGTATGTGTAAGCAAAAACACATTAACGGAGTCAGTTATGCGTAAAGTTAAGCTAGTCAATATCACCCAGGTAGATCTGTCAGAGTGGGAGTTCAGCTTCACTGATGAGGAGTTGAAGTTGTTCCTCTGGGCAGCGTTGACTGGTCAGGAGTTAGAGTGTCGTGACACGCTTATCCTTGGCTATGATGAGGTGCTCATCGGTGATCAGTGGCTCACAGTGGACATTGATTGCCTGCAAAAAGTTTAAGTTATTTTTTTAAAAATGTGTGCAAGCGCTTTATATTAAGCATGTAAGCAAAGCGCTTGCACAGTGCAAAGCATATCGCAAAATAATTACAAAAATATTTTGCAATACGCTTGCAAAGCAAAATAAAAAGCGTATATTTGTTTGCATAGCGCAGCAGCAAAGCAGCGCAAAGCAAAACCCAACTCACTGTTAAATTAAGGATACTGTTATGTCTATCACTGCTGAAATGATTGTTGAAGTTCTGGCCCTGGTTGCTGAAGGTAAAAAAGCTGGTACTGTTGCCATGATGAAGAAGATCAAGAAGTCCGATGTTGAAGCGATCATCGCCGGCACCATCACTGCTGAGACTCTGGCAGCTGGTACTGAAGTCCTGGTGGAAGAGAAAGCTCCGGAGCTGAAGGTGGAAGGTCAGCCGGGCAATGAGATGCTGGAACAGCTCAAGGCTCAACAGGCCGCTGCTGCTCAGGCTGCTGGTGCTGCTGCTCCGAAGAAAGAGCGTAAAGCTCGCTCCTCGACCACTCTGGTCAAGGTTAAGGCTTCCAGCTCCAAGGATGCTGATGGCAACTCCGTTCAGCGCCGCAACACCAACTGTGATACCCGTGCAGTAGCAGCGTTCTACAGCCCGAGCCTGAACATGTGCTGGATCGGTTCGCACCTGGGCTTCGCTACTAAGACTCCGGAAGGTGCCATGAAGATCATGCGTACTGCTCCGCAGAAAGCTCTGGATCCGCTCAAGACTGCTACTGACGTGATCATGGTGATTGAAGCCACCAACGTGCAGGTTGGTCCTGAGCTGGAGCAGGCGAAGATGGACGCTTACCTGAAGTACGAAGCTCAGAAGTTCACTATGCTCTGCCGCAAGCCGAAGATCGAAGCTGCTGCTCCGGCTCCTGAAGCCACTCCGGAAGTTGCTCCGGAAGTGGTGGAAGAGATCAAGCCCGAAGTGGAAGCTGTTGAGCAAGAAGCTCCGGCTGTAGAAGTGGAGCAGGTTGAAGAAGTGCAAGCATAATAGATGCTGGGTGGGGAGGGTGACCTCCCCAACTCTAAGCGTACTGGGCACTCTAACTTTGCAGTTTGCGTCGTTAGGTGAAGGGGGCTTCATAGCTCAGTACGCTTAGAGTTGTTACACCACATTAATAGGATTACATCATGAAAGTTCAAGCTATTAGTTCACATGTTCTGTACTGGAAGAATGGTGAGTTCACTGTAGTGACTTGCACCGGTGACAAGTTGCAAGATGCTATCAACGAGTGGGCTCATGGGCGTGTATTGGCTCAACGTACCTGTGGTGGTGATGTTCACTATCAGTTTAACGGATACATTTGGGAGCATCGTGATGCTGTTGCTCAGCGCCAGCGCAACCTGAATGCTATCTGGTCTCGCATTGCATCGGAGGAGGAGAAGGCTCACTTCAACCGTGCGATTGATACGCATCGCCATCTGCGTGCTGCAAGCATTGTCAACATTGATGGTCAGTGGTTCATCATTGACGTTGTTAATGATCCGGAGGACTGGCATGACTTTGGTGTTCAGTTCAGTGAGAGCATTGCTATCCATGCTCATTCGTATGATCAGGATGGTGAAGACATTGTTGTTCACTGGGATGACCTCTTCAACGGCCTCGATGATGGTGGTATGGAACTCATGCGTGTGATGCCTATGTCACTATAAATTTGGGTTCACACCTAGCTAGAATATAGGTGCTCAGGTAAAGTAAAAATGCTTGAGCACCTAGCAAAAATATCACTTATGTATATGCGTAATATTTTTAAAACGTGTGCAAGCGCGTTATAATAACATTGTAAGCAAAACAACATTAACAAAGCGAGTATATCATGGCTAAAAGCACTATCCGTCAAGTAGTTGATCAAGCTCTGGCAGACAACAACCTGCATCTGGGTGGCTCTGTGTTCACCAACTGTTCTGGTGCTGGTCTGCGTGTTAAGTACACTCGGCATCGAGTCCTCAGCACCAATCTGATGCATTTCATCCTTCAACGTCTGGGCATGGATGAAGAGTGTGGTCAGTACAAGTATCGTTATGTGACCCTGACATCGCCGCAGCAAGGTGGTTACCACGGGATGGCAGTTGGTTGCACCAATGATCTCTCCGTACTGCGCCGAGTATGCAACACTGGCCCGACTATGTACACTTATGCTGGTCTGTATTACGATCAGGCCGGCGTACCGCTCACCCTGGGTGATATGAATAACAACTGCTTCAACTGGGGCGTTGGTATCAATGGCGACAATGAGTTCAACCTGGAGTTGCTCACTAATGAGTGCTATGAGAAGCGCGAGGCGGCGCGGCGAGCTAGCTATGATAAAATGATGGCTGAGCATGAAGCCGAAGACGCTGCTGAGAAACAGAAGCTTCAGGAACAGATTGATCGCACCCGGGCAGAGCAAAAGATCAAAGATGATCTGTACGATGCATATAAAGCTGCTCAGGTCAAGCGCGCAGATATGATCTATGCACGTGATCAGGCTGCTCATGTGTTCAGTACTGACGTATTGGATCAGATGGAGTATGAGCTCGGCGAACTGTGTCAGGCGTGGGATGCAATTGGTTTCTCTCTGGTACAAATAAAATAACAATGAGAGCCCCTTCGGGGGCTCACACCTTTTTAAAAGTATTTCACGAAGTATTTTTAAAAGTGTGTGCAAGTGCTTTATAATAAGCATGTAAGCAAACAGCGCAACAACATTAATAGGTATCATTATGATTAAGTTCGAATTCACTCCGGAAGTTCAAGAGCAAGTTGTTCAGCATGTTAAGTGGCAGCAAGCCTGCTGTGCTGATATTCCACGTCCGGAGGAGCCGTTCAATCCGTGGCCTGGTATTGCTGAGCTGATGGTTCAAATTGCGGAGGGTATCACTCCGGGTTGGGGTTCAATGGAAGAGATTGCTATTGACTTCCTGTATGAGCACGATGACAATTCGTTCTATGATAACACCTGTGCTCGTTATAAGACTGGCGCTCTGGATACTCAAGAGCTCATTGAGCGTTGGGAGAGCTTCAAAGTTCTGCGTCAGTACAGCGGCTTCTAATTAAAGGATCATTAACATGACAGCATTGGAACAGTTCTGCAAACAGAAAGACAATGTCATCTGGATGTACTTCAGCATCAACTTCTATGGTACTAGTGGTGCTGACATTCAGTTCAAGTATTGTGCCACTGAGCACATGGAAAAGACTCTGGCAGCTATTGCCGTAGTTCACAACATTGATAGCGAAGTTGTGCTGCAATGTTACCGTCAGGCCATGGAGCTGGGTCGTTGCTATATGTATGATCAGAACGAGGTTCTGATTGACATTGGCTTCTACTACAAGCCCAAGCATCAAGAGTCCATCATGATCGAGAAGGATAAGGTCTATGCGTAAGCAAAAAGGTTTCACGCTCATCGAGCTGCTCATCTGCATTGTATTCCTGTTCGCATTGGGTGGTGGTGGGTATCTGCTGTACGGTATCTATCACGTAGCTGAACACTTCATCATGAAGTATTGGTGATGCGTATGGGCTTCATCGTTAAGCTGGGGCTCGCTGTTGTAGCGGGCTCATTTCTGTTTGTGGTATTTCACAATATGTTCTCCTTCTAATGCGGTTCGCCGCATTTTTAAAGTATTTCACGAAGTATTTTAAAAATGTGTGCAGTTGCTTTATATTATATTTGTAAGCAGCGCACAACGCGCAAGCAAAACATTAAGGGTACAAACATGGAAAAGCACGTACAAATCGCTCTGGAAAACGCTAAAGCCGCACTCGCATTCATTGATCCGTGGGCTAAAGTAGTTGCCATCAAGGACGTTGTCAAGTACAACGCGGTACTGGCTGAGCTGTGCGAAAAGTACAATTTCACCGGCGATGACGTAATCCATCACGATGATACCGAAATCAGCTGCTTTGTTGACATGCGTTTGGTAGTGAGCAATGAGCTGGATGACTTTATGTGCTGCTATGAGTATCAGCCTGAGTTTGATCTACTCACCCCGCGCCAATACAATGAAGAGTTCAATCAGTACTCTTTGCATTTTGAGCTGGACGCTAAAGCCATTCACGCTTGTAGCTACATGGAAGGACGTCAAACTCCTTACACTGTGGAGACTATCTGCGAGCGCCGCACCAATGACATGATCAAGTTGCGTATGGAACGTCTGGAAATTCTTGATGCTCCGGCTATCATCAAGCTCTATGAAGAGCTGAAGTATCGCCAAGATGAATACATGGTGCGTGTATAACATGTTCAACTTCACTGTGGAGGACTATCAGGTCCTCCAATATCTCGTAATTACCATCATTGGTGTGCTTCTGCTTATCGAAGCGGACTTCTGGCCGTTCAAGACAACTCACGTTATAAAAGCTATAATAGTAACAGCTATAACGCTCGCCACTTATTAAGGAACGCATCATGCGCCTGACTATCTATATCAACCAGGACAAGTCCTTCACCGTCAATGCCTTCGACAACGATGGCTTCACTGCTGGTGCCATCAGCACTCGCAATACCCTCGACGTTGTCCGGTTCATCGATACCGTTCGCAACAAAGAGCCTGAAGCTGTTCAAGCCAAGGTAATCGATCACAACGGGGTTGAACATACCCTGTCATCTTTCAGCACTCGCACTCGTATGAAGGCTGTGCTGGATGAGTTCACTGCTCTGGTTCAGGAGGTAACCCATGCGTGAGTACATCGTAACCTATCGTGACAATGGTAAGCGTACTGCACGTATCAGTGGCTATCATGTCAGTGATGTGCGTCGTCAGTTCAAAGAAGACTACGGCGACTATTCCATTCTGGATGTGAAGCCAGCATAAGGAGTTAACAATGTCATTACAAGTTGGCATCAACCTCTCTGTATTGACACGTCGAGCTATCCGAACTGTTAAGGTATATCTGATGCTGAGTGTTGTGCTCGGCATCGTGTATTGGTTCACTAACCCGATGAGTGTCAAGGACATTACTACATACATGCTCACGGATGGTATCAGCAATTGGTGGGACCATTCCTTTATGAACATGTTGTGGGTATGGGTGATGTTGTCCATGTATCATCCGAAAGGTAATTAGAATTTTCCCTGGACCTGATAAGGAGGTCTATGACCGATATTATATTCCATGATAATACCCCTCAACACATTCGAGATATTGTGCTGTTGGCTGCTGCTGAATGGAAGCCTCGTCCTGATAAGCGCAAGCTGATTCAAGGCGTTGGTATCAACGATGCTGATTATATGGTCAGCTGCAATACTCCAAATGGCACATGAAAATGTCCATTATACTCGCAATGGTCTTCAATGTTGACACGTTGTTATGGTAAGACTACACCGACGTATGTTGGTTGTACTGTTGCTCCAGAATGGCATTCGTTTATGGCATTTCGAGAGTGGTCTCTGCAGAACAAATGGCAACTAGGATACTCACTGGATAAAGATTATCTGTCCAATGGTGCCAAGATATATTCGCCATCAACGTGCGCATGGGTGCCAACGATCGTCAACTCATTTATACTGGACAACTCCGCGGCTAGAGGGAAACTTCCTATCGGTGTTCGCCGACAGAGATCAGGCCGCTATAGCGGAGTAGCATGTAATCCGTTGACAAACAAGGCTGAGCATATAGGAGTATATCCTACTATCAACGAGGCGCATTTGGCTTGGAGAGCTCGTAAGAACAAACACGCTCACATGTTAGCCGATATGTATCCTGACTTGGACCCTCGCCTGTTAGAGGCTCTACGTACTCGTTATTCAGAATAAAACTGAGGTGCTGATGAGAATCTCTCACAGGTCATAGTGAGATTTTTTCCAGCACCTCATTTATTTTTTTTCCAGCTCCCTAGCGAGCGCGTAGGCGCATACCTGCGTATGCACATGTATATCATGCGTATAACGCACATACGCAACGCGCAAGCGCACGTAATACGCACGTATGTATATAATAAAACTCGTTGGGACAAAGCGTTACAGCGCGTTTTATTACATATTTTATTATGTATTGCAATATAAAACTTTTACAAGGGTTATCAGATGAAATATTGGCTGATGTTTATGGTATTGTATTACACTGGTGCAGCCGGCTGGGCTCTGGTACCTAAAGGTAATCCTCTCTGTCTGTGGGAGATGAGCACGTTGGTTCAAGCATCAGTGTTTGCTATTGTGCCGCTCTGTATCACTGCACTCTGGGCCGCTTGTGCTACTGGTTGTGGTCGTATCTTTGGTGATGTTCTTGAGTGCATCTTTGACATCTTCAATTGATTATTCTGTTACCTGATGCAGAGCTGTGAAGCTGAGCGTATGAGCATGTTGCTCAACTGTTAGAGTTGTTGCGTAATTGTTACCAGAAAAGTTTGCAGCATTATATAGCCACGCACGCGCACGTAACACAAAGGGGCTGAGCTGTCAACCCCAAAACGTGCGCTCCCGCACAAAAACGTGCAAAAAACTTTAAAAATGTTTTTCTGCTTATTTTTTTAAAATGTGTGCAAGCGCGTTATATTGTTTGTGTAAGC
>OEQO01000217.1_pt1 | contig 14111 bp, 16 predicted proteins | sample 1539751 | NCBI WGS metagenome assembly OEQO01 (sample SAMEA3891237, study PRJEB23780) | metagenome | biome: terrestrial biome; feature: animal house; material: water of meat washing | place: Italy | collected 2015-05-12 | reverse complement strand
TGATTGAAGTCTACATTCGGAATTATTTTTGATAGATAGTTTACTTGTCTATTTGTAAGGCCAATTGAATTGATTGTTTGAGGCATTTTAGTGTCCACTCTTTTCAATTACTTAGTAATTTATTGTGTAATTAATGTGTTTTTGTCATGTATTTATGACTGCTTATGGAGTGATTTTCAACTCAATTATGTCATATTTCTGAGCATGATCACTTAAGTTGGATGTTCTATCTATGCTGGATTTATGTTGTTTAAGGCTCAATACTACGTAAAGTGCTTATGGCTTTGTGCTGCAGTCATTGTGTCTACCTGGAACAAGATTGCATCACTCATCCGCTTGGTCTTGTAACAGTAATGAAGGGGTTGAGCTGTTATCTAGATATCCATTTTGAATAATGAAGCGTTACTCTTATGTATGACCATAAATGTCATATGCAGTACAAGTAATGCTTTTATGTATGTTGCAGGACTTATAGTGCGGTGTGTCCTGTAGTTGTTTTTGCTGGTGCTCTGATGAGGCATGTTTTTTACATGTGGGCATTCTCCTATGTACGACAAAGGAGCTCATCATGAAACTACTTAAATTGAAAGATGTCATGGCAATGACATCACTCTCTAAGGCATCTGTTTACCGTCAGATGAATGACGGGAAATTTCCAGCATCAGTCAAGATCGGCCCAAGATCTGTTGCTTGGGTTAGCTCTGAAATAGAGTCATGGATTGAAGAGAAAATAAATCTTCGCTAGGGATAATTTCTGACGAGTTATGGATTTGAATTAGCTAGTTGTTGAGGCTACAAGTCTTGTCCTATCAGGGAACAGCGTTATTTGGTTGGTTTGACATTCAATGCTTTGGTGTCGGTAATAGTAATATATAAATAAAGAGTGTAAATAAGGAGTAAAAATAAACACCGAATAAAACTGCATACACAGTATGCAGATCGACAGTACAAACATGTGGATGTCGTAACCATCAGCATACCAAAATCCATAACCCATCATATCGCTAAGTTGATAGCACTGTTTCAAACCTTCAATGAAAGTGTGCTAGTGCACACTCGCAAACAGCCACCTTAATTCTAATACCGGCATACATTCTCAGAATGTAGCCCTTCTTCTATCTATGGAGTTTAATATGTTTAACACTCTTAATGAATATCTAGTGGCGGCTGAACGCCACTACCAGAAAAATGGTTATACTTTCGATAAGGATAACCTCAGTAAAATTGTTACTGTGATGAATCATGCTTTTGCTCAATACTCTAGGGTCTTTGCTTTTAGAGTTGATCTTCGCTTCCCTGATAATTTGTTTACCAGGATGCTATCAGAAGGTAGTTCACGTTATCATGGCGCTGTGCTGAAAGCATTCTTTGCGGAGCTTGAAAAACTGTTTGTTCTGGATCAGCTGTCCCAAGCTACAAATGGGAAAAGGGTTCGCAAAACAGCAATCAGATATGTTTGGGCGAGGGAGCAAACAGCAGAGGCTGTCGTTCCTCACTATCACTTGATGTTTTTCTTAAATGGGGATGCCTATTGCTCTCTGGGGAGATTTAAGTCTGAGAATATGAATCTGGCAAACAAGCTTAGAGTGGCTTCATGTACAGAACCTTAAGCGGCAAGCGAATTAATAATACCGTCTAACGTGTTGTTTTGCTTGGATTTTCTCTGCCTACTCTTTTTGCCGTTTTTGGATAAATACACCATTGCCCACTCCAACTTCTCTGTTATTTCCTGCCACGCACCATGGATGATGCTCGCCAATATCGGCATTAACCAAAGCGCGCTGTTTTTGGCAATCTTCAGCATCGATAACTCCGCGCTGCCAATCAGCGTCAGCGCCAGCCGACGTTTGACCAGCAAGGCCAGCAAACTAGCCCAGATCAAGCCTTCCGCTATCGCTTTTTGTCGTGTCGCGAACGCCTTCAACCGGTTATGTGATTTCAGCTCTTTGAACAACAGTTCGATCTGCCAACGGCAACGATACAATGCCATCACCTTCTCGGCTGGCCATCGCTCACGCGGAAGATTGGTCATCCATATACAGAACCGTTTTTCCTCTGCAAACCAACGTCTTATGAGTCGATATTTATACTTTCCCGAACTCACATCCAGATCCAGAACCTCGGCTCTGCAGCTTCTCCGATCGATATCCTTGAGCTTTTTTCCGAGTAACTTGGGCATTTCCCTGCCGTCCTGTCGGTAAGCTGCCTGTACTTTGGGATTGAGATTTTGACTCCCTCTGACCAGATAGCTTCCTTTGGCTTTGGTCACATCAGCAAAGTACTCGCGGCTGATGTAACCGGCATCCGCCAATAACAGTTTGTTATTTAACGAATTTGCGGCCGGAAGATGCTTGCGCTCCGATTCGGTATCCGCCGTGATACTCATCGATATCGGCGACTGGTCCAGCAAGGACATGGTCATATGACACTCTACCGCAGCGGGGCTGTGCTTATTGAATCGGCCCGGGAAATGTTCTGCCAATTGCGGATGTAACGCGAATGACGACCCGTCCTGCAGCAGTACCTGCTCAAAGCCTGCCAGTCCGTGGGCGTCCGGTAGACACTCCTTGAGGCGTAAGGCGATGGCTCGTTCAACCAGTGCGCGCATGAACAAGGGAAAACCCTGCTTGCGTAACTGGTTGTGAAAGGGTTTATACGCTATTTGGTCAGTATCATGGAGCTGCAACGCATTGAAATGGCGATGCAAACCAGCAATACCATCCACCTTGTCGCAACCAAGCCCTGAGAGCAGAGCCGGGAGTAGTCTCGCAGGCTGGATATCCCGGAGTCGCTGACAAAAACCGGTAAATTTACCGATCCGGTTGAGTTCAGAAGAGCTAAGAAGTTGCTTGAGGTACTGGGTTGCATTGATAATAGTCATGGCTTCGGGCGTGTCGGTTTTTTTTTGCGATTAAATCAGATCACAAACGAAGCCTTTTTTCTATCTATTTCAATTGGTTGTAGCTAAAGATCCTGTACATGACAGGTCACTGCAGCGGCCAAACTGTTGCCACATCTCAGTTCAGGAGGAAACGCAATGACTCAGGAAAGGATCCAGACCCGCTACCCACTCGGCGGCCCCTTCGCCACCCAGGCTGAGCTGGAGCAGGCCATCACCCAGGCCATAACGACCCACAGACAAGATTTCTTCCCTCTGCTGGAACGGCTGGTGGACGTGGGGGACACCCGGGTCAACCTCAGTCAGGAGAACCCGCTGCGGGTGCTCAGCATCGAACTCGCTGACGGCCGTGAAGGAGTGGCCCATATCAACTACGAGTCCAACTTCGCCGAGAGCTGCCTGATTATCAACGAATACGACCAGCACCAGACCAGCCTGGCCTTTCGCCTCGACGGGGATGCACTTATCTTCGACGTCGAACTGCCGATCGCGTGGAATTTCAATAACTGAAGATTCAGCGGTGTAATGCCGCCTGGTTGCTACACCCGGTCAGCCAGCTCCCCTCACCCTAACCCTCTCCCAAAGGGAGAGGGGATCAGCCCGTGCCAACCTCCAGCCGTGGTAGTCACTCCATACTCTGCTGTTATTTCAGGCGCCTGTAATCTTCCCCATATGGCTGTCATCTGAATAGCAATATCCAGCATATAGCCACCATAACCCTCACTCATGTACAGGATCTTTAGCGGCAACCAATTGAAATAGATATAAAAAAGGCTTCGTTTGTGATCTGATTTTATCGCCAAACAAAATCAACACGCGCGAAGCCTATGACCATTATTAATGCTAATCACTATCTGGAGCAACTCCTGGCTCCCGCCGCACTCGAGCGCATTGCTCGGCTCTGCAAGTTTTGTCTGCGTCAGCGTGCCATTACCCCAGCCATGCTCGTACCTGCACTGCTGCGGGCCATGGGAGGCGACCAGGTCAATGACATTGCCGGTTTACACCGCCATTTCAATGCCTTGCAACTGGTAAACACCCATCAGGTTTCTTACAAACCGTTTCACAATCAGCTGCGCAAAGAGAGCTTTGCCCTGTTTATGAAAGCCCTGGTCGAGCGGGCCATCGCCTTGCGTATCGACCATCAACTCAAAGCAGCCTCCCTCGGCGCGTTCAAGCAGGTGTTACTGCACGATGGCACCTCCTTTGCGGTGCATCGGCGCCTTGCTGCTGATTTTCCCGGCCGGTTCAAGACCATCAGTCCGGCAGCTATCGAGTGCCATATGACCATGTCACTGTCGGAGCAGAGCCCGTTGTGCATGAGTGTGTCTGCCGATACCGCAGGGGAACGGCAATTTCTGCCTGAAGCCCACACGCTGACCAACTGCCTGCTGCTGGCTGACGCAGGTTACATTGACAGGGCTTGGTTTGAGCAGGTGAACGACGCTGGCGGATTTTATCTGGTGCGCGGCACGAAAAGCCTGAACCCCAAGATAATCCAAGCCTGGCGCGGTGATGGACGGGAAGTACCCAAGCTGGCGGGACTATCTCTGAGAGAGGCCGGACGGCGACGCTGTCGGGCCGAGGTACTGGATATGGTGGTGAAGTCCGGCCAGGTCGAGTACCGGTTGATCCGGCGCTGGTTTGCTGAGGAAAAGCGGTTCTGTCTGTGGATGACGAACCTACCGCGAGCAGCATGGTCAGCAGAGCAGGTGATGAGCCTGTATCGCTGCCGTTGGCAGGTGGAGTTGTTATTTAAAGAGTGGAAATCGCACAACCGGCTCAAGGGGTTTGTGACGGGGGAGAAAGCCATCGCCGAGGGATTGGTGTGGACGAGTTTGCTGTCGCTGGTGATGAAAAGACGGGTCGCGCAGAGTGTGATGACAGGGAAGCTATCGATGTTGAAAGCGTCAAAGAACAGTACGACATGGTGGTTGCCGCTATTGGAAGCAGTGGCCCATAGAGCGCTGACAGAAATAAGGGAAAGACTGGAATGGGCAGCTGATTATTTGGCCAAGAACGCTTGCCGAACCAAGCAGAGAAAATCGATACAGAACAGGACCTTGGAAGGCGTTTTAAATGGACTCGCCGCTTAAGGTCCTGTACATGATGTGAAGTCGGCAATTGAACATAAAAGCGATTATGCGCGGCGGTTTTTGGGCCGCTCCTGCTCTGTTTTGCGATCCCCGAGGCCCTCCGCTGGGGTCGCCTGCGGTACGATGCGAGGCAGCATCCATAGAGCGGTAGGATATCTACTCTCAACTGCCGCGCAGCCGCTGAACCGGAACGTTAAACAATCAACAAGGATAAATTCATGGGATCATTATCGATTTGGCAGTTGCTCATAATCATCATCCCCATTGGTGCCATTTATGGCATCTATCGCTTTGCGAAACGCACTCCCCGACCAAGCAATAGCAGCGGACCTGTAGGTGTCGGAGGCTGGCTTTTGCTCTTGGTTGTGGGTCTTATGTTTTTGGGGCCACTCATGGGCGCCGGTCGCATAAACGCCGACATCATGTCCGTCGAATCACAGTACCCAAATCTAGTAACCGTCGCCGAATGGGGAACATTTAAGTCTCTTACTTGGTGGAGCTTTCTGGTGGTGTGCTGTTTGAGCTTTTACGCTGGGTTTGGACTCGCCACAGGGGTAGATATGTCCGTGGTCAAGCGAGCGAAAGTCCTTTTGTGGATCACTGGCCCCGCGGCGTCGATTGTCATGGGGCTTTTTATCCCGTTAGTGGTGTTTGGGGAGATTGATCCAGACCCGCAGTTCTTTGGCGCATTCATTGTGTCAGTCATTTCCGCGGCGATTTGGACAACCTACTTATCCAAATCGCGCCGCGTGAAGGCAACATATGTACCCATGCGGCCAGAAGACAGTGTCTAACATTGCGCTCGAGAGGGATACTCGCCGCTAATTGGCCAGCTCGCTGGGGAAGGGTCCTTGGCAGGTCTGTGCGCATAAGGGGGCGTTACGTTAAATCGGACGCCCTTTTTGCTGCCTGTTATCCTGCGGAATGACTTGTTTTGCAGGGCGTTATCTCCCATTGTGCGCCGCACAACCCTTTGTGTCGGAGCATCCCATGGAAACCATTACTCATCCCACCCTGGTACAACTGGTGGCGGCCGGTGCTATTCGTGTCGTGGTCGCTGTGGGCCAGCCTGGAGGTTGGAGCCTGCTGGTGCGCTACGGTCTGGCTGAGAGGGCGTTAGCCGCACAGCGCAGCAAGCAACTCAGAGTGTTTCGTAAGCTCGATACCTTGCAGGCCTATTTGCAGCAGATCGGGGTGATCCGCTTCGAGGTCGATGCTGCAAACTTCATGGTTGCCCTGAGACCATTGCAGGGCGTTTGAACCTATCGCTAACTCACCCATTCGGGTGTAGTATTGCGTCAATAAAAACCAAAACAGTTAGGTTATTTGATGCCAACGGTGTTGATCATTGGGGGCTGGCGAGTGGTGATTTATCCTAACGACCATCGTCCGGCGCATGTGCACGTGATTGGGGGCGGCTGCGAGGCGGTATTTAACCTCTCTGGGGAGCAAGATGGACCAGAGCTGCGGGAAAACCACGGGTTTGATAGTAAAGCGCTTAGGCGCATTTGGGCTGAGTTGCAACGCAATCAAGCCCACCTGATAAGCCAATGGGAGGTGATCCATGGAACTAACCGATGAAATGATTGCTCTTGCAAATCAGCGGGGTGCTGAGGCTCGCAACCGTAATCCGGTTGCTACGAGCGTGCGTTATGACCGGAGAATTGGACGGGTTGTGATCGCCTTGTCTTCTGGTTTGGAACTGGCCTTTCCCCCTCATCTGGCGCAGGGGTTGGAGGCCGCGAAGCCTAGCGACTTACAGGAAATCGAGATCTCGCCGTCAGGGTTGGGAGTGCACTTTCCGAAGTTGGATGCAGATCTCTACTTGCCTGCTTTGCTGGAAGGGCTGTTGGGTTCGGCGAACTGGGCTGCATCCAAGATGGGAGCGAAGGGCGGCAAGGCCAAAACCCCCGCTAAAGTCGCAGCGGCGAGGGCAAACGGTGCAAAGGGTGGGCGCCCAAGAAAAAACGTGCCAGCGGCGGCCTGACTGCGGTAACGTACTGTCCAGAAAAGACAAACCCCGAATCTCTGCTTTCAACTTGGCGGAAGAGACAGAGAGTTCGGGGCCGTGACTTAATCACAGGAAGAAGAATACCACATGGATCACACCAAACAACCCAGCACCGCCAATAAGCGCGGTGTTCGATGGTAAAACCAGCGCTTCACGCCGCTGCCTTTGTCGAACGTCTCCCCCGTCGCCCCTACTGCACTGACGATAAATCGTCAGGGCTGCTCATTCGTCCGCAGGCCACCGCGCTGGGCTATCGCCTTATCCAGTACAACCCGCCTCCGCATGTTTCCTCCTTGGTGTTCGACTTGGACAAGCCGGACAGTTACCACGCGTGGAAGGATGCAGGCTTGCCAGCCCCGCACTGGATCAGCGTTAACCGCACGAACGGCCATGCCCATATCGGGTATATGCTGGCGGCCCCTGTAGCCCGAACCAGTGCAGCACGGCAAAAGCCGTTGCGCTATCTGGCGGCCATAGAACATGTTCTAGCGAAGCGGCTGGGGGCTGACATGGGGTATGCAGGGCTGATCACCAAAAACCCTACCCATAGCGATTGGCTCACCGTCTGGCACCAAATCGAGCCCTACAGCCTCGACTACCTCGCCGAGTTCTGCCCTGATGCCGATTTGTCGGCCTACAGCCGCCGCAGTCGCAAAGAAGCGACCGGGCTAGGCCGTAACGTCACTGTGTTCGACAACGTGCGTGAATGGGCCTACAGCGCCGTTAGAGAGTTCTGGCGGCCTAACGGGTATGAGGCTTGGGCCGATGCGGTGAGAACGGCTTGTGAGAGCGCCAATGCGTTTGGACGGGAGCAGGGCGGCCCGCTTCCTGTGTCGGAGATCAAGGCCACGGCCAAGAGTGTCGCCCATTGGGTATGGAATCGATTCACCCCCGCAGGGTTTAGCCAGGTGCAGGCGCATCGAGGGGCCAAGGGAGGGCGCATTGGTGGCAAGGTATCCAAGGGTGGGGGAAGACCCAAATCAACGAACTGGGAACTGTGGGAGGCCATCCAGCGTATGAAGGCTGACGGCTACCCGCACAGCGCCATTGCCGAGGATCTACATATCTCCGCCAGTACCGTCAGCAAGTACGCCAATATTTCAAAATAGCGATCGCGAAACAAAGCCTTATCAGATAACAGCGCCCCAAAGGGGCGTTCTCATTTCAAAAAGCATTCGAGAGAGTACTTTGGCGAGGTGGGCAAGCGCCCGAACCGGAGGCCGTCCATCAGGCCGTGGGTTTGGCCTGTGGGCGGGGGCGTTGTCCCCGGAGCTGCTTTAGGTTTGCGTTGCGTATGGCTTTCAAGATCTCGCCCGCTTGTTCCGGTGTTAGCACCAACGCTGAACCCCCATCCCTGATTGCCTGCATCTGGGCGTCCAGTCCTTCCAGTAGTTCCCGATTTATCGTCACTGTAACGCTATTTTCCTGCTGCTTGGCACGAAAGGCGGCCTGACGTTCTGCTCCAGATCTGGCGGCTCCCGTCTTGGGTCTACCCCTGGGGCGCTTCACTCCAAACAGATCGATGGTGGTTTCATCCTTTTGGTCTTTCATTTGGCTGCTGGCCTCGTCTGGTGGCGTCTGATGGTGGCGGTGGCGTTGGCCGCCTTGCGTTTCGCCTCGTCCCGTTCCTGGGTGATCTGGGCCACGCGCTGACCCACCTCGCCAATCGCCTTGGTGGCTGCCTGCCATCGGTTATCGGCCAACTGGATCTGCTGCTCCGCCTTGGCCTGTAAGGCCTGCACTACATCCCGTTCCTGCTGCAACTTGGTTAGCGCAGTGGCCTCGGCCTGATCAGCACGTTGTTCGGCCTTGATGGCCACTTGCCGCAGCCGTTCAATCTCGCGCTCGTGGTCTCCTTCTTCTGCCCACCCGTACACCAGCCCTACCCCCAGCAATGAGAACGTGCCCCCTACCAGAATGCCGACCAGAGCCAGCGGCCACGCCTGCCATAGAATGGACCAGCCGGTGTACCAATCGCCGGATCTGGTTGCTGCAACGAAGTTGTTTACCCATAGCGTTCTGGCGAACAGGCTATCCAAGTACCAGGCCAACGCCAACAGGCCGATCAGCAGCCCCCCTATCACCACACGTCTCATCGTAGGTATGTCTCCGTGATCTCTGGCCTAAAATGCCCCATCTCCTGCGAAACTGTCTCTAAAGCGGCGTCCCGCGACAGCCCCCGGTTTTGCAGCTCGGCCATCCGTTCCTGGGCGTAGCTATGGCGCAGCCCGTGGGCTCCGGTCGAGCGCCCCATGGTGCGCTCGGATGCGGCTGAAACGGAGTTGGACCACCGTTGGCCGCCGCCGATGTCGTAGCTGGACTGGTAGAAAACCCCGCGGTCGGTCACGACCTGGGGGGCGTCCAGGCGGCGTTCCTCCAGCCGTGCCACCAGTTCGTGGGGGATCATGACCTCACGGGTTAGCCCGCCTTTGCCTTGGACGGTGTAGATCTCGCCGCTCCTGCCTTTCCATTTTCTGTCCAGGGCGGGGCGGGGGTCGGCGGCCCGCTCGGCCACGGGGCGCAGGGTCAGCAGCTCATGGGCGCGCAGGCCCGCTGCATGGGCAATCTCAGTGGCAAGCGCGTTGTGGGGGGCCTGCGCACTGGCGATCAACTCGGCCTGTTGCGGGGTGTAGGCGCGGCCCTCCAGAGTTTGAGTCAGCTCGGATTTGGTGACCGGTAGGTGTTCACCGGGGGCCAGTTTGCCGGTGACGTGGATCATCATGGCCTGCATCGACTGGCGTTCCATGTCCAGCGCCTTCTGGCCGACGGCCTGCCCGCGCTGCTCCAGGTAGCGGATGGCAAGCTCGGGGGTCATCGCCCGTAGCCCGCCTGGCAGGCGCTCTCGCTGCGTCCATTCGGCTACTCTGGTCAACCCCTGCTCGTAGTTGCGCACGGTGCCTACAGAGCGCAGGTGATGGCCCTGCAGGGATTTCATGACGTGGGCCGCTTGGGCCGCAGGGGCGCGAAAGGTGGCCATCAGTCGGCCTTGGGGTCGTGCTTGGCCAGCCACCTGGCAACGGTCGAATGGACCACTTTGATCCGGCGTTCCCGTAGCCAGCGTTGCAGCTCGGCGGTACTAGCCCCGGCCCGGTGCAGGGCCAGCAGCTCCCCAGCGTGGCGATCCAAGCGGGAGCGGACAAAGTTGCGTTTGCGGATAGTGGCGGTCTGCTGACGCAGGGTGGCCAGCTCGGTGAGGGGGTCAAATACCATGTGCTCTCCATTGTAAGAACATCCAGCATCGATCAAATCGTGCTGCGGCAGTTATCTACCGATTCGCCCCTGTTTTTCCACCAACGTGGACTGGCTCGGACCGTTCTCGCCATCGAGATTATCTAGTTCCCGTTCTGTCGCGTTTGCGTCTCCCATTTTCTTGTCGGGTTCAGTGTGCTCGCCGTTTTTGGCGGGGTCTCGGATGGTTTAGCCTGGCTCCGGTATCGCAGGGTCCCTTAGAGGGGGACGGGCTCACTACAAACGCCCCCAGCATAGGGCAAATATATGTGCGAGTACAATGCGCGTTGTTTTTTGTGCGTAAGATTGCTGCAGGCCATATGCCCCGCTATGTATCGGCGCGATAGCAAGCCGTACATAGCGGGGGTGGATAGACAGAAAATAAGTCCAAAATCAGGGGCGGATCGAGCCAGTTCGGCAGAGTTCTTTCACACAATCTTGTGTGAAGGATTGCCACAAAATAGGGGGCAGATTGAGCCGAGTTTTGAGGGGGGGGCAGGGGCGAACAGGCAGAGGTCCTTCACACAATCTTGTGTGAAGGATTGCCACGAAAATAGGGGTAAAAAAGGGGGAGCCTGACGCGCCATTGTCCGAGTAGGACAACGAGCCGGCCGCAGGCAAAAACCACCGCTCTCCGGGTGTGGTGGTCAAGGGGGCCAAAACGGCGGTCTGGGTGGCAAAACGGGCCGAAAGCCGACCCCGCAGGATCCAGCCCTCAAACCGCCTCAGAAGCGTTGCAAACTTTCAGGCAGTAAATGCCCTGTCTTGTGTGTCGAAACGCCCCCAAACGCGATACAGGCGGCCATATCCTGACGGAGTGGCCGTTTTGCCATGTGAAATCGGCAATTGAACATAAAAGGCGTTAGGCGCAGTGAATTCTAGAGCACGGAGATCATTTTTAGAGTGTTATGAGTTCGGAGTGGGGGAGAGGTAAGATTGGGTGTAATGGTTATAAACAATGTATTGAAACGAAAGGTGTTGTTTCGATTCGATATCTTTTTTATTTCACTTGAAGCTTTGCTTCTTTCGTTGGGAAATTTTTGGGGATTTTATGGTTTTAACTCTGATGGATTTATGTCGTGAGGCGCGGGACTTTTCTCGTCAGGAATCTGTTCATAATGAACCGACATTATTTGGTGTTACGGATGGAAAGGCAGTTGGAACATATTTAGAGCAGAAGTTTAGAAATTACCTTTTAGCGAGGTATCAGTTTGAGGTTGGTAATTCAGCAAGAGGGATTGACTTTCCTAGTTTAAATGTTGACATGAAAGTTACAAGTGCGAGGCAGCCTCAGTCTTCATGCCCGTTCAGATCTGCCAGGCAAAAGGTGTATGGGTTGGGGTATGGTCTTATAATTTTTGTCTATGATAAATCAGATTCCCCTGAAAATAGAACGGCGAGATTGAATATATCTAGTACCATATATGTCGAACCGAATAAAACAGCTGACTACCAGCTGACATCTAGTATTGCTCAGGTACTTGATAATAATGGTTCAGAAGCAGATCTTATTGCGTTATTTATGGATAAAAACCTTCCTGTTGATGATATAGGTGCTAGGGATTTAGCAAGGGAAATATTGAGAGATAGGCCTCAAATAGGCTGCCTTACAATATCAAATGCTTTGCAATGGCGACTTCAGTATACAAGGGCTATTGAGTGGGCTGGTAATTATGATGGTGTTCACGCTATTTATCGGGCTGCCTTTTTATGAGTAAAGAGAAAATTGAGTTTGGTGATTTCCAAACGCCGCTAGAATTAGCAGAGATAGCCTGTGAGCGTTTGGTTACTTTAGGGGTTTCTCCTGATGTTATTATTGAGCCAACTTGTGGTGTTGGGGCATTTGTTATTGCATCAGTGAATTACTTCTCATCCACGAAGAAAGTTTATGGTATTGACATTAACAGTGATTATCTCGATGTGCTTGAGGGGGCGTTGTGTGGTCACCCTCGCCAAAATGTAGTATCTATCGAGCATGGTGACTTTTTTCGTTATGACTGGGCAGGTAAGTCGTCTGATGTGGATGGTAATCTGCTTGTTTTGGGGAACTTGCCATGGGTGACCAACACCGTCCAGAGTAAAATTGATAGTTATAACGTTCCAGAAAAAGACAATGTGGTTGGTCTTGGCGGGTTGGACGCGATAACTGGTAAGGCAAATTTTGACATATCAGAGTGGATGATGATTGATATGCTCAAATGGTCGCCAGGAAAAAAAATTGATATAGCAATCATGCTTAAGACAGCAGTGGCAAGGAAAATACTTTCTTATGTTGAGAAGCATAAAATAGGATGTTATTACTCAGAGATAATAACCGTTGATGCAAGAAAAGAGTTTGGCGCATCTGTGGATGCTTGCTTTTTTATAATGCGAATAGATTCACAGGTTAAGCCATCGTATGACTATAAAGTTTTTGAATCTTTCAGTGATAAGACTGGGCGGTTGTGTGGTCATAGGAAAGGGTTTCTTGTAAGTGATATAGATACATTTGAGTTATCGAGTCGATTTGTTTCAGCCCCCCCCAAAAAATGGAGGTCAGGAATGAAGCACGACGCATCATCTGTTATGGAGCTAAAACAACATGATGGTGTGCTGGTTAACGGTTATGGTGATGTTGTAGATATTGAGGTTGAGGTAGTTTACCCTTTATTGAAAGGCTCTCGAGTGGGTAGTGGGAAAGGGTGGGATAATAGATTTGTTATAGTCACGCAAGAACGTGTTGGTGAAGATACATCATACATTGAAACTAAATACCCTAAAGCGTGGCGCTATTTAATATCTCATGCTGACAAGCTTGATGGAAGAAAGAGCGTTATATATAAGAAGAACCCTAGGTTTTCAGTTTTTGGGGTCGGTGAATATACATTCAAACCATGGAAAATAGCTATTTGCGGGTTATATAAAAAGCTATCCTTTACCCTTGTTGCACCAATTGATAACAAACCTGTTGTTTTTGATGATACGGTATATTTCCTCTCTTTTGATCTTGAGCAGGATGCTTTGGATGCGCTTGATAAGCTTCAATCCAAACCGGTTTTGGGAGCTATATCATCAATGATTTTCTGGGATGAAAAAAGACCGATTAAAGCAACAATATTGAATTCTATTGATTGGACGGCATGATAATTGGCTGGGGTGCTAGGATTCGAACCTAGGTATGGCGAGATCAAAACCCGCTGCCTTACCGCTTGGCGACACCCCAAATGCCGCGCTTTATACCGTTCGTTGCATGAATAGTCAATCAGGTAAGATTTTTTGGCTCAAATGATCTTGATCGGATCCTTGGATCCGGCGTAACCTGTTTCACGCAAACAAAAAACCCACCGTAAGGTGGGTTCTTTGCCCGGTGTTCCTAGGCTGGCAGGCTTCGGAATCCGGTGGGTAACAGCTTCGGTGAGAGGAAGCAGATACCGTTAAGTACCCCCTCAGTTTAGCCGCGTGCGGCCCGCTGTTCAAGTATCTCCCCCTCTCCGATCACCTGTTACCGAAGGCCACCACCTTTGGCGCTTTGTCGTACCCGCACGGATTGGAAGCATGAGTTTGTTGCCGTGTGTGGGTGTGGTTGGTCGGGCAGAACGGGGAAATCTCACATACTGCCCAGCGTGCGATCGCGCACCACAGCCGCCCACGATTCGCAACCGTGGGGCATTTGCAAGCAGAGCGTAACGGGGAACCAACCACGGCCAGCTCTTAAAAAACGGCGAGGCAGTCTGGCCATCAGGCGGGGACTAAAGCAAATGCAGCAAGGACGGGGTGTGTCTCTGGAGCGCGTGAGAGGGAGCTGCCGCAAGCGGTCTCGATAGTCCGGAGCAAGGCGAGTCTATCTTGTGTAACTACGTCATTTTTAACGTAGCCAAGCAGGAGGGCTCTCCTATCT